>OGKD01000074.1_pt1 | contig 100126 bp, 86 predicted proteins | sample 1572371 | NCBI WGS metagenome assembly OGKD01 (sample SAMEA2582096, study PRJEB24529) | metagenome | biome: Human gut stool | place: China | collected 2011 | reverse complement strand
CGAATGGAATTTCGTTTTATAACACGGCACGGTTTAGCCACTTTATCGACAGTCTAAGGTAAGCTGATATTATCGGCTTACCTTTTATCTTGATATTGTTGAAGCTTTGTGTTAAAATGTATTCAATATTTATTAGAGGAGATTATCATGAATATCAATCACGTTCTTGAGCAATTTAAGTTTAAGGGTGAGCTTGAATCTTGCGAAATATTTGGCTCAGGTCATATTAATACTACGTTTCTTGCAACATATAATGAAAACGGCAAGAAGAGAAATTATGTAATTCAAAAGGTTAATACAAGCATTTTCCCTGATATTGACGCTCTTATGAACAATATTTTTTCCGTTACCGACTTTTTGAGAGAAAAGATTAAAGCTGACGGCGGTAACCCTCATAGGGAGACGCTTCATTTTATCAGAACTTTTGACGGAAATAAATATTTTAAAGACGAGGACGGCTCTTGCTTTCGTGCGTATCGTTTTGTTGACAATTCGAAGGCATATGACACGGTTGACAGCGCAGAAGTTTTTGGCAAAAGCGGTAAGGCATTTGGCAGATTTCAAAAGTATTTAAGCGATTTTCCGGCTGAAAGTCTCAGCGAAATTATTAAGAATTTCCATAATACAATTTGGAGATATGAAAACGAATTTATCCCTGCAGTTCAGGCTGATAAGGCGGACAGAGCTGTTAATTGCGGGGAGGAAATTAAGTTTGTTATGCACAGACGTGAGGATTGCAAAAAGCTTGTTGAACTTATTGAAAAAGGCGAACTTCCGCTTCGTGTAACCCATAATGATACAAAGCTTAATAACGTTCTTTTTGACAGCGACAGCGATGATGCCATTTGCGTTATCGACCTTGATACGGTTATGCCGGGTCTTGCGCTTTATGATTTCGGCGACTCTATTCGCTTTGGTGCTAACTCCTGTGCCGAGGACGACGATAATTATGATAAGGTTGAGCTTATGCTTGATTATTTTGAGGCATATGCAAAAGGCTTTTTGAGCGAGGCAGGCGATGCTCTTAATCAGTGCGAAATTGATAATCTTGCCTTTTCCGCCAAACTTATGACCTTTGAGTGCGGTATGCGTTTTCTTACCGACTATCTCAATGGCGATACATATTTTAAGACTGCATACCCTGAGCATAATCTTGTTCGTGCTAAAAATCAATTTGCTCTTGTTGCCGATATGGAAAGAAAAATGGAGCAAATGCAGCAGATTATTAAGAATATTACCGAATAAATTTTTTTATTGTAATTTTGAGAGATGATTTATTTCATCTCTCTTTTTATTTTTGCACATAACGTCACTATTTTTTGTCAATAATATTTTTGTACATAAATTGAAAAAGGGTGATTGTGTGCAATATAATAAAGTTGAAATATGCGGTATTAATACCGGCAGACTTAAGGTGCTAAAGGAAAAAGAAAAAATGGAACTTTTAAAAAAGGCTCAAGCCGGAGATAAAAATGCAAGAAATGAGCTTGTTGAGGGCAATCTGCGCCTTGTACTGTCCGTAGTGCAACGTTTTTCAAACAGAGGGGAAAATATGGACGACCTTTTTCAAGTCGGCGTAATCGGCCTTATAAAGGCTATAGATAATTTTAATACTGACCTTGATGTTCGTTTTTCCACCTACGCCGTGCCGATGTGTATAGGTGAAATAAGGCGATATCTGCGTGATGATAATCCCATTCGTGTCAGCCGTTCTATGAGAGATACTGCTTATAAAGCAATGCAGGTTAAGGAACAACTTATAAATGAAAACGGCAAGGAACCGACTATTGAGGAAATTGCTCAAAGGCTTGAAATGAAAAAAAGCGATGTTGTTCTTGCTCTTGAAGCAATTGTTGACCCGGTATCACTTTATGAGCCGGTATATAATGACGGAGGAGATACTATTTTTGTTATGGACCAAGTGGGCGATAACTCGACCGATAAAGATTGGGTAGATGAAATTTCTATTAAAGACGAAATCAAAAAACTTGATGACAGAGAACGAAATATTATGTACCTTCGCTTTATGCAGGGCAAAACGCAAATGGAGGTTGCACGTGAGGTCGGTATATCACAGGCTCAGGTTTCCCGCTTAGAAAAAAACGCCCTTAAACGAATTAAGGGCGAGTGAAGAATTTAAAGAACCATAATCAGCGTGCCTGCCGCAATCAAAATACAGCCGACAAGTGACTTGATATTGAAGTCCTCGTGAAGAAATATAAATGCCAAAACAAGAGTGATTACGACGCTTAATTTATCAATAGGCACAACTTTTGAAACCTCTCCGATTTGTATTGCTTTGTAGTAACAAAGCCACGAAGCGCCGGTTGCAAGACCTGACAAAATAAGGAATATCCAGCTTTTTTTGCCGATATTCGTGATTCCAGATTGCGCATTGGTGATAAACACCATAAGCCAAGACATTGCAACAACTACAACCGTTCTGATTGCCGTTGCAAGATTAGAGTCAACATCTTTGATACCAACCTTTGCAAGAATTGATGTTAAAGCCGCAAATACTGCCGATAAAACTGCAAATACCGCCCACATATTTTTCATCTCTTTTCCTTTTGCATATTTTTATTTTAGTTCTTTTCTTAGTTATTGTAAAGTGTAAATTTAAACTAAAGTAGAACGAAAAATATTTTGACAACTGTATAAATTAGTGATATTATAATGACGAAAGGGTGATTTAATATGAAAAAAATTTCAAGTGTTTTATTGGCATTTTTGATGCTTGTTTCAAGCTTATTTTGCGCAAATGCTGCATTTGGTGAGGATGGGTCAAGTCAGAACGGTAAAAACACCTTTCAAAGCGCTGAAAATCTTGTAATCGGCACAATTTATAACCGTCCTGCGACGGAAATTACAGGAAATGTTTTTAAACTCGACTTAAATCAAGCGGCAAAATATACATTATCGATTTCATCAAATTCTGCCGCAAAAGTTGAGATTTATCAAAATGATGATAAAAATATTATTGATACCGTATTTGTTTTAGGCGATAAAGCGCAGAAAAAGGTCACAGACAAGAATTTTGATTTTCTTAACGGTACTTATTATTTCAAGATTTTGAGTGCAGGTGATTACACTTTTTCCGTTTCAAATTATGTTTGCAATCATTATTTTGATGTTGTAACAACTTCACCTACTTATTTTTCAGCCGGATATCATACATATACCTGTTATCTTTGCGGTTATTCCTACAAAACAAAGGGCGATAAAAAGAAAATTCTTAAAACCCCTAAAATTTATTCACTAAAAGCGGGGAAAAAGAAAATAACTGTAAATAATTCTGACAATAAAGCTGCTTCGGGCTATCAAATTAAGCTTTCAACAAGCAAAAAATTCACTAAAAAGACTACCAAAACAGTTAAAGTCAAATCTTCAAAATCGACTGTTAAAAAGCTTAAAAGAAAGAAAAAATATTATGTAAAAGTAAGAGCGTATAAAACTAAAAACGGTAAGACCGTTTATTCCGCTTGGTCCAAAATTAAAACTGTTAAAACTAAATAATTGCTGAAGCGGAATGACATAAATTGTTATTCCGCTTTTTTATAAAAAATTTATTTTGGGTATTGAATTTTTTCTGCTTATAATGTAATATATAAAAATAATATAATATATAATAATGCAGTCAGTGATTTCTTTAAACGAATGTAAATTATTGGCACACTTTCTTGGAGTTGTGTATGGAAAAAATCACAGGTAAAAATAACGAAATAATAAAGGGCGTTAAAAAACTCTTTACCTCTTCCAAGGAGCGCAGGGCACAGGGCTTGTTTGTTCTTGAGGGGGCAAGGCTTGTTTTTGACGTCCTTAACTCTTTTTATGAGGTTGAAATATTCTTGATAACGGAAAGCGCAAACGAAAGGTATTTTGAAAAGTCCGTTTTAATGCAAAGGAAAAGCAAAGCCTCTTATTTCATAAGCGATACTCTTTCGCAAAAATTAAGCGAAACGAAGAATTCACAAGGTATTTTTGCAGTTTGCAAAATGAAAAATGATAATAACGCTCTTCAAAACGGCAAAAAGTATATTGCTACAGATAATCTTCAAGACCCGGGTAATCTCGGCACAGTTATAAGGACGGCGGAGGCGCTCGGCATTGGCGGCGTAATTGTCGGAGGAGGGTGCGACGTATATAACCCAAAGGTTTTGCGTGCATCAATGGGTTCGGCGCTCAGGATTGAGGTTATTGAATGCTTAAGCCTTGTTCCAATATTAAATCAGGCAAAGTCTCTCAAAATTAAAACGTATGCCACTTCGCCTGACACCTCTGCAAAAAAAATAAACGAAATTGATTTTTCATCTTCCTGCCTTTGCGTTATCGGTAATGAGGCTAACGGGGTAAGCGATGAGGTTATGGCAATGTGTGATGAAAAAATAACAATCCCTATGCCCGGCCGTGCAGAAAGCCTTAATGCGCATGTGGCAGCAGCCATAACGATGTGGGAGATGCAAAGATGAGTGAAAATGCAAGGTATTGGATTTGGCTTCAAAACGCTCTTGGATACGGCGCTAAAATAAAAAGCATAATTGATGAATATAAAAGTGCAAAACTTCTTTATGAGCTTGGTGAAAGCGAATGGAAAATGAGCACGGTTTTATCTAAACGTCAGGTTGAAAAGTTGATAATGACTGATGTTGGAAAGTCAGATGAAATAATTGATTGCTGCTCAAAAAACGGTTATAAGATAATTGATTTTGACGATAAAGCTTATCCAAAAAGGCTTAAGGAGATAATTAATCCGCCTGCCGTTTTGTATGTTGACGGAAAGCTGCCCGATATTGATAATCTTGTTTGCATCGGTATGGTAGGCACAAGAAAGGCAAGTGAATATGCAATCAAAGCGGCGCACATTATGGCTAAGGGTATTACCGAGGCAGGTGCTCTCGTTGTAAGCGGCGGAGCCTTGGGAATTGATACATATTCTCATTTAGGCGCTCTTGCCTGCGGTGGAAAAACAGTTGCCGTTTTGGGAAACGGGCTTGGTAATAATTATTTAAAGGCTAACGAAGGCTTAAGAAATATGATAAAGCAAAGCGGTGCACTTGTTACTGAGTATCAGCCCAATGTTCCGGCTAACAGAACTTCTTTTCCTATGCGTAACCGAATTATAAGCGGTTTGAGCTTAGGTATTTTGGTAGTTGAGGCAGGTGTTAAAAGCGGCAGTCTTATTACCGCAAATCTTGCGATTGAGCAAAACCGTGATGTTTATGCCGTTCCCGCTTCTATATTTTCAAGCGATTTTTCAGGTACAAATAAACTTATAAGCGACGGCGCAAGGCTTGCAATCAATCCCGTTAACGTTGTTGAGGCTTATGAAAATGATTATCCGACGCTTGATTTATCTAAAATAAGGACTGCTAATGAAATAGTCCTTGATAACTCGGAAAAAACGCTTGATACCTCTATTGTTAAGAAAAAATCGGCTAAGGAGCTTAATGTTAAGCCGACGCCTGAAAATAATTTGATTGATAAAAAATACTCCTTTGAAAATCTTGAAAAAGGAAGAGAAAACAGAAGAAAAATTGACGAAAATGTATGGTCGCTTGAAGGAAACAACAAAATCGTTTATGACTGCATAGGCGAGGAGTTCACTCAGGTTGATGATATAATCGAGAAATCGGGTTTAACTGCTTCGCAGGTTCTTGTAGCTTTAACATTTCTCGAACTTAAAAAAGTGATAATAAGTGCCTCAGGTAAGAGGTTTAAAAAATCCTGAAAGGAAACAGAATATGTCTAAATTAGTAATTGTGGAGTCACCTGCAAAGGCGAAAAATATTAAAGGCTATCTCGGAAGAGGTTATGACGTTATTGCCTCAATGGGTCACGTCAGGGATTTGCCGGCAGCAAGGCTCAGTGTTGATATTGCAAATGACTTTGAACCGAAATATGCGGTAATAAAAGGAAAGGAAAACTTCGTTAAAGACCTTAAGAAAAAGGCTGACAATGCGGACTATGTTTATCTCGCAACCGACCCCGACCGTGAGGGAGAAGCTATTTCTTGGCATCTTGCCACTCTTTTGGGTCTTGACCTTAAGGATAAAAACAGGGTTACATTTAATGAGATTACAAAAAACGGAGTAAAAAACGGAATGGATGCGCCACGTCAAATTGATATTGATTTGGTTGACGCTCAACAGGCAAGGCGTATTCTTGACCGACTTATTGGCTATAAGCTTTCGCCGTTTATTTCTCAAAAAATCAGAAGAGGTCTTTCGGCAGGTCGTGTTCAGTCGGTCGCTCTCAGATTGATTGTTGACAGAGAAAATGAAATTCGTGCATTTAAGGCTGAGGAATATTGGTCGATTGAAGCTAAGTTTACAAATCCGCCGGAAAGAAAGGTGTTTTCAGCTTCTCTTTCAACTAAAAACGGTGAAAAAATCAAGATTGAAAATAAAGAGCAAAGTGACAGCGTTCTTTCTGACCTTGACGGCGAAAGTTATGTTGTAAAGGGCGTTAAAAAGGGCAGCAGAAAGAAAAACCCTACTCCTCCTTTTATCACGTCAACTCTTCAGCAGGAGGCTTCAAGACGTCTTTCATTCCAAGCAAGGAGAACTATGAAGGCGGCGCAGGAACTTTACGAAGGCGTTGAGGCAGGAGAACTCGGCACAGTCGGTCTTATCACTTATATGAGAACAGACTCGCTTCGTATATCTGAAGAAGCAAGAGCAGCCGGTAACGAATTTATTACAGAGACATACGGCGAAAAGTATCTCCCTAAAAAGCCGAGATATTTTAAATCAAAGAGTAATATTCAAGACGGTCACGAGGCTATCAGACCGTCAATGCCAAAGGTTACACCTGAGCAGGTTAAGCCATATCTTACAAGTGACCAATATAAAATTTATAAACTTGTTTGGGAAAGATTTATTGCATCTCTTATGGAATCCTGTATGCAGGAAACTATGAAAATCGAGATTGAGGCAGGAGAATATATCTTCACCGCCACAGGTTATACAGTTAAGTTTGACGGCTTTACAAAGCTTTACGAGGAAAAGGTTGACGATGAAAAGAACGACAGCGCATCTCCTCTCCCGGCTCTTAAGGAAGGCGACGAACTTAAGCTTAAGAGTATTTTGGGCAATCAGCACTTTACTCAGCCGCCTGCAAGATATACCGAAGCTTCCCTTACTAAAGCACTTGAGGAAAACGGCGTCGGCAGACCGTCAACTTATGTTACCATTACCTCAACTATTCTCAACCGTGAATATGTTAAGCGTGAGGGTAAGCAGTTTGTGCCGACTGAACTCGGCGAGGCTGTAACAAATCTTCTTAAAGATAAAATGCCTAATATTGTTAATGTTAAATACACTTCCAAAATGGAGGCTGACCTTGATAAAATCGACTCCGGCGAAAAAAATTATAAGGATATGATTCGCCTTTATTATGATGATTTTGAAAAGCCTCTTGAAAAAGCTAAAGAGGAAATGCAGGGCGTTAAAATTAAGCTTAAGGAAGAAGAAACAGACGAAATTTGCGAAAAGTGCGGCAGAAATATGGTTGTCAAAGTCGGCAGATTCGGCAAATTTCTTGCTTGCCCCGGCTATCCGGAATGTAAAAATACAAAGCCGCTTATTTTCAGGACTAAGGCTAAGTGCCCTGAATGCGGCGGCGACGTAATTGAGAAAAAAACCAAGAGAGGCTCGTCATTCTACGGTTGTTCAAATTATCCTAAGTGTAATTTTATGACTTGGGACGCACCGAGCGACGAAGTTTGCCCTCGTTGCGGCAAGTCGCTCTTTAAACGCAAGGGCAATGTGCTTTATTGCCCCGATACAGAGGGTTGCGGTTTTACAAAGCCGGCTCCGAGAAAAAAGAAAACAGAAGAATAAACGGTAATTTATATGAAATTTAAGGTTATCGGCGCAGGTCTTGCGGGAGTTGAGGCTGCGTGGCAGATTGCAAATAACGGATATAATGTTTCGCTTTATGAAATGAAGCCGATTAAAAAGAGTGAGGCGCATAAGTCGGACTTGTTTTGTGAACTTGTGTGTTCAAATTCACTTAAGGCCTCACGTATTGAAAGCGCAGCAGGTCTTTTGAAAGAGGAAATGGCTCGTTTAGGCTCGCTTACGGTCCCGATTGCAAGGCAGTCGAGTGTTCCGGCAGGCGGCGCTTTGGCAGTTGACAGGGATATTTTCTCAAAAAGCGTGACTGAAAAAATCAAATCTCACCCCAATATTGAGGTGATTAATGAAATAGTTGAGGATTTAGAACTTGACGACGATACAATAACAATTGTTGCAACGGGTCCGTTGACAGACGGCGCTCTTGCAAAAAGTATCAGCAATATTACAGGTGAGTATCTCTCGTTTTATGATGCCGCCGCTCCAATTGTTACTGCAGAGAGTGTTGATATGTCTAAGGCATTCGGTGCTTCACGTTATGAGCGTGGCGGTGACGATGATTATATCAATTGCCCGTTCAATAAGGCAGAATATGAGGCTTTTATTAATGAACTTGTTAATGCCGAGGGTGCAATTGTTCACGATTTTGACGTCTATGAGGGCTGTATGCCAATTGAAAAACTTGCTAAAAGAGGGCTTGACGCTCCTCGTTTCGGCCCTATGAAACCTGTCGGTTTGGTCGACCCGAACACAGGGCACAGACCTTGGGCTTGTGTTCAGTTAAGACGTGAAAATTCAAAGGGTACAATGTTTAATCTTGTGGGTTTTCAAACCAATTTGAAGTTCGGCGAGCAAAAACGTGTTTTCTCTATGATTCCGGGGCTTGAAAATGCTCAGTTTGTGCGCTACGGTGTTATGCATAGGAATTCATTTTTGAATTCACCAAAGCTTCTTAATAACGATTTTTCATTTAGAAATAAAAACAACCTTTTCTTTGCAGGTCAAATCACGGGAGTTGAGGGATATATGGAAAGTGCGGCAAGCGGAATTATGGCAGGTATCAATGCCGTAAGAAGAGCGCAAGGTAAAGAGCCGTTCACTCTCTCTGATGTTACTATGATAGGCGCTTTGAGCGATTATATCAGTGACGAAAGCGTTAAGAATTTTCAGCCTATAGGTGCTAACTTCGGTGTGCTGCCTGCAATAGAGCCGAAAATTAAGGATAAAAAAGAGCGCTATGCCGCTATGGCACAAAGAGCGCTTGCAAGCCTTGAAGAAAGTATGAAAACCTTATAGTTAAAATTAAGTTGGGAAAGGGTGCAATATTTGCCATGCAAAAAAGAATAATTATTGATGCTATGGGTGGGGATAATGCTCCGCTTGAGATACTTAAGGGTACTTCTCTTGCTCAAAAAGAATACGGAATTGCTCCCGTACTTGTCGGAAATGATAAAGAAATACAAAAATGCATTAAGGATAATAATATTGCACTTGAAAATGTGAAAATTGTTAATTCAAATTCAGTTATCACAATGCATGACGATGCAAAGGCAGTACTTAAAGAAAAGGCAGACTCATCAATGGGTATCGGCTTTAAACTTTTGAATGAAGGTGAAGGCGACGCTTTTGTGAGTGCGGGAAATACAGGTTGCGTAACAGTAGGCTCAACACTTATCACTAAAAGAATTAAGGGTGTTAAAAGACCTGCAATCGCCTCTGTTATGCCAAGCGCCAAAAAGCCGTTTCTTCTTATGGACTGTGGTGCAAATGCCGAGTGCAGAGCTGAATTTTTATATCAGTTTGGCAAAATGGGAAGCCTTTATATGCAAAAAATTATGAAAGTTGAAAACCCAAGGGTTGCGCTTGCAAATAACGGCGAGGAAAGCACAAAGGGCACTTCGACCGTTAAAGAAGCTTATAAACTTATGCAAAATGCGCCTTACAATTTTGTGGGTAATATTGAGGGTAGGCAAATTCCGTTCGGCGACGCAGACGTTGTTGTTGCCGACGGGTTTACAGGTAATCTTATTCTTAAAACTTATGAGGGCGTTGCAAAAGTTTTGATGAATGGCATTAAGAACGCTTTTATGAAAAATACGCTTTCTAAAATCTCATATCTCGGCGTTAAATCGGGTATTGACGATATGAAAAAGCAGTTTGATTATAAGGAATACGGCGGCGCCGTTATGCTTGGTGTTAAAAAGCCTGTAATTAAGTCTCACGGCTCGGCAGATGCACGTACATTTAAAAACGCAATCAAGCAGGCAATCTGGTTTTTGGATAACAATTTGATTAGTTCAATTGAAAATGAATTTTCAATAAATACGCAAGAGGAATAAAAATGGCAACTATCGAAGATAAAATAGGATATAATTTCAAAAATAAGGCTTATCTTATGGAGGCACTTACACATTCTTCCTTTGCAAACGAAAGGCATAATAAAATTAAGTGTAACGAGAGAATGGAATTTTTAGGTGACGCCGTGCTTTCTATCATTTCGGCTAACTATCTTTTTCATCGCTTTCCCGATATGCCTGAGGGCGATTTGTCAAAACTTCGTTCTTCTCTTGTCTGCACTCAGTCACTTTCGGATTTTGCAAGGCAGATATCACTCGGTAACTTTCTGTTTTTAGGCAAGGGAGAGTCAAACACGGGCGGTGCTGACAGACCGTCGATTTTGGAAAATGCATTTGAAGCGCTTATTGCCGCTATATATCTTGACGGCGGAATGGAAAATGCGGAAAAATTTGTACTTCATTTTCTTGCTCCTGCTGTTGAAACCCATCATATCAATTTTAAGGATTATAAAACAACTTTGCAGGAAATAGTTCAGCAAAACCCCGATGAAAATGTAAATTACGTTCTCGTCGGCGAGAGCGGACCTGACCATAATAAAACATTTGAGGTTGAAGTTCATCTTAATTCAAACGTTATCGGCAAGGGCAAGGGTGGAAGTAAAAAAAGTGCAGAACAGGCTGCGGCAAGAGAGGCACTTAAATTAATGGGTGTAATATGAAAAAAGGTAATATAAGTATTTTTGTTCCTCATTTAGGCTGCCCGTGTCAGTGTTCGTTTTGCAATCAAAAAACAATAACGGGGCAGGCAAATCAGCCCACACCGCAGGACGTTGACAAGGCAGTTAAAACGGCGTTTAAGTCAAAAGGCTTTGATTATGAAATTGCCTTTTTCGGCGGCTCATTTACTGCGATTGACAGAGAGTATATGATTTCTCTTTTGAAAGCGGCAAATAAATATATAAAATCAAATGAGGTAAAGGGTATAAGAATTTCTACCCGTCCCGACTGCATTGACGAAGAAATTTTGGATTTGCTCAAAGAGTACGGAGTTACAAGTATTGAGCTTGGTGCGCAGAGTATGGACGATGAGGTGCTTTTGGCTAACAGGCGGGGTCATACGGCAAAAGACGTTGAAAATGCGTCAAAACTTATCAAGTCATACGGTTTTGAGCTTGGGCTTCAAATGATGACAGGGCTTTATAAGGATAGCGAAGAAAAAGCCATTAAAACGGCTGAAAAAATAATTGCGCTATCGCCACAAACCGTAAGAATTTATCCTACTGTTGTATTAAAAGGTACATATCTTGCAGACCTTTATTTAAGCGGTGAATATAAGCCGCTTAATGCTGACGAATCGGCGCAGCTTTGCGCAAAACTTGTTTTGCTTTTTGAAAAGAATAATATAAAAATCATTCGTTTGGGGCTTCATTCAAGCGAGGATATTAAGAAAAATATGCTTGCAGGCGGTTTTCACGACAGCTTTGGCGAGCTTGTAAAGTCAAGAATTATGGTTGATAAAATTCTTGCGCTTCCTCCGGCTGATTATGAGGTGGCTGTTAATTCAAAGTCGCTTTCAAAGCTGAAAGGAAATAAAAAATCAAATATCTATCTTCTTATCGAGAGAGGATATAATATAAAAATTGTTATCGACAACAGTCTTGATGTTGATGAATTGGAGATAAAATAATGGTATTAAAATCACTTGAAATACAAGGTTTTAAGTCTTTTCCGGACAGGACAACGCTTAATTTCGGCAAGGGTATTACCGCAGTTGTCGGTCCTAACGGTTCGGGCAAAAGTAATATTTCCGACGCAGTTCGTTGGGTTTTGGGCGAGACAAGTTCTAAATCTCTTCGTGGCTCAAAAATGGAGGATGTTATCTTCAGCGGTACTTCTGCACGTAAGGCTTTGGGCTTTGCTCAGGTCCAGCTTACTCTTGACAATACCGACCAAACGCTTAAAGATAAGGGCGAGGTTGTAACCGTTTCAAGAAGATATTATCGTTCGGGCGAAAGTGAATATAAAATTGACGGCGAAATCGTAAGAGCAAGGGATATAAGAGAACTGTTTATGGATACGGGACTCGGTTCAGACGGCTATTCAATGGTAGGTCAAGGTAAGATTGACTCAATCATTTCGCAAAAAAATGAGGACAGGCGTGAACTTTTTGAAGAAGCCGCAGGTATTTCCCTTTTTCGTCATAAAAGAAAAGACGCTACCCGCAGGCTTGACCAAGCGCAGGAAAATTTAATCAGGCTTCTTGATATTTTGGGCGAACTTGAAAGCAGAGTTGAGCCGCTCAGAAAGCAGAGTGAAAAGGCGCAGAAGTTTATCACTCTTTCCGACGAGAAAAAAACGCTTGAAATAGGTGTATGGGTAAATAAGATTAACCGCTTCACCAATGATTTAAGAGAGCAGGAGCATAAAATTGACGCTGCCAACGCATCCTATGACGTTTGCGAAAAGGAACTTAAAGAGATTGAACAGGAGATTGAAGAAATAGCGCAAAAGACTGTTTCAATCAATACCCAAATCGAGCAAATCAGAGCAGGCTCAAAGGCTTATGAGGAGCAGGCGCTTCGCAAAGACGGTGAGGCTTCTGTTTTAGAAACTACTTTAAATCATAATAACGAAACTATTGAAAGACTTAAAAACGATATCGGCGATGTTGATAACACCAATCTTTCTATTGATGCTCAGATAGAGGAAAAAGAGCAGTTTATCTCAAAAAGCGTTAAGGAAATTGAGGAAAAGAAGGCTGAGCTTAAAAGTGTTACAGACGAGATGAATAATCTTCTTTCATCTAATGAAGAATTTTCAAAACTTACTGTTGAACTTAATCAAAAAATCACTTCTCTTACTTTGAAACTTTCCGACTGCCGTGTTAAATGTTCTCAGGCGCTCACTTCTTCTCAGGAAATTAAGTCAAGGCAGAGCGTTGTTGATTCATCAATTGAAAAAAGCCGTGAGGAACTTGAAAAGTTTAAAGAGCTTAAATTAAAAAGTGATGAAAATTTAGAAAGTTTGCAATCACGTATTGATGAAAATAACAATTCAATGCAGGGCTATAAAATCAAGCTTGAAAATAAAAATGCCAATGCAGATAAGATTAAAGCAGAACTTGAAAAAGTAACTAACGAATATAACCAAAAGGTGCAAAGAGCTAAAATGCTTTTAGACCTTGAAAAGAATATGGAAGGTTTTTCGGGTGCCGTTAAGGCGGTTATGCGTCAGGCGCAGAATAAGGCACTTTCAGGTATTCACGGACCGCTTTCTCAACTCATAACCGTTGATAATGAGTACAGCGTGGCAGTTGAGGTTGCACTCGGTGCGGCAATGCAAAATATAGTTGTCGGCAATGAAGCAGATGCTAAGCGTGCAATTTATTATCTTAAAAATAACCGTGTCGGCAGGGCAACGTTTCTTCCCATTTCGGCAATCAAGCCGAGAAGCCTTGATGAAAGAGATCTTGACGATAACTTGGGTTTTGTTGCAATTGCAAGCGACCTTGTTGATTGTAAGAACGAGTATAAAAATATTATCTCTAACCTTTTGGGCAGAGTTGTTATAGTTGAGGATATGGACTCGGCTATAGGTATTTCAAAAAGATATTCAAACAGATTTAAAATTGTTACCGTTGACGGTCAGGTTATTAACCCCGGCGGCTCAATGACAGGCGGTTCGCAGTCAAAGGGCGCAGGTATCCTCTCTCGTGGTAATATGATTGACGAACTTAATAATGAAGCCAAAAAGCTTGAAAAGCAAGCTGAGGAAATCAAGGCTGAGTATAAAACAGCACTTGAGGAGGCTAACTTTGCACTTGCCGCTTTGCAGGGTGCGCAAGCTGATTTGCAGCAGGCTAAAGAAGAACTTATCAGGGCGCAGGGCGAGCATAAGCTTGTTGCTGAAAAGTATGACCTTTTATCCTCTCAACTCTCCGTTCTTATTAACGAAAAGGACAGTGCTAAGCAGAGAATTGCAGAGTTTGAAAATGAGGCAAAATCCTGCGAGGTTGAAATCAAATCGATTGAAGATGAAATTTCAAAGACCGAAAGTGAGCTTGAAAAGACCTCAGGCAATGCAAGCGAGCTTAATGCAAAACGTGATGAGTACAGGGAAAAGAGCGAGAAAATCAATCTTGAACTTGTAACACTTGCCAAGGATAACGAGGCAGCTAAGCTTTCTGTTGAAGAACTTAATTTCAGAAAAAATTCTCAGTCCGACAGGGTTAAAACGATTGAAGACGAGATTAAGTCAATTGAAGAGAAAAATCAAACGCTTCTTATCTCAATCAATGAAATTAAAGCGTCTGCCAATGACCTCAGGGTTAAGGCGGAGCAGTCTGATAAGGATGTAAGCGAGCAGATTAATCAAAGAAATGAACTTGAAAAGCGCACAACAGAGCTTAGAGGCGAGGAAAAGATTAAAAATCAGGACAGAGAAAAGCTTTCGGGTTCTATTGTTCGTCTTGATGAAAGAAAAATTGCAATGAAAAAAGAGTATGATGAGCTTAACGATATGCTCTTTGAGCAATATGAGCTTACAAAGCACGAGGCAGAGGCGCTTGATATTCAAATTGATGATATGACGGCGGCTAAGCGCAGACTCCACGAGATTAAGGTTGCAATTAAGAGTCTTGGCTCAATCAACGTCGGTGCTATTGAGGAATATAAAGAGGTCAGCGAGCGCTACACCTTCCTTAAGGAGCAAATAGGCGACGTCGAAAAATCGAAGAGCGAGCTTATGAAGATAATTGAGGATTTGACCGCTTCAATGAGCGAAAAATTCCTTGCTCAGTTTAATAAGATTAATGAGGAATTTAAGGTTTGCTTTGCTGATTTCTTCGGCGGCGGTAAGGGCGAGCTTGTTTTGGAAGAGCCTGACAATTGCCTTGAATCACCTATTGAAATTCGTATTCAACCACCGGGAAAGTCAGTTCAAAATATCAACCTTTTCTCAGGCGGTGAGAAGTCGCTTGCGGCAATGGCGCTCTTGTTCAGTGTACTTAAAGTGCAACCGGCTCCGTTTTGTATTTATGACGAGGTTGAGGCGGCACTTGATGATGTCAATGTTGAGCGTTTCGCAAAATATATGCGCAAGATGACAGATAAAACTCAGTTTATTTCAATCACTCACAGGCGTGGTACTATGGAGGAGGCGGACGTTCTCTACGGTGTCACAATGCAGGAAAAGGGTGTTTCAAAACTTATTGAATTGCAAACGGCTGAGCTTGCGGCAAAAATGGGACTTGAATAATCTGTAATGTTTAATTATAGGGCGGTAATTCACTTCTGCCGATAAATAATATATAATCCAATAATATAAAGGAAGAATTGATATGGGTATTTTTTCTGTATTTAAAAGAGGTCTTAAAAAGACAAGAGACGAGGGTATTACTGCTCAACTTGACGAGGTAGTGGATTCTTATGAGAAAATAACTCCTGAATTTTTTGATGACCTTGAGGAAATTCTTATAATGGGTGATGTCGGAATGCCGACTGCCGAAAGAATTATCCGTGATTTGAAAAGCAAAATAGAAAACGATAAGGTTGATGATGTAAAGCAAGTACGTGAAATGATGAAGGATATTGTTTCGGGTATTGTTTGGGGCGGTAGCTATTTAAGACTTCGCACCAAGCCGTCCGTAATTCTTGTTATCGGTGTAAACGGTGTAGGCAAAACGACTACTATCGGCAAGCTTGCTATGAGGTTAAAGGAACAGGGCAGAAGCGTTATTTTGGGCGCTGCCGATACTTTCCGTGCTGCTGCTATTGAGCAACTTCAGGTATGGGCTGACAGGGCAGACGTTGATTTGATTAAGCACGGCGAAGGCTCAGACCCTGCTTCCGTTGTTTATGATACCATTGCCGCTGGTAAGGCAAGGGGCAGTGATGTAATCATTATCGATACTGCCGGCAGGCTTCATAATAAGAAAAATCTTATGGATGAGCTTAACAAAATCAGCCGTGTTATAGAAAGAGAACTTCCCGACGCTTCTAAGGAAATTCTTTTGGTGCTTGATGCTACAACAGGTCAAAATGCCGTTAATCAGGCTAAGGACTTTAAGGAAGCGGCAGGAATTACGGGCATAGTGCTCACTAAGCTTGACGGAACTGCTAAGGGCGGTGTTGTTCTTGCAATTAATAATGAACTTGACGTTCCCGTTAAATTTGTCGGCGTCGGTGAAAAAATTGAGGATTTACAGCCGTTTGACGCAGACGCATTTGCAGCAGGTCTTTTCGATGCAAAAATTCCCGACGATGATAAGGAAATAATGGATTTTATTCAGCACGATGATGAGTCTGATAATAAAAAGTCAGAGTAGGGAGTAGGAGGAAATCATGGATTTTATTTTAGCAACAAATAATATGAAAAAGCTTGCGGAAATGCAACGTATTTTATCTCCTCTCGGCATTAATGTTGTTACTGCAAAAATGCTTGGCAAACAGCTTGAGGACGTTGAAGAGGACGGAAAAACTTTTGAGGATAACGCAAAGCTTAAGGCAAGAGCGGCTTGTAAGGAAATGAATATGCCGGCAATTGCCGACGATTCAGGTTTGTGCGTTGATTATCTTGACGGTGCACCGGGTATCTTTTCGGCACGTTTTGCAGGTGAGCACGGCAATGACGAAAAAAATAATGACCTTCTTCTTGAAAAACTTGATGGTGTACCGCTTGAAAAAAGAACGGCTCATTATGTATGTGCTATTTGCTGTACTTTCCCCGACGGACGTGAAATCGTCGTAAGGGGCGAATGCAATGGCGTTATCGGCTTTGAGCGTGACGGTCACGAGGGATTTGGATATGACCCGCTTTTTCTTGTTGACGGCAAGGCTTTCGGCAGATATACAGCCGAGGAAAAGGATAAAATCAGCCACAGAGGTAACGCACTTCGTTTATTAACTAAAGAATTGGAGAAAATTATATGACATCTAAGGAAAGAGCGGCTTTAAGAGCAAAGGCTAACCCTCTTGAACCTATTATTCAAATTGGCAAGGAGGGTATAAGCGAAAATTTACTTACTCAAATTGACGATACGCTTGATAACAGAGAACTTATTAAAATAAGAGTTCACCTTGAATCTGCACCCGAATCCCCTAAGGAGCTTGCGCAAAAGCTTTCTGAGCCTCTTGGCGCTGAGGTTATTCAGGTAATCGGCGGAATTATAGTTCTTTACCGTGAGGCGGATGAGGAGCGTATCGCAGAGAAAAAGAAAAAAAGAGGTTCCGGTAATTCTAAGGCAACAGCTAAAAAGAAGGTAAAAATCAAGGGTAAAAGACAGCGCCAAAGAGAAAAAGAAGCTAAAAACCCTTACGCTAAATACGACAGACCTAAATATTATGGCAGATAAGCAAAAAATAGGAATTTTCGGCGGAGCGTTCAATCCCGTTCATAATGGGCATATTAACTTAGCGCTTCATTATCTTAATGAATTGGAGCTTGATAAAATACTCTTTATCCCGACCGCTTCACCGCCGCATAAATCTGATGATGATTTTGCACCTAAAGAGGACAGAATTAATATGCTTTCTCTTGCAATATCGTCGTTTGATAAATTTGAAATAAGCGATATAGAATTTAAACTGACAGGCAAAAGCTATACTTATTTGACCCTTTCAGAACTTGAAAAAATATATAAAAATGCAGAATTTTACCTTATAATCGGCGCTGACCAAATGCTTCATTTCGATAAGTGGTATAAGTATAAAGAAATATTATCTCTTGTCACTCTTTGCACTTCGGCAAGAGAAAACGAAAAGGAAAAAGCAGAGATTTTAAGCTTTGCCTCAAGGCTTGACGGTCTTGATATGAATAAATTTAAGCTTTTGACCTCTCCCGTTTTAAAGGTCAGTTCAAGCGAAATAAGGCAAAGAATAAAAGACGGCGAGGATTTTTCCTTTCTTGTTCCAAAAAAGGTTTATGATTATATAATTAAGAGGAGAATTTATAATGTATGATACCGAAGCTTATATGAAAATTTTAAAAAATACGCTTTCGAGCAGAAGATTTTATCATTCTCTTTGCGTTTCCCAAAGTGCAAAAAAGCTTGCCGAAAGGTATAATCAGGATGTAGAAAAGGCAGAGATTGCAGGACTTTTGCATGATATAACTAAGGAAACGGGCAAAGCCGCTCAACTTGAAATTATTAAATATGCAGGTGTTGAACTTCATCCGTTTGATAAAAGGGGCGATAAGTTTTTGCACCAAGCGTCCGGCTCGGCAATGGCTAAAATTCTCGGGATAGAAGATGAGGAAATTTTAGGCGCTATAAGATATCATACAACAGGAAAAGCAAATATGACTATGCTTGAGCAAATCATATATCTTGCTGATTTTATTTCTGCCGACAGAGATTATAAGGATATAGATATAATAAGAAAAGAAATGCAAAGGGGTATCGAATACGGTCTTCTTTACGGCACAGCCTACACAATCAAATCGGTTGCGTCAAGGCAGATATTGCTTCATCCCATGACGGTTGAGGCGTACAATTGGATTATTGATGAATACTTTAATTAGAAAGGGTGAATTTATGCAGGCACTTGATATAGTAAAAACAGCCGTAAAGGCGATTGACAGTAAAAAAGGTGAAAATATTGAGGTTATCGGTATTACCGATTTAACAGTTCTTACCGATTATTTCGTAATTGCCACGGCAACAAGCTCAACTCAGGTTAAAGCTATTTCCGACGAGGTTGAATATAAGCTTGATTTGCTCGGAGTAGAGCCTCATCATATTGAAGGCAGAAACACTTCTTGGGTTTGCCTTGATTATAATTCAGTCGTTATACACATTTTTCATAAGCAACAGCGTGATTTTTATTCGCTTGAGCGCTTGTGGGAAGACGGCGAAATTTTAGATACAGCAAAATTATTGGAGGATTAAAATATGGAGTACAATTTTAAAGAGATTGAATCCAAATGGCAAAACGTTTGGTACACTCAAAACACATTTGCGGCAAAACAGGATTTTTCACTTCCTAAGTATTACTGCCTTGTTGAGTTCCCTTATCCGTCAGGTCAGGGACTTCATGTAGGTCATCCGAGGTCTTATACGGCACTTGATATCGTTGCACGTAAAAAAAGGCTTCAGGGATACAATGTTCTTTATCCTATGGGTTGGGACGCTTTCGGTCTCCCGACTGAAAACTTTGCAATTAAAAATCATATTCACCCTGAAGAAGTAACTAAAAAGAATGTTGCAAGATTTAAGCAGCAACTTCAGTCGCTCGGCTTCTCTTTTGATTGGACAAGAGAGATTAACACAACCGACCCAAGTTATTATAAATGGACGCAATGGATTTTCTTGCAACTTTTCAAAAAAGGACTTGCATATAAAAAGGAAATGGCTGTAAACTGGTGTACCTCTTGTAAGTGCGTTCTTGCAAATGAAGAAGTTGTAAACGGCGTTTGCGAGCGTTGCGGCAGTGAGGTTATCAGAAAAAATCAGAGCCAGTGGATGCTTAAAATTACAGAATACGCTCAAAGACTTGTTGACGACCTTGACGACCTTGATTTTATTGACAGGGTTAAGGTTCAGCAGAAAAACTGGATTGGCAGGTCAACAGGTGCAGAGGTTGATTTCGGTACTACTCTCGGCGATACATTGACCGTTTATACCACACGTCCGGACACTCTTTTCGGCGCAACATATATGGTTATTTCACCTGAGCACCCTCTTATTGAAAAGTGGGCTGATAAACTTAAAAATATTGATGAAATCCGTGCTTATCAGGCAGAGGCTGCGCATAAGTCGGATTTTGAGCGTACAGAACTTAATAAGGAAAAAACAGGCGTTAAGCTTGACGGCGTAATGGGCATTAACCCTGTAAACGATACTGAAATTCCTATCTTTATTTCAGACTATGTACTTACTTCTTACGGTACAGGCGCAATTATGGCTGTTCCCGCTCATGATACCCGTGACTGGGAATTTGCAAAGAAATTTGATTTGCCTATTATCGAGGTTGTTGCAGGCTCAAAGGTCGGAGTTGAAAACGAAGCGTTTACCGATTGTGCAACAGGCAAGCTTGTAAATTCCGCTTTTCTTACAGGTATGAGCGTTGAAGAAGCTAAAAAGGCTGTTACAGAATGGCTCACAAAAGAGGGCAAAGGACATCAAAAGGTCAACTTCAAGCTTCGTGATTGGGTATTCTCACGTCAAAGATATTGGGGCGAGCCTATTCCTATCGTTAAGTGCGACGATTGCGGCTATGTTCCTATTCCTGAAAGCGAACTTCCTTTAAGACTTCCTATGGTTGACTCTTATGAGCCGACAGATACAGGCGAATCTCCGCTTGCTAAAATGACTGATTGGGTTAATACAACTTGTCCTTGTTGCGGAAAACCTGCTAAGAGAGAAACCGATACAATGCCGCAGTGGGCAGGCTCGTCTTGGTATTTCTTAAGATATATGGACCCTCATAACGATAAGCAACTTGTATCTAAAGAAGCTGCAGAGTATTGGAGTCCTGTTGATTGGTATAACGGTGGTATGGAGCATACAACTCTTCACCTTCTCTATTCTCGTTTTTGGCATAAATTCCTTTATGATATCGGCGTTGTTCCTACTAAGGAGCCTTATCAAAAGCGTACCTCTCACGGTATGATTCTCGGTCAAAACGGTGAAAAGATGTCTAAGTCAAGAGGCAACGTTGTTAACCCTGACGAAATCGTTGATCAGTACGGTGCAGATACAATGCGTCTTTATGAAATGTTTATCGGCGACTTTGAAAAGGCTGCTCCTTGGAACAGCGATTCAATCAAAGGCTGCAAGAGGTTTGTTGAGCGTTTCTGGAACTTGCAGGAAATTGTTAAAGACGGTAATGAATATTCACCACAGCTTGAGGCTCTTATGCATAAAACAATTAAAAAGGTTTCGGAAGATATCGACAACCTTAAGTGCAACACAGCTATTGCTTCAATGATGACATTGGTTAACGAAATGTATGCAAAGGGTGTTAATAAGGCAGAACTTCGTGATTTGACAATTATTCTTAATCCTTTTGCACCTCACGTAACTGAGGAAATGTGGCAGATTATGAACTTCGGCGGTGCAGTTCACGAGGCTCAGTGGCCAAGCTTTGATGAGTCAAAGACTCAGGAAAACGACGTTGAAATTGCACTTCAGGTTAAGGGCAAGGTTCGTTCAAGAATTGTTGTTCCTGTAGATATCAGCAAAGAGGACGCTATTGCTCTTGCTAAGAAGGATGAAAAGATTGCCGCAGAAATTGCAGGTAAAGAAATTAAAAAGGAAATCTACGTTCCCGGCAAGCTTGTTAATATTGTTGCAATATGAGTTGTAACTGACTTTGTATTGCTGAAAATCTGTTGCGCATAAGTGTGACTGATTTTGAAAAATATCTAATTTACCCGAAATAAGAGGTAACAATAATGGCTGATAAAAAAATATATACCGTTGCAACCTCACACCTTGATACGGTGTGGAGTTGGGATTTTGAAACGACTGTAAGTAAATACATATATAATACCTTAGTCGATAATTTCAAGCTTTTCGAAAAATATCCTACATATAAATTCTCATTTGAAGGCTCATACAGATATGAGCTTATGGAGGAATATTATCCAGAACTTTTTGAAAAAATGAAAGAATATATCAAAAACGGCAGATGGAATGTTTGCGGTTCTGCTTTTGAAAACGGTGACACGAATATTCCGTCACCTGAAGCGCTTTTCAGAAATATTCTTTTCGGCAATTCGTATTTTGATGAAAAGTTTGGAAAAAGAAGTGTTGATATCTACTTGCCTGACTGTTTCGGTTTTGGTTGGGCACTTCCGACTATTGAGCGTCATGCCAATTTAATCGGATTTACTACTCAAAAGCTTGCTTGGGGCGGTGCTTACGGTATTCCGTTTGATATCGGCAAGTGGCAGGGTGTTGACGGCAGCGAAGTTTACGCTTCTATCAATCCTCACGATTATTACTATACGCTTAAAAAACTTCGTGATTGGGATTTTGTCCTTAATAAGTTTAAGGAAAATGAAAAATACGACCTTAACGATACATATATTTTCCACGGAATAGGCGACAGGGGCGGTGCTCCGGAGGAAAAGAGCGTTGCCTTTGTCGAACAGGAAATTAAGAAAAACGACAATAGCAATATTAAGGTTATTGCAGCATCTGCCGATGAAATTTATCACGATATTGAAGATAAATATACGTCTGAGCAAAAATCAAAGCTTCCTGTTTGGAAAAACGAATTTGTTATGACAAATCACGGTGTCGGCGGATATACTTCACGTTCAATCGGTAAGCGTTGGAACAGAAGATGCGAGGAACTTGCCGATTTGAGCGAACGTGGCGGTGTTATATCCTCTTATTTGGGATTGACCGATTATAACCAAAAAGCCATCAACCGTTCGTGGAAACGTTTTATTGCGCATCAATTCCACGATGATATCCCCGGCACAAGCTGCCAAAGGGTATATAAGCGTTCTTGGAATGATTATGCCGTTTCAATGAATCAATTTACAGATGAACTTGAAGCCTTTGTTTCGCCTGTTTCAAGCCTTATGAAAACCGATTTTTGCTCTGGCATACCCGTTATGGTTTTCAACCCTGTTGAAGCGCAAAGACGTGGGGCTGTAACAGTAAGACTTGAGGATTTGCAAAGCGCTTATGTTCGTGTTTATGATGAAAAGGGAAGGGAGGTTAAAAGCCAAACCTCTACCCTTTCTGACGGTACGCTTGAACTTGTGTTTGTTGCAGATGTCGAAAGCCTCGGCACAAGGATTTATGACGTTCGTTTGAGCGATAAGCCTTGTTGCGTTAAAAGCGATATCTCAATCAATCACGATAATATGATGGAAAACCAAAAGTATATCGTAACTCTTAACCGCAAGGGTAATATTTCTTCAATTCTTGATAAGGAACTTGATGAAAAGGAAATACTCAAAGAGCCGATTACTCTCGGTCTGTTTAATTATACCGGTTCTAAGGATTGGCCGGCTTGGGAAATGAATTATAAAGAGGCAAATAAAGATGCCGACCGTATTCCTAATGTTGTTACCGTAACTGTTTTGGAGCAAGGTCCTGCAAGAGTATCGTTTAAGGTTATCCAGCAGGATAAAAAGAGCACGTTTACTAATATTGTTGCCCTTACAGACGGCTGCGATATAGTAGAGGTTTATTCCGAGATTGAATGGCAGAGTTTAAGAACTCTTGCCAAAAACAAATTTTCATTCACGTGCGAAAATGATAAGGCAACGTTTGATTTGGGCTTGGGCGCTATCGAGCGTGGCAATATGACTGAAAATCTTTTTGAAGTTCCGGCGCAAAAGTGGGTTGATTTGACCGATAAAAGCGGAGAATTCGGCGTGTCTGTTTTGAGTGAATGTAAGTACGGCTGGGATAAATATAAGGATAATACGCTCCGCCTTACCGCAATTCACACTCCTAAGAAAAATTACCGTATTGATTCAATGCAATCGTTTATGGATTTGGGGCTTAACAGATATTCGTATGCAATATTCAGCCATAAGGGCAAGGCTCAATCGGCTACTCAGCTTGAAGCAAGAAAATTCGTTACCCCTATGACTGCGTATATTGCAACTAAGCATCAGGGTAAGCTTAAAACACAATATTCTTTTGGCGAGGTTTCAACCAACGACGTTATTATCCGTGCAATCAAAAAGGCGGAAAACAGCGACGAAATAGTGGTAAGGCTTAACGAGGGTACGAATTCTGAAATCGAAAACTTTACTCTCACCTTGGGCGAAGGAATTGAAAGCGCAAGAGAAATTTATGCAAGCGAGGAAAATAAGGGCGACGCAACAGTTAAAGACGGTAAGCTTATCACAAGCTTTAAGCCTTATGAAATTAAGAGCTTTGCATTAAAACTTAAAAAATCCTCACTTGATGCTCAAAAAGTTGAGAGTACGCCTCTTGATTTGCCGTTTGATAAAAACATTATTACAGAAAAAGGTCAGACGGGAGATTTTGAATATACAATTCCAAATACCCTTGTTCCTGATGAAATTATGGCAAACGGCGTAAGATTTGATATTAATAAGTCAAATAAAAACTCTCTTATCTGCTCGTCACAAAGGATTAAACTTGATAAGGATAAAAACAGGCTTGTTTTCCTCTGCGCTTCTATGACAGGGGACAAGATGGCAGAATTTATCCTTGGGGATAAGAAAATAAATAAAAATGTTCTTTCGTCATTTGAGCGATTTGCCGCTTGGGATTTGTACGATTTCGGCGAAACCGCTTATATGAAAAAGGGCAAAATCGGATATGAATTTACCCATTGCCTTAAAAACGGCGAGGTGCAATATGCAAAAATAATGTATTTTTATCTTGTTGAATTTGATTTAAACGGCGAAAATGAAATCACATTACCAAATGATAATGATATTGTTATTCTTGCTGCAAGCCAAACAAATGCACCGTTTTCTAAGCTTGCAACGCCGACTTATGATGAGGTTGAAAAAAGACCGTTTACCTTTAAACTCAATTTAAAGGAGAAACTTCAGTACGTATATAATAAATGCGTATGGCAGCTTGGTGATAAGGACAATTTTATTAAGGATAACAATAAGGGTAAGGATTATTAAAAGGGGAAAATATGGCTAATAATTTTGATAAAAACTGGACTACTGTCAATAATAACTATCCGCTTAACGATAAAGAGGTTGAAAGATACATCTCCGTTAAGCCAAGTGCTAATCAGCTTGCCTTGGTTGATAAACCGTTTTATACCTTTATGCACTTTGGTATGAACACCGCTACTGACAGAGAGTGGGGAGCAGGCGTTGAAAAGGCGACGGATTTCACAATTAAGTCGATAGACGCAAAGCAGTGGGTTGAAACCGCTAAATCTGCGGGTGCAACGGGTGTCATTTTAACTTGTAAGCACCACGACGGTTTCTGTCTTTGGCCAAGTGAATATACGTCATTTTGCGTAAAAAATTCATCTTATAAAGGTGATATCGTTAAAGAAGTATCCGATGAATGTCATAATCAGGGTATGGATTTCGGCGTTTATCTTTCTCCTTGGGATATGCACGATGAACGTTACGGAACTGACGCATATAACGATTATTTTTGCAATCAGCTTACCGAGCTTCTCACCAATTACGGCGAGATTTTCGAGGTTTGGTTTGACGGCGCTAAGGGTTCAAACGCTAAGAAATTTGAATACGATTGGCAAAGATATTACGACCTTATCCGTAAACTTCAGCCAAAAGCCAATATTGCTATTTGCGGTCCTGATATCCGTTGGGTAGGCAATGAGGGCGGTAAGTCAAGAAAGAGCGAATACAGCGTTGTTCCTTGCGCTTTGAGAGAGGCTGACAGGATTATGGCTTTGAGCCAGCAGGACGAAAATCAGGCTTCATCTCTTCAAAAATATAACCAAATGGACGAGGATTTAGGCTCAAGAAAAATTCTTGAAAAAAATGCTTATATCTGTTGGTTTCCTGCCGAGGTTGACGTATCAATCCGTAAGGGTTGGTTCTTCCACGAAAAGGATAACAGAAACTCAAAAAGCGCTAAAAAGCTTTTTAAAATCTATCTTAATTCAGTTGGTAATAACTGCACACTCCTTCTTAATATTCCGCCGACTCCACAGGGCGAAATACATAAAAAGGACGCTAAAAATCTTAAAAAGCTCGGCTCAATGATTAAGAATATCACTGCAAATCCTATTGTTTATAATGAACTCGGTGAACTTACAAAGGACAACGGTGTTCTCGATTTTGACTTTAACGATACACGTAAGGTTAAATACATGGTTTTGCAGGAGGATATCACAAAGAGCCAGCGTGTTGAGCTTTTCGACCTCTATATCAAAAAGGCAAACGGTAAGTATAAGCGTGTATACAAAGGCACGGTTATTGGCTCGAAAAAGATTATTAATCTTAAGGGCAAAAAGGCAAAGGGTATCCGCTTCGTTATTCGCCAAAGCCGCTCAAACCCGGTTATTAAATCAATCGGAATATATGAATAATTAAGATTTTGCGTATTAATACAATGTGGGAGTGAACATTGTTCGCCTCATTATTCAAACATATAATTATACAACTGTATAAAATTGTATGATTGAAATACTTAAAGTTTATAATTAGTTTAGCCTCTTTTATTTTTTGCGTGCTATAATTAAGACGTGATAAATAAGGGAGGCTTTAATTATGACTGAAACATTTAAAAAAGATGATTTTGTTCAGGAAAAATCGCAAGAAAAAGGCGAGTACGCCGAGGGCTTGTGTTTTGACAAGATTGTTTGGATTTTTATGATTAGCTGTATTGTGGGCTTTCTTGTCGAAACGCTTTGGTGCCTTATTAAACACGGTTATATTGAATCACGTCAGTCGCTTGTTTGGGGGCCGTTTTCAGTTGCTTACGGTATGGGTGCAGTCGTTTTGACCCTTGCGCTTTATAAGGTAAAGGACGCACCGCTTTGGAAGGTCTTTTGTCTTTCATTTGTTGTCGGCACAGTGACTGAATATATTTGCTCATTGGGTCAGGAAATAGTTTTCGGCTCTGTTGCGTGGGATTACAGCAAAATGCCGCTTAATATCAACGGCAGAGTATGCTTTCTTTATTCCTGTTTTTGGGGGCTTTTGGGAATACTTTGGATTAAGGCAATTTATCCTATAATGTCAAAGGTTATTGAAAAAATTCCGGTTAAGCTCGGCAACGTTATTATGTGGACTTTTATAGTATTCTTTATTTTTGACTCCTTTGTTTCTGCCACGGCAGGTCTTAGAATGGATAAGCGTGACGCAGGTCAGGCACCTAATAATGTTTATGAGCAGTTTCTTGATAATCATTTTCCTGATGAGAGAATGAATGAGATATACGCAAATTCACAAAAAGTAACTAAATAAGAACGCAGCGTTGCCGTGTCGGCGCACCGTAATAAAAATCGAGTTGCCTTTTATTACGTTTACAAATATTGACAAATACTGCACTGCAAGATATAATAAAACAAATCTGATATACATAGGTTTTTATATTTGTTTTGAATATAAAATTAAAAGGGAATCCGGTGCGAATCCGGAGCAGTCCGAACCTCTACCGTATTTGCTGACGAGAAATATTCGCTAAAGGCGGCCATTGCTCTTTTGAGTGAGAAGGTTTATTTTAAGGTTGAAGCATTAGTCGGGAAACCTGCCGTGTATATGGTTTTTGCAGTGCTTTAGGTTGGAAGTCGGCAGTATTTAACATATGGGATAACTATGCCCGTATGTTTTTTGCGATACAATTTTTATGCACTGTTTTAAACGGTGCATTTTTTTATGCTCTAAATTGAAAGGAGAAAAGATGAAAAAATCAATTACAAAGGCTTTGGCAGTTTTTATGTCGCTTATGCTTGTACTTATGAGTGCACTTCCTGCTATGGCTGAAAATTCAAGCGAGGTTGAGGCGTACCTTAACAGCACATACGCAAAGGCAATTGACCAGTACGGCAGCCTTAAAAAGGATGATGAGGGCAGATATATTATCCCTCTTTCCAAAACAAGTGTTTCTCTTAAAAAGGACACGTCATCAAAGCTTTATACTTCCTCTTGGAGTTCAAGCGACGATACTTATGCAAAGGTGACAAACAGCAGCTATTCCGCTTCTGCAAAAATCACTCATCCGTCATATAATGAAGGTGCTAAGGTTGTTACTCTTACTCTTAAAATATTAGATAAAACCGACGGCAAAACTGTTTTAGGAACAAGAGATTATGTTCTTTATATTGCAACAAAACTTGCTACTTATTCTCTTGACGTAACTGCTAAGAATGAGAAAGGCGAGATTATTGACAACGCAAAAGTCAGTGTTTTTGACAGTCGTAATATTGAACAAAATCCGTCGTCACTCAGCGCTAATACCGAATACACTCTTACCGTTTCGGCTTTGGGATATGTTCGTGACGTAAGAAAAATCACTTTAACTCAAAATACTAAACTTGATGTTATATTAAAAGAGGGCGCAACAGTTGATTTTACCGTTAAACTTGCAACGGGAGCTAAAACGGATTACGCTACCTTAAAAGTAACGTCAGCAGACGGCAGTCAAACATATTCTCCGATAGAGGACGAATACGGCTATGAAACCTCACAGTTTGAGCTTACCCCCGGCGAATATAAATACTATGCAACTTATCAAAGTGGCAGTCAAACGGCAGCGGGTACTTTTACTGTCGCAGAGGGTACAAAGTCACTTAATATAACGGTAAATCTTAAATATACCGAATATAAGGTTAAATTTGACGTTACACCCGAAAATGCAAAAATCACACTTAAAAAGAACGGCTCAAGCGGCGCTTACGGCGACGAAATTTTGCCTGATGAAAACGGATATTATACGGTTGTTTACGGTCAATACCGTTATACCGCTCAAGCAGAGGGATTTATTACTGTAAGTAAGACGTTTAATGCTACCGATACATCTCTTAAAAATAATAACTATGTAATTACCGTTAAACTTGACTCGCTTTATGATTCACTTCTTAATAAAGCAGACGATTATCTTTTTGCTCAGTCGGGCGACGGAATGATGATGACTGAATTTTCAGGCGTTCATACAGACGGCGATTTCGGTTACGTTTCTGACGTTGACTCCGATTATCAAGATACAAACGTTATTGAAACAGTTGAAGAAAAAATTAATTCAAATGTAAAATCCGATGAAAAAATCACGGTTAAATTAAACGCTGTTAAAAATATTGACGGTGACGATGATAATACAGTTATTTTCAAAAACGGCAATATCTATTATAACGGCGTTGATTCTTCAAATTATGACGAAGATTTTTACGGCGCAGTTTACGACCTTTCACTTACTTTAACTTGCGGCGATAAGACTAAGGAAAGCGGGTTAAGAGTAGTAGTTCCTTATCATACGTATACAAGGCTTCAAAGACTTGACAGCGCTGCTCTTTATGCCGTAAACTTTGCAAATATTAAGGGCGAAAACAAGAGTGCAGCTGATGTTACTCGCAATCTTGATTTGATAAATACTGCAGATTCGGATGATTACAGCTATTATTCAATTTGCTCAAGCTGGGTATCCGATCACCCCGAAATTATTGATGCAAAAACAGGTAAGGTAACAAGACCTGAAAAGGATACTATGGTTAAACTTACGGTTAAAACATATTATTCAGCTTCGTTTGTTGAAGAAACAGATTTCTTCTTTGATCCGGGTCCTTTGGGCGATAATGCGGCTTACAGAAGTGTAAGCGTTATAGTTAAGGGTACAAAGCAGGACGAGGTTAAGGACAGCAAACCTGCAATAAAGCCGAGCGAAAGTGCAACAACTCCTTCAACAACTCAGCCTACAACAAAACCGAGCACAACTAAGAACACTAAGACAGTTAAGCCTAAAAAGACGTCGATTAAAAAACTCAGTAAAGGCAAAAAGAAATTTACCGTTACTTGGGCAAAAGTAAGTGGTGTTAAGGGATACCAAATTCAGTATTCTTCCAATAAAAAATTTAAAAAGAACAATAAGAGCGTTACTGTTACTAAGCAAAAGACAACAAAGGCTACCGTTAAAAAACTTAAGTCTAAGAAAAAGTATTACGTTCGTGTTCGCACATACAAAACGGTAAACGGTAAAAAGATATATTCATCTTGGTCAAAGGTAAAAAGCGTAAAAACCAAGTAAGATTTATTTGTGTTTAACGACGAATAAAAAAGACAGCCTGATTTTTTAGGCTGTCTTTTCTTATATTCTTTTCTATTTAATTTCAAGATAAAATTCCACACCGGCAAGCGTTTTTGATTAACTTTCCATCAACGCCTTGTTAATCGCATTTAAAACTCTCTTTTTATCCGCCGACCAAAGCGGTGCAATCAAATCTTTTTTTGCTCCGTCACCCGTCAGCCTGTGAATAACAATATCCTTTGGTATAATTTTAACGCATTTTACAATAAGATTTACGTATTCGTCAAATTCAAGCGTTTTGAAAAGCCCTTTTTCATAATCCTTTGCAAGGTCTGTGCCGTCAATTACGTGCAAAAGCTGTAATTTAATTCCGTTTGCACCGCTTTCGCAAACGTATTTAACCGTTTCAAGCATATCGTTTTCGCTCTCATTTGGAAGTCCTAAGATTACGTGAACAACAACGTTTACACCGATTTCCTTTAAATCCCTTACTGCCTTATCATAAACGTTTAAATCATAGCCTCGCCTTATGTATTTTGCACTTTTTTGGTGAATGGTTTGTAACCCTAATTCGACGAAAATGGGTTTTATTTTGTTCATTTCATCAAGAAGTCTTAGCACGTCATCGCCTAAGCAATCCGGTCTTGTCGCAATTGAAAGCGCAACAATGTCAGGGTGATTAATTGCTTCCTCATATTTTTGTCTGAGCATTTCAACAGGCGCATACGTGTTTGTAAAGGCTTGAAAATATGCAATATATTTGCCGCTTTTTATTTTCTTTTCTACTTTTTTCTTTCCGTTTTCAATTTGCTCTGTTATGCTCATTTCTCTGCTCTCGGCAAAATCTCCGCTTCCGCCTTTTGAGCAAAAAATACAGCCTCGTGTGCCTGTCTTTCCGTCACGGTTTGGGCAGGTGAAGCCGCCGTCTAAGCTGATTTTATATACCTTTTGACCGAATTTATCTTTTAAATACTTGTTAAAACTTAAATATTCCATAGCTATACCTCATAATATAAAGTATATCATAAAATAATATTAATTAAAATAAAAATTGATATAGTTATTGACTTGATACCGCCTTTAGTTTAAAATTGATTTGATATCAAACAGAAAAGGAAGAGAGAAATGCGAGTTTTTTTAAGCTGTCTTGTTTGCAGAATTGTTACCTTTGTGTTGCATAAGCTTGGCAGGGGTGCAACCTCTATGCCCGGCAAGGTCGCACTCAAAGTCAAAAGAAATGTTTTAAAGGATTTGTCTGAAAATACTAAGGTTATTGTAGTTACGGGTACTAACGGTAAAACCACGTCCTGCCGTATTCTTGAAGAGGGACTTAAAAAGGCGGGTAAGTCGTATTTTATAAATAAATCGGGCGCTAATCTTATCACGGGCGTTACCGCTTCGTTTATTATGAATTCAACAATCACGGGCAAATGCAAAAAAGATTATGCCATTATTGAATGTGACGAAAACGCATTTAAAGAGGTTTCAAGATATATTCACTGCGACGTTATTCTTGTAACCAATGTTTTCCGTGACCAACTTGACCGCTACGGCGAGGTTACCCATACGTTAAATGCTATTAAGGAATCTGTTAAAAATCTACCTAATGCTATAGTTTGCCTTGATGCCGATTGCTCACTTACCTATTCAATGTCTAAGGAAATTCCGAATAAAATTATCACTTTCGGCGTTAATGTTCCTTTTGATAAGAATGCAAAAGCACCTGAAATCAGCGACGCTAAGTATTGCATCTTTTGTAAGCACGAGTATGATTATACTTATCACACCTACGGTCACCTCGGCGGCTTTGTTTGCCCTAACTGCGGTTATAAAAGACCTCAGCCCGATTTTGCGGTTGAAAGCGTAGAGGAAATGAAAAACGACCACTCCGTTGTTGTTGCAAATCTCAACGGCGACAGAAATATAATCAGAGTTAATATCGGCGGCGCTTATAATATTTATAATGCTATCGGTTGTGCCGCTGCTCTTACCGCATTCGGCATCGATGAAAAAACCGTTATTGATGCTATTGAACATTTCAACGGCGCTTTCGGAAGAATGGAACATTTTAAAGCAGGCGATAATACAGTCAATCTTATTCTTGTTAAAAATCCGGCAGGCTTTAGCCAAACTATGAATTTCCTTAAAAATATCGATGAAGATTTTACCCTCATTCTTTCGCTTAACGATAATGCCGCAGACGGCAGAGATATAAGCTGGATTTGGGACGTCGATTTTGCCGGAATATTTGAAAAGGCTAATGTTAAAGAAATTTACGTTACGGGCAAGCGCTGCTATGATATGGCAGTTCGTGTTAAATATGAGGGCGTAGGAAACAGAGAAATTAAGATTATTGAAAATGAGGATTATAATAAACTTGTTGATATTGCAACAAGTCAAGGCAGGGACGTTTATATTGTTCCGACTTATACCTCAATGATGGCTATGCGCCCTGTAATCGCTAAAAGACTTGGAGGTAAAGACTTTTGGGAATGATGATTAAAATTGCACACCTTTATCCCGATATGCTCAATCTCTACGGCGACAGAGGTAATATTATTGCACTTACTAAAAGAATGGAACTTCGTGGTATTTCTACTCAGGTTGACAGAATTACTATGGGTAAATCCTTTAATGCCGATGATTACGATATTTTATTTATCGGCGGCGGTCAGGACTTTGAGCAGGACGTTTTGCTTGAGGACTTGAAAAGGGGCAAGGATAAGGAAATTAAACGTGCTGTTGATTCGGGCAAAGTTATGCTTGCTATCTGCGGCGGCTACCAAATGCTCGGCAAATATTATAAAACTTATGACGGCAAAATGCTTGAATATATCGGCGCTCTTGATTTTTATACCGAGGGCAAAGAGGAACGTATGATAGGCAATTTTGCTTATAAAACAAAAGAGGGAATAGAGATTGTCGGCTTTGAAAACCACAGCGGCAGAACTTATCTCGGTAAGGGTGTTGAACCGCTTGGCAAAATGATTAAAGGCTACGGAAATAACGGCGAGGACGGCACAGAGGGTGTTAGGTTCAAAAACACTTTCGGCACATATTCTCACGGTCCTGTTTTGCCGAAAAATCCGCAACTTGCAGATTTGCTCATTTCCTTGGCAGTTAAATATAAATACGGTTCTTGTACACTTGAGCCTCTTGATGATGATTTAGAGGATAAGGCAAGGGCGCAGGTTATGAAGCTATATATAAAATAGGAGAAGAATATGAAGCTTTATATTAAGCAAAAGGTATTTTCAATCGGCGCTAAGTTTTCAGTTAAAGACGAGGCGGGCAATGACAGATATTTTGTCGAGGGGGAAATTTTAACTCTCGGCAGGAAACTGCATATATATGATATAAATAATAACGAGGTCGCCTTTGTCCGCCAAAAGCTTTTGACCTTTATGCCTAAGTTTACCGTTGAGGTCGGCGGTGAGGAAGTTGCCGAAATAGTTAAGGAGCTTACCCTCTTTAAGCCTAAGTATTATGTTGACGGCTTGGGCTGGGACGTTGACGGCGACCTGTTCTCCCACGATTATGTTATCACTTCGGGCAATGAGGAAATCGTTTCAATCCATAAGGCATGGATGAGCTGGGGCGATACGTATGAGCTTGATATTTCAGATGATACCGACGAAATAACCGCTCTCGCAGTCGTTCTTGCGATTGATACTGTTCTCGACAGTGCCAATAACTCCGCTAACGGCTAATATTTATAAAAAATCAAAGCACTATGATTTACGTCATAGTGCCTTTGCTTATTTTCTGCCTAATATATAATCTGTTGAAACATTATAATAATCGGCTAATTTAATTAAAATCGCTGTCGGTATATCTCTTTGCCCCAACTCGTAATTTGAATAAACCTGTTGAGAACAATTGAGTATTTTTGCTACCTGCTTTTGCGTTAAATCGTGATCCTCTCTTAAATCACGTATTCGTTTATACATAATATCACCGCTGTTATTATACGTTACTGCATATTGTTGTATTGACAAATACCGCAAATTGCAGTAAAATATAATTGCGAAAAATTGTAAGGAGAGATTTTATGAAAAAGCTTTTAAGTCTGCTTTTGTCATTTGTTATGGTTATATCTGTATTTTCGAGTATGACAATGACAGCATGGGCAACAACAAAAACAGCAACAGATGCAATTAATTGGGTAAAATCTAAGGTCGGAACTGCTATAGATTATGATGGCTCGTATGGCTCTCAATGTGTAGACCTTGTAATGGCTTATTACAATTATTTGGGCGTTGCTATTTCTCATGGCAATGGTTGCGATTATGCAACAAATACTTTACCGTCCGGTTGGAAAAGAAAAAAGGGTGGAAAGCCGCAAAAGGGTGATATATTGGTTTGGTCAGGTGGTAGCGGATACGGTCACGTCGCCATATATGAGTCCGATCCATCAAGTTATCATCAAAATTCAGGTGGAAGCGTATTTAAGAAAACAGAAAAATATTCAAGCATAAAAGGCTACGATAATTCGCCGTATTGGGGCTGTATTCACCCTAATTTTAAATCTGAAGCAGCAAAAGTTACAATAACCTTTAATGCAAATAGCGGAAGTGTTAAGGGTAGTAGCTCTTTATCAATTAATAAGGGCGCAAGTATTGGTACTTCAATTCCGTCTGCTGTCAGAAAAGGTTATGTCTTTAATGGCTGGTACACTGCGTCAAGCGGAGGAAGCAAAATAGAAACCTCGACGGCAATTTCATCAAATATTACTGCGTATGCTCATTGGTATGAAAGTCCGTATATACCGACCTTTTATCCAAGTAACAGAAAAAGCGGTATATTCCGTATCAAAAATGTTAAAAGCGGAAAATATCTTACTGCCGTTAAAAATGAAAACGGCTCGCAGATTGTTCAAAGCTCCTATTCCACGAGCAATTCTCAACTTTGGAAAATTAGCGGCGGTATAGATGCAGGTGAAAAATATCAATATATTATCAATTGCAACGGCGGAAAATGTCTTGATATGACGGACGGCTCTGCTACGCTTTCTACTACATTACAACTTTATACCTATGGCGGGGGCGATAACAAAAGATGGGTAATTCTCGGCAGAGGTAACAGTAATTATTCAATTCATTCCGTGTCAACAGGCAGAGCAGTTGATATAAGAGGTGGTTCAACAGATAACGGCGCTGTTGCACAATCATATTATTATAACGCAAGCGAGGCACAGTTATTTAAATTTGAGGAAATGTCTACAAGAACTATTATGTTCTATGATAATACTTCTAATAATTATTTAACCTCGCTTAAGTCAAACGAAGCAAGTAACTGCTATACTACAAGAGACTCCTCCGCAGTAACAGTTTCGCCAAATAAAATATCGGGTATTCTTACAATTAATTCATATAAGGCTGGCAAATGCGGCGAGGATATGCAGTTTAAAACTACAGTTCAAGGCTCAAAAAACTTCGATTTGTATAGTGGCGATAGATCATCAAAGAAACTTGTGTTCAGAGCTAAGTCGAGCGTAAGTGGTGCAAAAATCAATTTTAGGTGGGGCTATGATTCGTCAACTCAGCCTTGCGCAGCTGCAACTCTTTCGACCTCTTGGCAGACCTATGTGCTCACCTTGCCGAGAACAAACGATTCAGGCTCAAATATTCACCCTTGGATTGATAGAACTTGCACGATTCAAATGGATAATATCGCACTCGTTGATGATACCGTTGAATATAATATAGGTATTGATGACAGCACACAGGCAGTCACCTATGATATTACTAATCAGGAATATATCAATTCTATGAAACTGCCTTCGCCTAAGGAAAATAAGTATGATTGCCATTTTGTCGGATGGTTTACTAAGCGCTACGGCGGAACGAACTTAAAAGGTGCGGATATTATCAGTATCGGTCAGGGCTCAATAAAGGCTTATGCACATTGGAAAGAGCATAGCTGGACTAATGTAAGTAAAGTGCCTGCAACTTGTACTCAAAGGGGATATACACTTCAAAGATGCTCCTGCGGCGCAGAAAGAAAGGTTAATTACTATTCAATTAACCACGATTTCAGCAATAACAGCCCTACTTGTAAACTATGTGGTACTGCAAATCCTAATTATGTTGCCCCAACACCGACCCCGTCGCCGACACCAAGTCCTGCACCTAACCCAACACCAACTCCCGCACCTACTCAACCAATAGTCACTCCTAATACAACTGTTAAAGCTGTAGCTAAACCGAAATCAGCTAAATTTAAAAAGGTTAAACCGGCCAAAAAGGCAGTATCTGTTGAGTGGAAAAAGGTAAGCGGTGTAAAAGGTTATCAAGTACAGGTTGCTACAGACAAGAAAATCAAGAAGAATAAGAAAACCGCAACCGTTAAAAAGCAAAAGACAACGAAAGTAACTATTAAAAAACTTAAGGCTAAGAAAAAGTATTATGTTCGTATGCGTACTTATAAAACAGTAAACGGTAAAAAGATTTATTCCTCATGGTCAAAGATTAAGACTGTAAAAACCAAATAATATTGAAAAAAGGCTTGATTTTTCAAGCCTTTTTTGTTATAATATCCCAGCATTCGTAGAAATACAAGCGAATACGCACACACACGAGTTAAGCCTTAGGTGATTTTTATGGGCTTTTGCCATACTCGGTGTGGAGGAATTAACCTTAAAGGAGGAAATAATAATGGCAAACGTAGTTTCAATGAAACAGCTTTTAGAAGCAGGTGTTCACTTCGGACACCAGACAAGAAGATGGAACCCTAAAATGGCTGAATACATCTTCACAGAGCGTAACGGCATTTACATCATTGACCTTCAGAAAACAGTTAAGAAGCTTGATGAGGCTTATATGTTCGTTCGTGACCTCGCTGCAGAAGGCGGCTCAATCATTTTCGTAGGTACAAAGAAGCAGGCTCAGGAGTCAGTTAAAGAAGAGGCTGAGCGTTGCGCTATGCCATATGTTAATGCAAGATGGCTTGGCGGTATGCTTACAAACTTCAAGACTATCCGTGGCAGAGTTGCTCGTCTTGCTCAGCTTAAGGCTATGAGAGAGGACGGCACATTTGACCTTCTTCCTAAGAAGGAAGTTGTTGGTCTTGAGCTTGAAATCGAGAAGCTTGAGAAGTACCTTGGCGGTATCACAGAGATGAAGAAGATTCCTGACGCAATGTTCATCGTTGACCCACGTAAGGAAAGAATCGCTGTATCAGAAGCTATGAAGCTTGGTTTACCAATCGTAGCTATCGTTGATACAAACTGTGACCCTGATGAAATCGACTATGTTATTCCGGGTAATGATGACGCTATCCGTGCAGTAAAGCTTATCGCAGGCGCTATTGCAAACGCAGTTATCGAGGGTAGAGACGGTAACGACACAGCAGAAGAAGCTGCTACAGAAGAAGCAAGCGAAGAGGCTGCTGAATAATTTAATATAACATATAACTATTTTTAGGAGGATAATATAATGGCATTTACAGCTCAGGACGTAAAGGCTCTTCGTGAGAAGACCGGCGTTGGTATGATGGAATGTAAGAAGGCTCTTGTTGAGGCTGATGGCGATATGGATAAGGCTGTTGACTTTCTTCGTGAAAGAGGTCTTGCAGCTGCTGCAAAGAAGGCAACAAGAATTGCTGCTGAGGGTGTAGTTCTTCCTTATTATGATGCTGAAGCTAAGAAGGGCGTTGTAGTAGAAGTAAACTCAGAAACAGACTTCGTTGCTAAGAACGAGAAATTTATGAGCTTCGTTGAAGGTGTTGCAAAGACTATCCTTGCAACAAACCCTGCTGACGTTGAGGCTCTTAAGGAAGAAAAGTTCGACGGCACAGACAGAACAGTTACAGAAACTCTTAATGACCTTGTTCTTTCAATCGGCGAAAATATGAAAGTTCGTCGTTTTGAGAGAATGGACGGTATTGTTTCAACATATATTCACGGCGGCGGCTCAGTAGGCGTTATGGTTGGTTTCGACGTTGCTGATGAGTCAAAGGCAGCTACTGCTGAATTTGAAGCTATGGGTAAGAATGTTGCTATGCAGATTGCTGCTATGAGCCCTGCTTATCTTGACGAGGCTTCAGTTCCTGCTGAGGTTGTTGAGCATGAAAAGACTATTCTTGCAGCTCAGATGAAGGAAGACCCTAAGATGGCTTCTAAGCCTGAAGCAGTTCTTGCAAAGATTGCTGCAGGTAAGATGGGCAAGTATTATAAAGAAAACTGCCTTGTTGACCAGGAATTCGTAAGAAGCGACCTTTTCCAGGGCGACGTTAAGGGCTATGTAGCTTCAGTTGCTAAGGAACTCGGCACAGAGATTAAACTTAACGGCTTTATCAGAATGATGAAAGGCGACGGCCTTGAGAAGAGAGAAGAAAACTTCGCAGAGGAAATCGCAAAGCAAATCAACGGCTAATCGAAATTTCAAATAAAATTTCATAAACTATCACAATCCGTTAAAACGCACTGTTTTAGCGGGTTTTTGCTATTTTTATGGAATTTCTCACTTGCCGTATTTTATCGCAAAATATCATAACTTTTCAGCCCATTTTGCGTAAAAGTTGCGTAAAGATTTGCGTAAATTTACGCAAATTTACCTTCTGCGAAGTATTTTTTGCGTCAAGCCAAAATGCCGTTAAATAGGCGATAGGGGAGTGTTACAAATTCATCTTATTTCTCGGATGATTTTCCTCAAGAATATGGCGAATTTTGTTTGTGCTTATGTGAGTGTAAATTTGTGTAGTTGTAATCGAACTGTGACCGAGAAGCTGTTGAATATATCTTATGTTTACATTTTCATCCATAAGTGCAGTAGCAAAAGTATGCCTGAACATGTGAGGTGTAATATGTAAGTCAACTCCGCTCCTTTTTGCATAATCACTTATCATATTTCTTATAGATTGCTCCGAATACCTGTTTCCTGATTTGTTGATGAAAACATAATTGCTATCGCAATCACAAATTTTAATATATTCATTTAAAAGTCTTGATATTTTAACATTAGCAATACACATTATGCGTTCCTTTGAGCCTTTGCCGTAAATGTATATCGTGTTGCTGTTGAGGTCAAGGCTTTTTATTTTTAGATTGCTGATTTCAGATACCCTCATTCCGGTTGAGAATAACAGTTCAATAATTATGGTATTTCTCAATGTTACTTTGTACTGATAGTGATTTTTAGCATTATTAAGAAGTAAATATGAAAATTTCAAAATGCTTTTTATGTTCTCAATCGGAATAGTTTTAGGCAAAGTAATCGGCTCTTTGTATTTTAGTGTAATTTTGTGAAACGGATTGATTTCAATAATGTCCTCAATTTCCATATACCTGTAAAATGCTTTCACGCAGGCAATTTTTCGCTTGGCAGTTTTAGGTTTGTAACGCTGATGAAGTGAGTTTATATATTTGTTTAGCTCATTCTTGCTAAAGCAATCCTTATCTTGCATATAAGAGCAAAACTGCTTTAAATCAATTTTATACGCTTTTATCGTTAATGCACTCAGTCCTTTTAAGGCACTGCAAACTGCAATATAATCTTTCGCTTCTTTTTCTATGTCTGTCATAATAAAACCTCCAAAATTATCTGATTTTATTATGATTGCTTATGAAACAAAAGTCGATAAATTTTGATTAAATATCTCAAAGTTATGCTAATTTTGACCATAAAGTATACCAGTTTTGTATTTATTATTAAAAATGATTGAAATGTGGTATTGAAAAATATATAATATAAAATATATAGACAATAAAGGATAACTAATTGTTATCATTGCTATATTAGATTAACAACAATTTTTTATAGTGAATTTTAGATATTACATAAAGGAAAATACAAATGAGTAAAACATGTTTTGTTATCATGGGTTTTGGTATAAAGAATAATATAAATCTTGATTTAACATATAATGAGATTATAAAGCCTTGCATTGTAGAGAATAGTTTAGTTCCATTCCCGCTTTATGAAGAATCAAAGTATAATGCATATAGATGCGATGAAATATGTGGAACAACATCCATAGATTATAAATTTGTTACTTGTCTAAATGGTTCTGATATAGTTATTGCTGACATTAGTACTATGAATGCAAATGCAATATATGAACTAGGAGCAAGACATGCTCTTAAGCCCAGAGCCACTATACTGTTATGTGCTAAGGATAAAGAACATGAATTTAAGTTTTTTGATATTACATATGTTCCCATAATCTTTTATGAACATGATGGAATGGTACTGTCTCCTAAGTCCATATCAGATACTAAAGCTAATTTAAATTCGCTGATAGACTTTGCTATTAACTCTTCTAGTATACTACCTGACAATCCAATACAACGAGCGCTTATTGAAAATGTTACATACTCAAGGAACATAACGCCTATTCAAAACGACAATATATACAATCTTTATCTTAAAGGGAAGCAAGAACTAGATGATAATAATTTTAAAGACGGAGAAATCACTCTTGCCAAACTTTTTTCTAAGGATCAGTCAGAAGAAAATCTGTTACTATTAGTCCTTGCTAAATATAAAAAAGCAGAGCTTGAAAAGAGTTGTAAAGGATTAATAGATTGTATCAATCTCATTATTGAGAATGTAGATATAGACAATAGCTCTTCGGAATATCTTTTTGGTAGGTTGGCTGCAATATGCTTAAGGGTTTTTCAACTAACTGGTGACAACGAGTATTACTACCTATCACTTGAATACTATCGCCGTGGTTCGTGCTATTGCAAAAATAGTTTATACTGTCCACGAAACTACTGTTCTATGCTTATTAGAATTTTTGAAGTGACTGATGATGTAAATATTATTAAAGAATACTATTATACAGCAAAACACTATGCGAAGTTGTTTTTAGCTATGGATGTTTCTGCTAAACACGCTGGTGATTATGACGATCGTATATACTATTATTATAATGCAAACGATTTACGCTCGATAGTTTCAGGAGAATATCAAAATTACGAAAAGGTATGTACGCGTCTTGAAAATGATTTGGATATAAGTAAGCGCCAAAAAGAAACCATAACAAATGGAATAAGTAAATTAAAAGACGACTTGTACACCATTGAGTCGCTGATTAAATCTTCTTCAAGTTAAGAAACAAATAATAGTTAGTTACTTTGCCAATCCAAACTGATATTTGTCTGTCAACCGTTTTATCATTAAAAAACTCTTCAATTTTTTGTAAATTAAATTGTTTTGTTTTTGTACAGAATTTCCCACCCTTGATTATTCCTTCTTCTCGAACACCTTCCTCATTTATTACTAATAAAGGAAGATCATTTAATAGTCCAATAGTACCTTCAATATGGCAGAACGGACTTGTTAGTGCCTGCCCTGACACATCAACTTCATGTGGGAAGAAAAACCTTGGGTCATTTTTGCCACCTTTCTTTTTTGCTCCTTTTTCTATATATATTTGCCTAAACCCTATGATTACTATTCCGTAACATTGCTTAATTATTCCTTTCAAATAGTTAAGAGAGTCAGTTAAATCATAATTATCTGCTTGCAAGGTAACGGTTCTAATGTCAAATCTTTCGAGCTTTCTTTGTAATTCTTCAATAAAAACCTGTTGCTCTTCAACAAACGGGTTGGCTCTGCTCAAAAACACGAGTATTTCATCTTTCATAAATAGGTCCTTTCCTTTAACAAAAATATTCAAGATTAAAGATGTCTATCAATCGCATGCTTTGCTACATGTGTAAGATCCGGAAATAGAAACTCTTCCTTCACTCCTAAAAATGATAGTTGTTTCCTAAAGTAATCTTTTCTGTTATTAGGGATTATTATTGTATAAGCATAGTTATCGTCATAGATTTCAAAGAGCGGTTTGGTTGAATCGTGAATTGTAAAGGCTGCCCTTTGAGTATACATTCTTAAATCATTGCTAGTAGAAAAACAAGCTAGCACACGATTTGAAATTGGAATGCTTTTATTGAATGCCGGTGCGAGTAATTTTATTGCACTGTCTGAGTCTATAGGGTATACATAGGGATCAAATTTTTGTTTTTCATTTAGTAATTCTGGTATAATTATTGTTATACTTGCATTGAAATCTTTATAAGTGTTGTCGTAATCATTTAATGCAAAAAATAATGCAACAAGTGGTGAGTAAGTCCAATCAAGTAAACGTGTTGGAAGTCCATAGTGCTGCATCATTGTTATCCAATAATTATAAGATGTTTTAGAGATTTTGTTCGAAGCGATTTGTGTAGCCCCATGATAAAAAGAATGGCATAGTACCTGTTCAGATTTTTTATTATCATTACGAAGAACAGATGGAATAATATCCCATTCGCTATTTGCTTGCCCACGATACCAAAGCGTTGGCTTAGTAATCATTCTTTTTGATAAACAAGGTATCGTACTCTCATTTATTTTTTCAATTATTGAACACAAATCATTAAAATCATTAACTGTATATATGTTCATTTTCCACAAACCTCAAAATGTAACTTGATATAGCAATGATAACAATTAGTTATCCTTTATTACCAACAAAACATCTGTATATAGTTAAAAGCCTGTCGGTTAAAATCGGCAGGCTTTTTTGTATATATAGAACAAAAACGGAGGTGTTTTTAACGAAACAAACAAAAGTAATTGCAATATGCAATCAAAAAGGCGGTGTAGGAAAAACTACAACCGCCTTAAATTTTGGAGTCGGTCTTGCAAATGAGGGTAAGAAAGTCTTGCTTATCGATTGTGACCCACAAGGTGATTTGACAACAGCTTTGGGTTGGAGAGATACAGACGAACTTTTGGTTACTCTTGCAGACAAACTCGTCGAGTATATCGAAGAAAGAAACAAGAACCCCACAAACGGTATTCTTCACCATAAAGAGAATATTGATTTACTTCCGGCTAACCTTGATTTGTCGGCTCTTGAACTTAGTTTGGTCAATACAATGAGCCGTGAAACCGTGCTGAAAGGTTATGTGAATTCAATCAAAGCTGCGTATGATTATGTAGTTATTGATTGTATGCCGTCTTTGAGCGTGCTTACGGTAAATGCGTTAGTTGCTGCCGATTCGGTTATTATTCCCGTTCAGTCGCAATTCCTTGCAGCTAAAGGTATGACACAACTTGTTAAAACTATAAGTAAAGTTAAAAGACAAATTAATCCGTCACTTAAAATTGACGGTGTTTTGCTTACACTTGTAGATGGCAGAACTAACCTTTCCAAAAGTACAAAGGAAGCTATCGTAAATGACTACGGCAAATATCTTAAAATTTTTGATACGCAGATACCTATGGGTATTAAAGCGGCTGAAACTGCCATAAGCGGTAAATCAATATTTGCTTACGATAAAAATAGTAAGGTCGCAAAAGCGTATGAGGACTTTACGAAGGAGGTGTTGAAACTTGAGCGAAAAGAGAAAAACAGACTTCAGTCTGAACAGGCTCGATGATTTATTCACATCACAAAGCGAACGAGAAAACGGACTTACTCCGACTATAAAAGATATTCCGCTTGAAAAACTTGTACCGTTTCCGAATCATCCGTTTAAAGTGCGTGACGATGAAGAAATGAATAAACTTGTTGAAAGCGTTTCTGAAAACGGAGTGCTGGTTCCTGCTATTGTTCGTGAGAAAGATAAAGGTGATTATGAAATCATCTCAGGACACAGACGAAAATTTGCAAGTGAGATTGCAGGTAAAAACACATTGCGTTGTATCGTTTCAAATTTGGACGATGACGCCGCAACCGTCATTATGGTTGACAGCAATATCCAAAGAGAAAACATTTTACCGAGTGAAAAGGCATTTGCGTACAAAATGAAATTGGATGCAATGAACAGACAAGGTAAACGCACAGACTTAACTTTTTCCCAAAATGGGAAAAAGTTAAATTCGGCAAATTTGCTTGCAGAAGATACAGGAGAAAGTAAAACACAGATATATAGATATATAAGTCTTACAAAACTTATACCCGAACTGCTGCAAATGGTTGATGAGGGTAAAATGAAAATGTTACCGGCTGTTGAAATATCATTTCTTGATAAAGAATGTCAGCAAGATTTGTTGGAAGCAATAGAAAGCGAATGTTGTACTCCATCTCATGCACAGGCTATTCGTATGCACAAGATGTTTAATGACGGAGAACTAAACAGCGATACTATCCTTGATATTATGTGCGAACTGAAACCTAATCAACAGGAAAGGCTCATAATTCCACATAAGACGCTTGAAAAGTATATTCCGCAATCTGTTGCACCTGAGAAAAGGCAAGATTATGTATGCAAGGCTTTGGAGCATTACAACAAATTTCTGAAAAGCAGAGCCGAAAGGGACAGTAGATAGTAGGAGTATGTTATTTCTATCCCCCCTCTTTTCAATATACCCCCTAATAAACATACAAACTTGCAGAAAAGAAAGAGCCTTATAAATCAAATAAAGGAATGATGTGTATGATTTAGCAAACGCACCTTTGCTTGAATTTCCAAAATCTGTTAAATTGGCAGTGAAAGCAAAGGAGGAATGCTTAATGAAAAAGTCAGTCGTTTTGTGTATGGTTGCAGTTGTGCTAATCAGCGTATTTGTAGGTTGTTCGGTTAAAAACAGCGAAGTAAATGAAAATGCAGAAACAAGTTCTTTTTCTGCAAGTAAAGAAACAACACTTCCTGTTCCGACTGCTGAAAATGATACGAAAGCCGATACAACAACTACTGCTCCAACTACAAATGCAAAAATAACGAGCACAACTTCAAACAAGATTGAGTTGAGTGAAACAACCACGAAAAGAAAGGTTGTGTCTACAACATCAAAACCTGTTCAAACAACAAAATCTCCAACACAGCATACAACAAAAGCAACGACTACATCAAAACAACCAACAACCCAAAAAGCAAGTCAATGCAGTAATAACAATAATCACTCAATGAAATGCGGCAATATGGGCAGATGGTTTGACAGCAAATCGGATGTTAAGGCATATGTGGATTCAGTAATGAAATCTTGGGCAGATAAATGGGAAAGCGGAGAAATATCCGATGATGAATATTTTGCTAACTGCCCACAAGGCTATGAATGCTGGAGTTGCGGTTACTGCGGTAAATGGACAGGCAATTTCAAATAACAATATCATAAATTTAACCTGAGAAGATGTAACAATCTTCTCTTTTTTTATGCCTGAAAACAGGTAGAAAGGAAAAGTTATGAAAGATAAATTCAAAAATTTAGGCAAAAGAATTGTTGCACTTCTTTTGTCGGTATTAACAGTTACAATGATGTTTCCGTTAAGTGCTTTTGCGGCAACGGAAAACCTCGGTGCGGTGTCGGGTATGAAGAAACTTGATGTAAGTGTTTCAAAGCATTACGGACACGAACTTCATACTACGAAAAAAGGCGGTACAACTTATCCGCTTTTCTGTATTGAATATGGCACAACATCGCCGAGTTCGTCATATCTTAAAGGCAAAAAAGCTATGGCAAGTGACACGGCAATTAAAGCTGCAAAGTGGATATTTGCAGGATATTACCTTGAACACGGCAACTCGATAGATTGGCAGGATATGGCTTACTGTCAGAAAAAAGTGTGGTCTATCTTCGGTTCTGATACAAGCTGGGATTTCAGCGACGGCGGATACAAAGCGTGGTGTGACAAGGCACAGGACAGAATGGACAACCTAAATAAAAAGCCGTCATTCAATAACACCAATGTCGGAACAATCGTTGCAGGAAACAGCCTTACCGTTACCGATACAAACAAGGTGCTTTCCGATTATCCTGCATTCACAAAAAACGGAAGCGGTTGGAGCATTACCCACAGCAAAAATTCAAATTCATTAACAATTAAGGTTGATAAGTCTTGTACTGCATCAAGCTTTAAACTTGCTAACGGTGAATATTACAAAGATGGTACAGGCGATGACGATGAACTTTTACTTTACTATCCCTATGGCAGTGAATCATATCAAAAACTTATCTATTCGGCATATTATGACCCTGTTTCAATGGCATTTTCGGGTTCGATTACTCCACTCGGTGATATGAAACTTGTTAAGACTTCGGAGGACGGCATTGTAGCTGGTATTAACTTTACTGTCACAGGTGCTAAGGGGTTTTCAAAAACCGTCACAACAAATGCAAATGGCGAAATTGATATTTCTAATTTAGCTCCCGGAACATATACGATTACGGAAGAAAACATTGACAGATATGTACCTAATCAATCGCAAACTATAACTGTTTCAAGCGGTAAAACATCATCGGTCAGCTTCTATAACATACTCAAAAAATTCAGAGTAACCGTTACAAAACAAGACTACGAAAAAGGACACGCACAAGGTGACGCTAAACTCAGTGGTGCTGTTTATGGTTTGTATAAAGGCGATGAACTTGTTGCACAATATACAACCGACAGTAACGGCTCTTTTACAACAGACTATTATGTATGTGGTACTGATTGGACAATAAAAGAAATTAGTCCAAGTGAGGGTTATCTTTTAAATGATACCGTATATAGAGTCGGTGCGGATCCAAGGGATTACAACATTGAATATAACACAGCACCCGATATGACTGTTATGGAGCAAGTTATCAAGGGTAAAATCAGCATTATCAAACATACGGATAACGGCGATACCAAAATTGAAACACCCGAAAAAGGTGCGGAGTTCCAAGTCTATCTTAAATCGGCAGGTTCTTTTGTAAATGCCGACAAAGACGAACGAGATACTATTGTTTGTGACGAAGACGGCTTTGCAAGTACAAAATTACTTCCGTATGGAGTATATACAGTTCATCAAACCAAAGGCTGGGCAGGACGAGAACTTATCACCGATTTCGATGTCTTCATCAATAAAGACGGCAAGACTTACAAATTTCTTATCAACAACAAGAATTTTGAATCGTATCTCAAGGTAGTTAAACTTGATAAGGAAACGGGTAAACGAATCCCATACGAAGGTGCTGCTTTTGAAATCTACGATAGCAACAATCATAGAATTACAATGCAGTACACCTACCCTCAAGTAACATCAATTCATACCTTTTACACCAACAAAGAGGGATATTTAATCACACCTGAAAAGTTGCCGTATGGTGATTATACTCTCAAAGAAGTACAGGCACCGTACGGATATGTGCTTGACGACACACCGATACCGTTCTCTATTACACAAGAAAATTCTTCCACGGACACAAGAGTAACCGTAGTCAAGGTTAAAGCAAAGGATATGGCTCAAAAAGGCATAATCAACATTACCAAAACAGGCGAGATTTTTTCGTCTGTTGAAGAAAACAAAGGCGTATACACTCCTAAATACAGCGTAGGCAATCTTAAAGGTGCAGTATTCGAAATTTATGCTGCTGAAGATATAACAACACTTGACGGCACGGTAAGATATGAGCAAGGCACTTTGGTTGATACTATCACAACCGACGATGACGGTGTGGCTAAATCAAAAGAACTTTATCTCGGTAAATATACAGTTATTGAAAAGACTGCACCAAACGGATATGTTCATAATGCCGTCAAGTATGATGCTGAACTCACCTATGCAGGACAGAATGTTTCCGTTACCTCAACCGACATTTCGGTGTATAACGATAGACAAAAGATTTCGGTTTCACTTAAAAAGATTATGGCAAATGATAAGACATTCGGTATCGGCAATAACGGTGAAATCACTTCTGTAAGATTCGGTATTTATGCCGATGAGGACATTAAAGCAAGCAACGGCGATGTTATTCCAAAAGATGCTCTTATCACTTTTGCAAATTGTGATAAAAATGGAAGCATTGTCTTTGATTGTGATTTGCCGGTAGGCTTTAAGTGGTACGCAAAAGAAATCGCAACCGATGCGCACTATATCTTATCCGATACAAAATATGAGTTTGAGACCGAATATCAAGGTCAGGACATAAAGGTTATTGATATTAAAATCAATAACGATAAAGCTATCGAAAACAATCTCATTTATGGTTCTGTTAAAGGCTTAAAAGTCGATAGAGAAACGCAGGAAGTAATCAAGGGAGCAACCTTTGGTTTGTTCAAATCGGACATTACCGAATTCACAGAAAACAACGCAATCTTAACTGCTGTCACCGATGAAAGCGGCGTATTTGTTTTCAATAACATTCCTTATGGCGAATACCTTATCAAAGAACTCAAGCCTGCCGATGGCTATCTTGATAACGAAGATGTATTTACTGTAATAATCAAAGATAATGAGCAAGTGGTTGAACTTACTGCAATCAATGATAAAGTACCCGAACTAAAGACAACAGCAACCGTCAATGGCAAAAAAGAAGTCATCGCAAAAGGCGAAATAACTATAAAAGATACTGTTGAGTACAAGCATTTAGTACCTAATACCGAATATGTTATCAAAGGTACATTGATGGATAAATCCACAGGCAAACCATTCAAAGTTAAAGGTAAAGAAATCACTTCAACCGTTAAGTTTGTACCCGATAAGACTGATGGCAAAGTAGAAGTCACCTTTACATTTGACGGTTCAGCAATTAAAAAGGATACCGAGCTTGTAGTGTTTGAGACATTGTACCGTGACGGTGTTGAATTAACCACTCACGCTGACATTAACGATGACGGACAGACCGTAACGGTTAAAGTCCCTGAACTTGAAAACCCAAAGACAGGAGACGAAAGGAATCTCAATAAAATTTTAGGTATTGCCAGTGCTTCTCTTGTCGGTATCGCAGGCTGTGTATATTTCTTTATCAAGATAAAGAAAAAAGGAGACACAGATAATGAGTGACAGAACTAATGCAGGCTACACCATTATCAATGCCGTAACCATCGGTAAAGGTGAAATCGTACTCGGTGAAAGAACTACTGCCAATAAAGAAAAGCAATACGTCACTTGGGAATGTAATAACGGCTCGTATTATTACGGCCATTATATTGAAAACAAATTTGATGCGTTAAAAGACTTTGGTCAAAGGGTTGCCGATAAGGCTGAAATGTATCGTTCCTTTGACAAAGACAGACAACGACATAACCGAGAACGAGATGAGCGATAATAAAAGGAGGTAAAAGATAATGACGGTCAAAACGATTGTGTCTATTGTACTCGTTGTCTTTATTGTTGCAGGGCTTGTATTTCTCCAAGTCAGAAACAAAAAGAAAAACGATAATTAAACTTATTTGGGCGGTAACTTCGGTTGCCGCCTTTAATAATAAAGGAGGCTAATATGGACAAAGAAAACGAAGTTATTAACGGTTATGAAATTATTGAGTCTATGTATGTAGGTGAAAACGAGGTCATAATCGCAGAAAATCATAATGAAAATGGCGATAAATATCTTTGTGGGTATTATGAAAGCAATGAGCTTTTTGCAAGAATTAACGCTATATGCACATCAAATTCTTATCCCGATATAGTCATTGCTTTTTGCGATAATGTGAAAGAACAGGCAGAAAAAAGAAAAGAACAAATAATTGACGGAATCGGCGTAATCACAAATGATATGTGTACAGCCATCGATGAAAACAAAAAACTTATCGGTAAAGTTATCGTCCTTAAACCGTCTATTTTAAGACGAGAATACCGTTATGTGGACAGTCAGCTTTTTTACTGTACCGGAGGTAACGGAGCAATGCCTAATGCAATAGGCACAAAGGTATATGGTTGTTCTCTCTCAACCGGAAAAGAAATGTATGTGCGCCGTTATGACATACTCGGAACGATTGATAAAAACAATTTGCCTGAATGGGCAAAGGTCGGTCTTGCCAATATTCAACGAAGTGAAAAGGCAAAAGACAGAGGTGAACGCTGATGGATACAGATTTCCAAACAAAAATGAAAGTGCTTTTAAAACTTTTTAAGGCAGGCAAATGCAGTGAAGCAGATATTTTGAATATGAAAACGGAAGAAATGCTCGATTTGCCTAATGTTTCTATTAAAGAAATTAAGGCTATATGTGCCATTAAAGAAGCTGTGAAAAAGCACACGCTTTATTCATATCTCGGAGGTAAACAAGATGAAAGAATTGAGTAAGTCTATACGCTTTATTGATAAGCATTTCAACACTCTTTTCTACATCCCTGACGGCTCTCAAATTGAAGTTGTTGAACCTGACGGAAAGAGTGAAATCCTTGGATGTCAGTACATTGATGAATATCACACTAAAATCGGCAACGAGACTTATCATATTCACGATTTTGCTGAACTTATTGAAAATGGCAATAAAACTGTATCTCCATTAAAAAAACAACTTGAAAGGTGATGACTATGGCTAATACTTTTGAGCACATCAGAAAGTTATATAACAATACCTGTGAAGATATTGTTAGATCACCCACAGTATGGCAGAACTTTTTAGGCTCTGCCTGCTATAACTTCCGACTGCCTTTTGATGAACAATTGCTTATCTATGCTCAAAGACCTGACGCAAAAGCTGTCCTTAGCTTCAACTCTTGGAATAACCGCTTTAACAGAATGGTAAACAGAGGGGCTAAAGGCATTGCTGTTGTTGATGATAGTACAGATAATCCAAGACTTAAATATTACTTTGATATTAGCGACACATCTGAGCGAGAAAACTCAAAGCCTGTGCCTATTTGGAAATATGAGGATGGCTTTAAAGATGATGTAATCAAAACACTGCAAAACACCTATGATATTGCAAGTGATGATATTTACAATGCTGTGTGGGAAACATCAAAAGTTCTTGTAGAAGATAATATTGATGACTATAACGCCGATTTGGTAATGTGCAAAAACGATAGTTTCCTTGAAGAATTAAGTGAGGATATGTGTGAGTCTGTCTTGCGTATGGCACTTCAAAACAGCGTTGCATATATGATTATGGCAAGGCTCAATCTTGATGTTGACGGATATTTTGATAATGAAAGTTTCGAGGGTGTTATGAGTTTCAATACTCCCTTAACTGTCAGCATTTTGGGTAATGCGACAAGCAGTATTGCAGAAATGGGATTGTCGGAAATATCAAAAACTGTTCTTTCTGTAATTCGCACATTTGATAAAGGACAGAATACGCAATATACTAAAGGCGAAAAAGAAAACGAAAGGAGTGTTACTAATGACAGTAACCTACACGCAAATGGGCAATTACCAAATACCGAACTTGATGCTTCCGCAGACCAAAATAGTTCTCAACAATTACGGCAAGGAACGCAAGAAATTCCTCAAGGAAACCCATCCGGCAATTTATCGTTATCAACTGACACAGGGCACTCTCAACAGTCACTTGAACGAGATTCAGGAACAGGCACAGCAGATGGAAGAACAAATCATAACTCAGATGGCAAAAGCACAGGGAGTGACAGAGAAACTCAAACAAACGAATATGATGACTTGGGTGGGAATGATGAACAATATCAAGAATTCGGCGAGGGAAACAGTCTTGAACGAACTGATTTATACGATGTAATCGATGAACTGCCACCGTTTGTTGACGAACAGGCTATCAGGTATATGCTCAGTAATCCCGATGATGATTTGGTGCAAAGAAAACCTGCAATCATCAAGACTTACCAAACTACCAAAAAGGATAATGAACTTATAAACTATACCAAAACGCTGTATCCAAGACGGTTCGACGAGTACGATAAATTTAATAAACACTTTGGCTTTACATTAGCCGATAACGGACTTCTTATGTATGAGGGTAACTACAAAACCCGAACAAAGGAGTCCGTTTTTTCGTGGGATATTGTTGTCAGTATCATTAAAGAACTTATCAATGACGGCAAGTATCTTGATACAGAAAAGGAAGAAAAAACACAACTTGACTTGTTCAGCTTTTCTTATGATAACGAGCCTGTATATGATGAAATACCTCAAACATCACTTTTTACTGATTTTGGCATATCACAACAGATTATTGATGAAGCACTTTGCTGTGGCTTTAATGATAAAAACAGCAGAGTACAAATTGCTATGCACTTCAGACGGGACAGAGGTGTTGAGTATAACGCAAAAATGCTCAAATTTCTTTACGGCACTAACGGTGCAGGCTTTGTCTTCAACGGTGAAAAGGTATCCTTTTGGTATGACGAAAACGGTATAAGTATTGCTAAAGGTACATCGGCTAAAACAAGTACGGCAACACATCTCACTTGGGAGCAAGCGGCTGTTCGTATTCGTGAACTTCTTGATGTCGGCAGATATATACCGCAGTATGAACTTGATAAGGTCGATGACTACGAACTGAATAAAGTTGCCGACAGACTTACAGAATTTATCCGAGATTTGAGTGACGATTATCCTAATAAAGATAATTGTTTGCAATCAATACAAAAAGAAATTGACGGTGTTTTAGTCTATCCCGATATGGTTGAAAAAATTACCGATATGCTCAATGATGATGAAAAGCGTGTTCAAATTTTCAAAGAGTACGGCAAGCTGATGGATGACTACAACGCCGGTATGAAAATCATTCGCTTTAATTATGCAACTCAATATTCTATACCATATATTGCAGAAATTATTGAGGGTATGAAACGAGAACCTATTCAGTTTAAAGCTGAACCGGGTTATCTGCCTGACAGAAAAATGTTTATCTCGCAAGATGAGATAGATAAGATTATCATAAACGGCAAAAACAACCACGCCTACCGACTCGAAACCTACACCTATTTTGTTAATCACCCTGATAAAGCAGACAGAATTAAATATGTAGGCAAGGATAATCAAAGCGGATATTTAGGCGGTAATGACAGCGTTAATAAAACAACAAAAGGTATTGAATTCAGTCACGGTTCGGTTATGGAACCTTATGCAAAAGTCCTTATTAAATGGAGTGATGTCGCAAAAAGAATCGATACTCTTATCAAGCAAAACAAGTTTGTAACGCAAGAGGATATTGACGCTATACCCGATATATACAAAAACGAAATAACAAGAGATTTGGGATCGTTCTTTGAAGGTTTATCCGAAAATGACGCAAAGCCTTATCCGAATGATATTGAGCCATACAAGGTTTCAAGAGTTATCAAGGCTCAACTTGATAACCCACAGGCACTTGATGACATTGAAAATATGATGTCAAATGCCTTGGCTCTTATGGATAAAGAGGACAGAATGTATCAGTACCGTAAGCAAATCTATGATGACTTTGTTGCTTACAAAAACGGCACATTCAAACTTTATGATTATCCCAACCTTGCACCAAAAGTAAAACAACCGAGCAAGTTTACTAAACCGGCAGAAAAAGAAAAGGTTGATGCAGAAACCAAGCCCGTTGTGTTGGAAGTTGATGATGGCTTAGACTTAATCGGTGAAGAAATAGATATTGACGGCAGACACTTTGTTGTTGATTCCGTCAGTAACGGTTATGTATCTATGGCTGACCAAACCTTTGCCAATGGTTCAGGCTTTCCTATCTTTCGCAAAGAGACCGTTGAATTTGTAAGGCAATATTTACCGACAGAAAAAGAACAGATTATTTCCACTCAAAACACAAAACAGCATACTGAACATAGTCAGTGGGATATTCATCCCGAAATTTCTGCTGAGCAAAGGCACGATTTTGATTTTGCCACACATCCTGTTGAGATTGTGGGCAAAAAGGAACGCTTTCGCAGGAATATGGAAGCCATTAAGGTTTTAAAAGAATGTGAAGCCGATAACCGTTTTGCAACTCCTGATGAACAAATCGTTCTTTCAAAATATGTCGGTTGGGGCGGTATTCCCGAAGCGTTTGATGAAAACAACTCGTCTTGGGCAAATGAATATAACGAACTCATATCTTCCTTATCGCCCGAAGAATACAATGCAGCAAGAGAAAGCACATTAACCGCTTTCTATACTCCTCAAGAAGTAGTTAAGGCTTGCTATGATATTGCCGAAAATCTTGGATTCAATCAAGGCAATATTCTTGAGCCATCTTGCGGTATCGGTAATTTTATCGGTATGAAACCAAAGAGTATGGCTGACAGTAAGGTTTACGGTATTGAACTTGATTCTGTTTCGGCAGCTATTGCACAACAGCTTTATCAAACTGCAAGTATTGTTAATAACGGATATGAAAAGGTAGATTTACCCGATAACTTCTATGACCTTGTCACTACTAATGTACCTTTTGGCAATTTTAAAATATCGGATAAGAAATACGATAAGCACAACCCGCTTATTCACGATTATTTCTTTATGAAGTCGCTTGATAAAGTCAGAACAGGCGGCATAATGATACTCATTACCTCCAAAGGTACTATGGATAAAGAAAACAGCAATATCAGGAAATATATTGTTCAAAGAGCAGACCTTCTCGGTGCAATAAGACTTCCTAACGATACTTTTAAGGGCAATGCAGGCACAGAGGTAGTATCGGATATTCTTGTTCTTCAAAAGCGTGACAGAATGCTTGATATTGAGCCTAATTGGGTACGGCTTGATAATACCGAAGACGGTATCAGAATGAATAAATACTTTGTTGATAATCCTGATATGGTACTCGGTAATATGGAAATGGTTTCAGGTCGTTTCGGTCCTGAGTCAACCTGTATTCCTTATGAGGATAGAACTCTTGAAGAACTGCTTGATGTGGCTGTTAAGAATATTCAAGGACAAATTACAGAGGTTCAAATCGGTGATGAATTTGAAGAAGATTTATCTATTCCTGCATTACCTGATGTTCGTAACTTTTCATATACTGTTGTAGATGGAAAGATATACTTTAGAGAAAACTCAAGAATGACGCCTGTTGATGTATCTGCTACTGCCGAGAACAGAATCAAAGGTATGATTTCCATTAGGGACAGCACCCGAAAACTCATCGAACTTCAAACCAATGATTATCCTGAAGAAGATATACTCGCAGAACAGAAAAATCTTAATGAACTGTATGATAAATTTACGGCAAAGTACGGCTTAATAAACAGCAGAGCAAACAAGTCGGCATTCGGTGAGGACGCTTCATATCATCTTATCTCTGCTCTTGAAATACTCGGAGAAAACGGCACTCTTGAACGCAAAGCAGATATGTTCACTAAAAGAACTATTAAACCTCATATTCCCGTAACGGAGGTTGATACTCCTTCGGAAGCACTTGCCGTATCTATGGGTGAACGGGCAAAAATTGATATTGAATATATGAGCAGTCTTTGCCATAAGTCCGAAAAAGAGATTTACGATGAATTTCAAGGCGTAATATTCCTTAATCCTGAATACAATGCCGATAATCCTACTGCTCAAAAATACTTGATGGCAGACGAATATCTTTCGGGTAATGTAAGAGCAAAGCTGCGTTTTGCAAAAGCCGTTGCAAAGACACATCCTGAATATCAAATCAATGTTGAATCACTTAAAAAGGTACAGCCTAAAGATTTAACGGCAAGTGAGATTGATGTCAGGTTAGGTGCTACTTGGCTTCCTGTTGATGTTGTTGAGAATTTTATGTATGAATTACTTGAAACTCCGTACTATTGCAAGTTAAATATCAAGGTGAATTTTTCACCTTTTAGCAGTGAGTGGAACATTACAAACAAAAGCGGCGACAGAGGAAATGTTAAAGCAAACAGCACTTACGGTACAAGCCGTATCAATGCTTATCAAATTATTGAGCAAACATTGAATCTTAAAGATGTTCGTATCTTTGATTATGTTATTGATGACGATGGTAAGAAAAAGCCTGTACTTAATAAGAAAGAAACAGCTATTGCTATGGAAAAGCAAGATGCAATTAAACAGGCATTTAAGGACTGGATATGGAGTGACCCTGAAAGGCGTAACCGTTTGTGTGAAATGTATAACGAAAAATTTAATTCAATCAGACCTCGTGAGTATGACGGCAGTCACCTTATCTTTCCAAATATGAATCCTGAAATTACTTTAAGACCTCATCAATTAAACGCTGTCGCTCACAGCCTTTACGGTGGTAACACGCTTCTTGCTCACGCCGTCGGTGCAGGCAAGACTTATGAGATGATTGCAATAGCCGAAGAATCAATTCGTCTCGGCTTATCAAGTAAATGTATGATTGTTGTACCTAATCATCTTACCGAACAATGGGGTGCAGATATTCTCACTCTCTATCCGAATGCAAAGGTACTTGTGGCAACTAAAAAGGATTTTGAAAAGAAAAACAGAAAGCGTTTTTTATCCCGAATTGCCACCGGTGATTATGATTTGATAGTTATAGGTCATTCACAGTTTGAAAAAGTGCCTATGAGTATTGAAAGACAGCAAACAATTCTTCAAAGGCAACTTGACGAAATTATCGAGGGTATTTCAGAACTCAAATACCAAAGAGGTCAAAACTTCACCGTAAAGCAGCTTGAAAAGGCTAAAAAGAGCATTCAGGCAAAACTCGATAAACTAAACGACCAAAGCAGAAAAGACGATATTGTGACCTTTGAGGAGCTTGGTGTAGACAGATTGTTTATTGACGAGGCTCACTATTTCAAAAACCTTTTCCTGTATACAAAAATGCGTAATGTCGGCGGTATAGCACAGACAGAAGCACAAAAGTCAAGTGACCTGTTTATGAAAACACAGTATCTTGATGAAATTACGGGAGGTCGAGGTGTAGTATTTGCGACAGGTACACCAATCAGTAACAGTATGGTTGAGCTGTATACAATGCAAAGATATTTGCAGTACAACACGCTTCGCAGGCACGATTTACAGCACTTTGACGCTTGGGCGTCAACGTTCGGCGAAACGATAACCGCCATTGAATTAACTCCCGAAGGTTCAGGATACAGACCGAAAACCCGTTTTGCTAAGTTCTATAACCTGCCTGAACTGATGTCAATGTTCAAAGAGGTGGCTGACATTCAAACTGCCGATATGCTTAAACTTCCCGTACCTGAAGCTGAATACAAAAATATTGCCGTTAAACCGTCGGACATTCAAAGTGAAATGGTTAAGTCACTTTCAGAGCGTGCAGAAAAGGTGCGTAACGGCGGTGTTGACAGCAGTCAGGACAATATGCTCCTTATCACAAATGACGGCAGAAAACTTGCTCTCGACCAAAGAATGATTGACCCATTGTTACCCGACTTTGAGGGCAGTAAGGTTAATGCTCTTGTTGACAATGTATATCGTATTTGGAATGAAACAACACCGAACAAGTCGGCACAGCTTGTCTTCTGCGACTTATCAACACCCAAATCATCCAATGATTTTTCCGTGTATAACGATATTAGAGATAAGTTGATTAAAAAAGGCATTCCGCCCGATGAGGCACAATTCATTCACGATGCGAATACAGAAACAAAGAAAGCCGAGCTGTTCAAAAAGGTTCGTTCAGGTGAAGTCAGAGTTCTTATGGGTTCAACTCAAAAAATGGGTGCAGGCACCAATGTGCAAAACAAATTGATTGCCATGCACGATTTAGATTGTCCTTGGAGACCTGCCGATTTGGAACAGCGAGCCGGAAGAATTATCCGTCAGGGTAATGAAAATTCAAAGGTGGAAATTTACCGTTATGTAACAGAGCAAACCTTTGACGCATATCTTTATCAGCTTGTTGAGGGTAAGCAAAAGTTTGCTTCGCAGATTATGTCGAGTAAATCACCGGTTAGGTCTGCCGAAGACATTGACGAAACAGCGTTATCCTATGCTGAAATTAAAATGCTTGCAACCGGCAATCCCTACATCAAAGAGAAAATGGACCTTGACATTCAGGTGCAAAAACTTCGTATGTTAAAATCAAACTTTTTATCGGAAAGATATTCTCTTGAGGACAAGGTGCTTAAAGATTTTCCTCGTGACATTGCAAGATACACATCGAGGATTGACGGCTTTATTAAGGACATAGCTACTGCAAAACAGAACCCAAAGAGTATTGCCGATACCTTTGTCGGTATGATTGTAAACGGTGTAAGGTATGACGAAAAGGCAGACGCAGGTCAAGCCATAATTGATGTATGCAAGACATTATCTGACAGCAATACTTATCCTCTCGGTGAGTACAGAGGTTTCAAAATGGAAGTTCACTATGAACCGTTCAGTCATCAGCACAGAGTTGAAATAAAAGGTGTGATTTCTCATCAAGGTGTGCTTGGTTCTGACCCATTAGGCAACATTACCCGTATTGATAATGTAATTGACGGTTTAGAAAAGGTTCTTGAAAATGAAAAAGCAGAGCTTTCAAACACTCAAAAGCAACTTGAAATTGCAAAAGAACAACTCCAAAAACCATTTTCAAGAGATGATGAACTCAAACAAAAAGAAGCACGGTTAGGCGAACTTAACGCACTTCTTAATGTTGATAAAAAAGAAAATGAGATTGTTAATGATGACAACGAAATAGTCAATGATTCTCCTCAGCGAAGTGAAATTGACAGAGAAGTAAGGTAAACACAGCCGATTGTTTTAGAAGTAAAGCTTCTTTTCTAAATTTAATGCAATATATACGAGAACGGTGACTATCTATATGAGATTTAGTTGAAAATTAACAATTAATATGATATGCTTATACTATATTCATATTTGGAGGTTTTTGATGGTGGAGCGAGATTTTAGATACTTACGAGACAAATATGGAGATGCTGGAGCAAGGGATATATTTGAAAAAGTATGTACTAATTTATTTCAAGAAAAATATGGTGCCAAAGCACATCCGATAAAAGTGTCTCAAGGAGATGATGGAATTGATGTTTTGGTGGGCGATTTTTCCGTTCCAATAGATGTATATCAATGTAAATATTTTATTGATGGTGTAGATGAATCTCAAAAAAATCAAATAAGAAAATCTTTTAAAACCTCTATAAATTCAAACGAATACACTATGAAAAAATGGTCGTTATGTATTCCGACAATTATGACAGAAAAAGAGTTTTCTTGGTGGAGTAATTGGAAAGAAAGACAATCAAATGAGCATGAAATCGAAATTGAATTACTTGATGGTAGTTACCTTTTATTACAATTAAAAAAATATAAACTTTACGATAATATTTTTGACGAAGATATAAAAAAATCCTTGCAGAAAATTTGCGATTTTTTTGAGAGTGAAAAGAAAAAACTTATTGACGAAATTATTGTGTCTCCAATTAATATAGAAGAACTTTATAATGATTTAGTGTTTGTGAAAAAATTACAGATGGCTAATATTTCTGATATTGAACAATGCAAAAATGAATATTTCAATGCGGAATACGCAGAAAATGTTATTAAGTCAAAAGGAGATATAAACCAAATGCGAGTTTTTAATAATTTGAAAAAAACAATTCAATCTTTGTGGTCGACTCAATATAGATTATATAAAGATAGCACAGACGGTAATGTACTTCTTGGAAAAACATATGAGAAAATTGACGACAATAATGTTGGAACTTTAAATTGTTCTGCTGTCTTACCAGAAGTAGGTTTAATAGTAAAAAAAGGAATGTTACATCAGTTAGCTGAAGAATGTAGTGTTGGATGGTTACAAGATTATAAACAAAAACTTGAAGTAATGATAGGAAAGGAAAATTTAGATGATATCGGACTTTTGTGATTATATTAACGATTCAATAAGAATATTGATTTTACTCAATAATTCTAAATCTAGAAAGTCATTGAAAATGGATGATTATAAGATTAAATTATATGATTACTATTTAAAATTTCCTTATACAATGATAGGGGTAGATTCTAAAATTTATGGATTTGAAGAAAATATAGATGAATATTATTCTTTTTTTCATTGGCAACCCGATTTGATTAAGTATAGACAAGCTCTTAATTATCTTATATCAAAGAAATTTATAATTGAAGATAATGAGTCTAATTATAAAATTACAGAAATCGGAGAAGAGGTTTTACAAAAAATTAATAATGATTATTTTGCAAGGTTAAATGGTCTTTGTTCTGAATTTGTTATACCTAAAGTTAGTAAGTTGTCAAATAAAAGAATTGAAGAGAATATTAGATTAAAAGCAAATATAATTTCACTGAGAGGTTTAATAAAAAATGGCAACGATTAGATTGATTGAATTGGCTTTGATTGGTTATAGAAAAAATTACGTAGTTGAGTTTCAAAAAGGTTTCAATTATATTTCTGGAAATACTTCAACTGGTAAAACTTCGATTTTTGAAATGATTGATTATGCACTTGGTGCAAAAAAACACAAATCCTATATAGAAATAGGAAATTCATGTACACACGTTTCATTAATACTTTATATTGGCGATGAATTGTTCAAAATAAAAAGGCCGTTGTTTGATTTTAAAGCACAAATTATAGTTGAAAACTGGAATGAAGATAGTAAAAAATTTTTGTTTTACAATAATTACGAAATAGATACACCAAAGAATAAGCATTCGTTTGCAGCCTTTTTAATTGAAAAAATTGGATTAGCTGATGTGACAATAAAAGGACAAATGTTATCTTCTAGAGATGTTCTAAAATATTGTTATTTAAAGCAGACTACAATTGATGATGAAAATATATTAAATGAAAAGCAGTGGGAGCTTAATTTTAAAAGAAAAGCTGTTTTTGAAATAATGTTTAATATATTTAATGAGGGCTATGAAGACACTAGAAAAACAATTGAAGAGCGTCAAAATGAACTTAAAGAGTTAGAAACAAAATTAAAAGGCATTCAAGAATTTGTTAGCGGATTAAAAATAAAGAATATGTCTGAGTGTTATGAATACGCAAAGCAGTTACAATCTGAAATTCAGTCTGCTCAATCAAAGATTAATGAGTTAAAAAAAGGAAAATATAAAGAAACAGACGAATCAATCAATTTGCAAATTGAAATTGATAAACTGAAGGATAGTATACAAAACTTATTTGATGTAAAATTGGAACAAAAGCAGTTTATTAACAAATTAACTATGCTAATGAATCAATATTCAAGTGAAATTAATAAAAAACAATTAGCTATACAAGGCTATTTGGCTTTTAATGAGTATGAATTTGCCTTTTGCCCAAATTGTTTAAAACCATTAAATCAAGCTGCTGATATTAGTAGTTGTTGTTTGTGTGGAAGTGAAAAGACAGACAATGCAAGTGAAATTGTTATTTTAAAAAAAGAAATTAAGGCATTGAATAGAAGAAAAAATGAATTAATAAAGCACCTTTCTAGTGAAAAAATTAGATTGCAGACTATAGAAGATCAATTACATGAGAAAGAAAATTTATTGGCAGAAAAAGAATTTTTACTTAACCATCTTACTGCTAATTATGTTAATTCTAATCTTGAAATGATTGAAACTCTTAATTATGAAATAGGATCAAAATATTATTTGATACAAAAGGCTGAAGAAAGTCTTAAGATGTTTGATGAAATTGATAGACAAAAGAAAATCATAAAAGATAAAAACGAATCTATATTGGTACTTAAAAATAATTTGAAGGCATACAAGGATTCTATGACCAAGGAAAATGATTTGTTTCGAGATTTATCAAATATTTTTTCGCAGATCTTAAAGGATTTTAAATATCCAAAATTAAGTACTGCCTATATTGATGAAAATGATTATTTACCTTATGTTAGAGGAAGAAAATATGATGACATAGGAAGTTCAGGTGGTGTGACTTTAATAACTATGGCCTATTATTTATCATTAATGTTGTTAGGAGTAGAAAAACCGTTCTTTCACCCAGGTTTTCTTATGATTGATTCCCCAAGAAAAAATTTGGGCGCAGATAATAAGGATGACGAAGTTGAGTTTAAAGATGAAGAAATTTTTAATTCTATCATAAGAACAATGTACTCAATTGCGGAGTCTAATAAAGATAAGCTTCAACTTATTGTTATAAATAATGGCTACCCTGATTTTGTTCCTAAAGAATGTATTGTTGCAGAATTTGATTCGGATGGCAGAAATGGAATGAAAAAGGGATTAATTGATGATATAGACTAAGGTTACAATTAAATAATACTTATGGCTGATTGGTATTACTTATATCAATCGGCTTTTGTATTTTAAGGAGAAGATTAAATGCTTAGCGTAGAACAACTTGACAATATGCTCTATGAAAAAATGCAGAAAGAGTATGATTTGTTTCTTGAAAAAATTAAATCCGAGCAGTCGGTAAAACCTAACCAAGCTATTGAATCGGCTTATGAAATCGTATATAAGCAAGACATTTTGTATTGCTTTGAAGATGACGATTTGAATTTAAGCTACAAAGAAAAGAAACACTTGTTGTCAAAGAAAAGACCACTTGAGTTTCTTTATCAAGAGTGGCTTGCAACTGATTGCACTCATATGCAAATGATTCGTGATTGTATTAAGAACGGTACCTGGCACGATTTAAAATTGACACAAGAGCGAAAACAAAAGAACGGAAAGGAGCGATGATCTTGCCATATTATCCAAAAGAAGTAATTGAAAAAGCAAAGAAAATGGACTTGCTCACATATCTTAAAAACTACGAACCTGATGAGCTTGTTCACTTTTCAGGAGATACCTATTGCACAAAAGAACACGACAGCTTAAAAATATCAAACGGGCTTTGGTGTTGGAATTCAAGAGGTATAGGCGGCAAAAGTGCAGTTAAATATTTGACCGATGTTAAGGGATATTCTTTTATCGACGCAGTCAAAATTATCGTTGAAAAAGAAAAATTGCAACCGCCTGTTAAAGCGATTGCACCTAAAAAGAAACGGGTATATAACTTGAAACTGCCACCAAAAAGTCCAACAGATGATAAGGTTAAAGAGTACTTGACCGGCAGAGGTATTGACGAAATTATCATAGATTATTGCATTAATCATAACCTCATATTTGAAAGTTTACCGTATCATAACGCTGTTTTTGTAGGTTTAAATGAACAAAATAAACCTAAGTATGCAGCGTTTCGTGCAACGGAGAACAAAAGAATTATGGGCGAATGTGCAGGAAGCGATAAGTCATATTCCTTTAAATTGACAAATGATAATTCAAATATTCATCTGTTTGAATCTGCAATCGACCTTTTATCTTATGCCACTCTTGTTAAAATGCACGGTAAAGATTGGCAAAATGTTTCAATGATTTCTCTTGCAGGTGTGTATACGCCTAAAGAAAAAATTGAAGAAAGCAAGATACCGAAAGCGCTTGTGACATATCTTAAAAGTCATCCGTACATTGAAAAAATATATTTGCATCTTGACAGTGACTATGCCGGAAGATTAGCCACAAAGACATTAAAAATCATTTTACCAACTGAATATCCCAATATTGAAATCGTTGACAACCCTGTTCCGAGAGGAAAAGATGTTAACGATTTTTTGCTTTTAAGTAAAGGTATGAAGCCGGTTGTATCTGAAAGGAGAATACCAAGTGGACGAAGAAAACCTGATAAAGGTATTGCTCGTTGAACCATTTGACAAGCCAAAGATAATTACAATCGAAAATAATTACCAAACGATTAGTGAAATTATCTGCGGTGATGCAGACGAATATATGCCGTTTGAAGATGATGTCGCCTTGCTATGTAATGCTGACGGAAAACGACTTTCTCTTTCTGCAAGTTACACCGTAACTGATATTGAAACAGGCAAAACAGAACTCATATACGGCAGTTTTATCCTTGTAGGTTCAAGTGAATTTGATACCGAATATCATTCGTTAGATGATAATTTGATTGATAAATATATGGATTTATTCAGTAAATGAAGCAGTATAATGCTATGCTAACTTGTCTTAGCAAGCAGTGCGTTTTTACTCCTAAAGAGCAAAAACACGCTTGTTAGGGGCTCTCCCCTAATACCCCAATTACACACAGAAAGGAAATTACAAAATGAAAACTATAATTATTTCAATACTCTCATTCTTATTCGGAGGATTTGCAGGAATTACAACAATGTGTTTGGTGCAAATCAATAGGGCTAACGGCAATGAGCGTTTTGAAAAGGAGGATTCATCCGATGAACAAGACGATTAAAAAACAGTTTTGGATAACACCTGACGATGATGAAATTTTAAAGCTGAAATGCGAAAAAGCCTGTTTGTCCGAAGCTGCATTGATGAGGTATCTGATAAGAGGTTATGAGCCGAGAGAAAAGCCCGACGAGCGTTTCTATAAATCAATGAACGATTTATCGGCTATCGGTAGAAACATAAATCAAATTGTTGCAAAAGCTAACACATTGAATTTTGTTGATGCACCTCTTTTAGCAGAAGAATTAAATAAACTTAAGGTGTTGAGAACAAAAATTGAAATGTTGTATCTCAGACCTGTTGAGAATGATAAATGGCAGTAAGTAAGATATGGAATGTCAACAGCAGACTTGACAAGGTAATCAATTACGGCAGTAATGAAAAGAAAACCACCAATCCTGATTATGAACCGTTAAAAACAGTTCTCGATTACGGTGATAACCCTGACAAGACCGAAAAGCAGTTATACTCTACAGGTATAAATTGTGACGCCGAATTTGCTTACCAACAGTTTATGACAGTTAAAATGCAATATGGCAAAACAGACGGAATACTCGGCTATCACGGATATATGAGTTTTAAGCCGGGAGAGGTCACACCCGAACTTGCACATAAAATCGGAATTGAAGCCGCCAAACGAATTTGGGGTAAAAGATTTCAAGTGGTTGTGGATACTCATTTGAATACAGATTGTTTGCATAATCATTTTATCATTAACTCCGTTTCATTTGTTAACGGCAAAAGGTGCAGAGAAACTTCGTGGTTTAAAAATAAAATGGTTTTTGATGAGGTTTGTAAGGAATACGGTATTTCTGTGATTGATAAGCCTAACAGGACAGTTGACAGAAGTTATATCAATCAAAAAGAACAAGCAGTGATGCCGACAAGATATAACCTTGCAAAAGAAGCACTTGATGTTGCAATCGAAAACAGTAAGAGTATAAAAGAACTTGAATACAATCTTAAAAAGCTCGGTTACAGTTGTAACTTCAATGTAAATCATAAGTATTGGACTGTGACACCGAAAGGATATGACAGACCTATCAGAACATATAGGCTTGGTGAAAAGTATTCAAGGGAAAATATTTTAAATGCTGTTTTGGAAAATAACAGACCTGTAAAATATAAACCGTTTGTACAAGGTCAGGTGCAATATAAACTTTCAACAAGAGGTACAAGACTACGCAAGGTCAAAGGACTTCGTGGCTTGTATTTCTATTATCTATATAAACTCGGTTATCTGCCAAAGAATAAGCCGAGAAACATTTCAAGAGTTCATTATCTTTTAAGAGAAGATTTGATGAAGCTTGATAAATTATCAAACGAGGCAAGGCTCCTTGAACAGTATGGGATAAATACTGTCGAGGAGCTTTTCTCATATAAATCGAAAGCCGAAAAGGAAATTGAAATATTAACCGAAAACAGAAAGCAACTGCGAAATAAATCAAAAAGAAAGAATTGCTCGAATCTAAATGAGGTTAAAGAGGAAATATCCGACATCGGCAAACGGTTAAAAGAATTACGCAAGGAAATTTTGCTCATTGATGATATTGCCGAGCGTTCAAATGAAATTGAAGAAAAATTAGAGCAAGCAGAAATTGATGAGCAAAAGAAATTGCAAAAGGAGGAAAAGTATCGTGAATAACTCAGGCGACGCCGCCGAACAAGTTGTAAGACTGTCACTTGAAGGCTTTGAGGTTGTTGCAAAGGTATCGGGAGAAGCTGCAAAGAATATTGCCGTTCTTCTGCTTGCCGCATTAAAGCAGGAACAAAAAGCCAAAGGTAAGGCAAGACTTTCAAACTTGATTAAGTCCGGCAAAGAACTTAAAGTCTTTTCAATTTCTCAAAAGGATTTGAAAAAGTTTACAGAGCAGGCAAAGAGATACGGTGTTTTGTATTCTGTTCTTAAAGACAGAAATGCAAAAGGTAAAAATGTCACCGTTGATATTATTGCCCGTGCCGAGGACGCATCCAAAATCGATAGGATTATCGAAAGATTCAAACTCGGTACGGTTGATAAAGGCTCAATCACCAACGAGGTTGAAAAGTCCGTCAGCGAAAAGACAAACAAAAGCAACGAAGAAAAAACAAACGGCGACCTTATCCTTGAGCATATTGAGGCAAAGAGTACGGAGGAAACGGATAAAAACCCCTCGTTATCTCGGACGGAAAAAGACAGTCTGTCCGAGAGTTCATCGAAAGCTATCAATGATAAGGACGCTAAAGACAAAAAACAGTCTGTTAAAGAATTGCTTGACGGTTATAAAGATGAGATTAAAGCCGACAGAGCAAAAGATATTGCAGACAAATCAAAAACGGTTGCAGATACTGTAGTAAAATCTGCTAAATCAATAAAGGAAAGGTAATTGATATGAGTTACGGTTACAAAAAAGGATATAACCCACAAAAGTATGCCGAAAATCGAAAGGCAGAAAAGGAAAGAATATATCAAATGATTGACGATACGGCAATCGAGGTTTCAAGAAGTCCCGATAAGCTGAAAGAATTTCTTGATGTTCAGGCAAAGTTTGATATGTATTCGGCGGCAAATACTTTGCTTATCTTTAAACAAATGCCTAATGCCACACAGCTTAAATCTTTTGAAGATTGGAACAAGGACGGCATCCAAGTTCGTCAAAAGCAAAAGAGCATAGCAATCCTTGAGCCTGTCGAATATACAAAGAGCGACGGCACACCGGGTCTTGGCTACAATGTTAAAAGAGTGTTTGACCGTTCGCAAACAAATTCAAAAAGAGAGGCAGCTCAAAAGACCGATGATTTGAAACATACTCTCAAAAACTTTGTAAATGCTTCGCCTGTTGAAATTGTTGTAGGCGAAATACCAAACTCAAACCTCGGTGCGTTCTATAACTTTGAAACACAGCAAATTACACTCAATGAAAATCTTACCGATACTAAACAGATTTTTGAGTGTTTGGCTCAAGAGGTTGCATTTGCTCAGCTTGCCGACGGTAAGAAATCATATAGCCGTAGAGACGAAGGGTTTAAGACAGCTTGCCTTGCATATATGATTTGCACCAAATACGTTGTTGATAAAAATGCTTTCGCTATTGAAAGCCTGCCGGATAATTGGAAAAAGGCGGACGTAAAAGATATTCGCCGTGAACTCTCCTCTGTAAATTCTGCATACAAGGAAATTGTCAGCAGAGTTAATGATGAAATCTATCGCCAAAGGCAGGCAAAGAGCAAGGAAATGGAGCGATAATATATGAAGGAAGAACGCTACCATTTAGTCCTTGATGATTTTGAACAAGGCGTAGTTATTCGTGCTCTCAATGATTTACGCACAGATTTAATCAGCGATAGAAGAGAAACCGATGCCGTAGATGAAGTGCTGTTAAAGGTTTGCAAAGCACCTACCAAAAAGATAAAGGTGGTAAAGCAAAATGAGGAACGATAACAAAAAAGCAGAAATTATCGCTTTTGTAGTTTTTGTTGTACCTTTGATATATATGGGACTGAAGATTGCACCGTATATGTCAAACGGGTTAATATCAATTCTTAATGGGTTCGGTGAAATATTTGCACAACCGTTTAAGATAACCTTATGTGAGGACAGTTTAAAAGCTGTCCTCATTTTGCTTTTAATCTACGGTATTACTTTGTTTGTGTATTTTTCTTCAAAGAAAAATTACCGGCGAGGTGAAGAACACGGCTCCGCAAAATGGGGCAAAGCAAAACAGGTTGGTAAAAAGTATATTCAAAAGCCTATAAACCAAAACAAGATATTGACCGATAATGTCGCTATCGGTATGAACTGCAAAAAGCACAGGCGAAATCTTAATACGATAATCTGCGGCGGTGCCGGTGCAGGTAAAACAAGATTTTATGCAAAGCCGAATTTAATGCAGTGCAACACCTCTTTTGTCATTCCCGACCCAAAGGGCGAAATAGTTAAGGCTGACGGCAATCTGCTTGTAAAGAAAGGTTATGATGTCAAGGTTATTGATTTGATAGATATGGAAAAGAGCTATTGCTACAATCCGTTTGTTTATCTTGAAAATGACAATGACATACAAAAGCTTGTAACTAATCTTTTCAAAAGCACAACACCGAAAGGCTCACAGACTAATGACCCATTTTGGGATACGGCTGCACAAATGCTTTTACTTGCTTCAATCTTTTATCTTCACTATGAAGCACCCGAAGAAGAACAGAATTTTGCAATGGTAATGTATATGCTTCGTGCAGGTGCTATTGAGGATGATGAGGACGGCCCGTGCCTTACACCACTTGACCGTCTGTTTTATAATCTTGAAACCGAGAAACCCGAACACATAGCAGTTAAGTATTACAAGTCTTATCATTCAGGCTCGTCAAAGACGCTTAAATCAATTCAAATAACCTTGATGTCCAGACTTGAAAAGTTCAATCTTGAAAGCCTTGCAGCCTTAACCAAGACAGATGAACTTGATTTATCAACTATGGGAGAAAAGAAAACAGCCTTGTTTGCCGTTATTCCCGACAACGATACAAGTTTTAATTTTCTTATCTCTATTTTATATACTCAACTGTTTCAACAACTCTTTTATTGTGCCGACAAAAAGCACGGAGGAGCATTACCGATACCCGTACACTTTCTTATGGACGAGTTTGCGAATGTATCATTACCCGATGATTTTGACAAGTTACTCAGCGTAATGCGTTCAAGAAACATTTTCGTATCCATAATACTTCAAAATCTTTCTCAGCTTAAAGCCTTGTTTGAAAAACAATGGGAAAGTATTGTCGGCAACTGTGACCAATTTCTTTATCTCGGCGGAAATGAGCAGTCGACACACAAATATGTTTCCGAGCAACTCGGCAAGGAAACTATCGACACAAACACATACGCACGAAGTTTTGGCAGAAACGGTAATTATTCTACCAACTATCAAATATCAGGCAGAGAGTTAATGACACCTGCCGAAGTGCGTATGCTTGATAATCGCTATGCAATTCTCTTTATCCGTGGTGAAAGACCTGTTATCGACCTCAAGTATGATATTCTTAAACATCCGAATTTGAAGTATACAGAAGACGGTGGAGCAGAGCCTTTCATTTACGGTGAAGAAAAATCTTCTGTTGCCTCAATCACTTTTACTTTTATCAAGAGTGATAAAAAGCAGGAAAAAGATGATATTGCAGACGATTATGATTTTGACTTAATTACAAAAGAAGAACTTGAACTGATGTTCAATATTTAGGAGGAAAACTTATGCTTAAATTCAAAACAAAAAAGAGTGATGAAGTCAAAACTTCACCACTCACTAAAAAATCAAATGCTGTTGCAAAGGCAACTATGTTTTTTGCAACGCTTATTGCAGCAATGTTTTGCTTTGCCGTTACTGCTTTTGCAGACGATGATCCGCTTACGGTTGTAAACAATCTTTCAACCTTTATTTTCGGTCTTATCCGAGCAGTAGGACTTATCATTCTTGCTTGGGGCATTGTTCAGGTAGGTTTGTCGTTTCAAACTCACGATCCGTCACAGCGCTCTAACGGATTTCTCACCCTTGCCGGAGGTGTTGTAATCACATTTACAAAAGAAATCCTTAATCTTATTACGGGATAAAGCCTAATTATGCGATGATTTTATTAGTTAATGAATCTTTTCTCAATTTTTGTAAAACTATATCGTAATTGTTAGTTTTGTATTTAGATAAAATGTATTCGGGATTTGATAGAGTGTTAATAGCTTTACCTTTGAAAAGATTATTTTTAGTTAAATAATATAAATTTGTATAACAGATGGAAAGAATTTCATTTTTTATATTAAGATCTTCCAAGATTTTAATTGCAGATTTATAATATTCGATTGCTTCAATGCTATTTTTCAAATCGTATAAAATTGCTAATAAATAATAAGATTTTGCCAAACGAAATTTATCGGATTTATTTCTTTTTCTAATGGAAAGAGCTTCTTTTTGAAATGAAATTGCTTTATCAAAATCACCACTTCTTCGATAAAGACTTGACAATGTGCTTAATGTTATTGCAAAATTAGTTTCTTTAGTAGAAGATGAATTCTTTTCTAAGTTATACACTTTGTTTTCTAATATTAAAGCGGGTTTTATATAATTTAGTTTTGAGTATATTAATGCGAGATTATGATAAGAGGTATTTAAGTTAGTGCTATATTTTTTTCTTAATTGAAAAGATTTCTTTTGATATTTTAATGCATTTAAAAGTTGACTATTGTCTTTAGATAATATTAATGACATTACGTTGTATGATTTTATATTAAATTCATCGTATTCAATGTTATTTTCAATCCCGCGAAGACATTTCTTTTGCAAGTTAATTGCTGTTTTATTGTCTCCTAATTCAGAAAAAATCCATGCTGAACTATTTAGAAAATCCTTATATTCAATAGACATATCATCAATATAATTTGAAATAGATAATGCCCAATTAGAATATATAAATTTATCGTCTAAACTATCAAATGTTCCTGAATCTATAATTTTGCTTAAGTTTAAAATGAGTTCTTTACAAGCTTCAAATGTTGGATTAATCTGATCACGTACAATTTCTTGAATTACATTGTGTATGATTATTTTGTTTTCTTTAATAAAAATCCAACCTTTTCTTTCTAACAAATTAACATATTCGACATATTCATTTTTAAATAGATCATTAAAAATTGTATAATTTATATCATCTTTTGGAAGAAGTGACAGATAGAGTAAAATTATTCTTTCTTCTTTTAGGTCAGCAATGTCAAATACTATTTTTAAGTGATCAAAAAATTTTCTGTATTCATTATCATCGTGCCAATTTATTGGAATAGACGCGTGAATGGTTTCTTTTAAATTGAAACCCTGTTTAATAAGTTCGTTATGTAATTTTGAAATAGTAAGATTTGGTGAACTAGCAACTGTTTTTGCTAGTAATTCTATAGTAAGAGTATGATACCCGCACAGTTCTACTATACTTTTAATGTGGTTTTCTGTCTTATGTGAAAATTCAGTTTCATTTGTATTTCTTTTGAACAATTCTATGCAGTTTTCTAAAGACAAAAAACCGACAGTATAGTTTTTAAATCCATAGATTACTAATCTAGATGTTATAATAACATCACATTTTAAACGAGTTAAATCTGATAAATATCTATCATGTATATTATCGACATTATCAATCATTACCAAGGTGTCCTTATCTTGGTTAATAAGATAATTCATAATTTTATCATAATAATAATCAATATCGTAATCAAAATAATTTTCATCATTCCAAATTTTTGATTGACGTATAAATGTGTGTTTAATATTTTTTTCATATTCATACCAAAAGATTTTTTTATATTGACCATTTTTTTTAAAATAAAATTCTTTTGATAGTTCAGTTTTTCCGATTCCACCTAAACCATTAACTAGAATAACAAAATTTGATTTATATAACAAATTTTGTAGATTTGTTATATCTTGGTTTCTTCCAATACAATCAATTTTCTTTGTAGGGGTTCTTGTTGTTTTAATTTTATGTAATTCTTTTGATTTTTCAATTGAATGAGGTTGTTCTTTATTTAAAATAGCTAGTATTTCTTTTATTCCTTTGTCGGAATCTATGAGCTTTTCTTTTATGAAGAATTCCAATGAGTTCTTTCTTAATTTATTAATTATGTTGGAATATAATCTTTCCCTTTCAGCATTCGGAAATTCGCATTCATTTGGAAGTATCTTTTCAGGAGTGAATGATTCATTATTTGATATGGAGTTTTTGATCGCTTCTTTTATAATTTCATCGTATTCTTTTGGAAAATGATGATTACTGTATTCATTACTTTCATTTAAAAAATCACGATATTCATTACAAACAGTAGTTATTGTTTTGTCAATGACATTCATGAAACTTCTGTACTGATAATCTTCAGGTTGTAATTTATTTATTATTGTCGATGATAAACCTGTAACATCAGATGCAAGTCCAATTAAATCTAAAGCGTTCATTACTATTCCTCCAATAATTACATTTTAATATATTACAAATAAAATAGCAAATACAATTTATTTTAAGGAGATGAAATTATGTCAGATAACTGGGTAGTACGCAATCTTGAAAACGCTCTTGAAACTTGGAACGACAAGTTGACAGAGATATGGGGATTGCTGACCGCTACACCCGAAGAATTCAAAGGCGGTAAAATATGGAATGTAATACTCGATATTAACGGAGCATTGCAGGTAATCGGTACAGTTTTGCTTGTTTTGTTTTTTGTTGTCGGAGTTATGAAAACTTGCGGCTCATTTGCCGAAGTAAAGAAACCCGAACACGCATTAAGACTGTTTATCCGTTTTGCACTTGCAAAAGGTGCAATTACCTACGGACTTGATTTAATGCTTTCTTTGTTCAAAATAGTTCAAGGTACAATCTCAACAATAATGACTTTTGCCGGATTCGGACAAGCAAATGAAACAACCTTGCCGCAAGAAATGATTACGGCTATTGAAAACTGCGATTTCTTTGAAAGTATACCGTTGTGGGCAGTAACACTAATAGGAAGTCTGCTGATAACAGTTTTATCATTCATTATGATAATGACTGTTTACGGCAGATTTTTTAAGTTGTATATGTATACTGCCATTGCACCGATACCGCTTTCAACATTTGCAGGAGAGCCGTCACAGCATGTCGGCAGGTCATTTATCAAAAGTTATTGTGCAGTATGTTTGGAAGGTGCAATTATTGTCCTTGCCTGCGTCATATTCTCACTTTTTGCAGCGTCACCGCCGCAAGTTGATACAACTGCGCCTGCGGTAACTATGGTGTGGAAATATGTTGGCGAACTCATATTCAATATGCTTGTACTTGTAGGTGCAGTTAAAGCATCAGACCGTATTGTACGGGAAATGATGGGACTGTAATTTTCGTATAATAATTGACAAACTGCAAATAATATGATATAAATAAAGTGAAGTATACGATTATCATAAAAAACGGAGTTGATATTATGGAATATATTGAAAGAGAGCTTGAAAGAAAATTCATTGAAATGGACTCATTTTTTAAAGCGGTTCTTGTTATCGGTGCAAGGCAGGTTGGCAAATCGACAATGCTCAAGCACCTTGCTAAGGAGCAAAATCGAACTTATGTTACAATGGACGACGATTTTGCAAGAGAACTTGCTAATGATGACCCAATACTGTTCTTTCAAACATACAAACCACCTATTTTGATAGATGAAATTCAAAAAGCACCGAATCTTCTTGAACGCATAAAAATTATGTGTGACGAGAATGAGGAGAAAGGTCGTTTTTGGCTTACAGGCTCTCAAAGAAAAAAACTTATGGAGAGAGCACAGGAATCACTTGCAGGCAGGCTTGGCATTTTGAAATTATATTCGCTCTCTCAAAGAGAAAAGGCAGGATATATTAATGCAAACGAGCTTGATTTTTCTTTGCCTTGCTTGCAAGAAAGAGCAAATAATATGCCGGAGAATGATATAAATAATGTTTACGAGCATATTTGGAGAGGCGGCTATGCCGACGTTCAAAATGCAACTGATGAGCAAATGCAGGTTTATTATCAATCGTATATTGATAACTATTTGATTGCAGATGCCGTTAATGACGAGGGTATCACAGATACTGCTTCGTTTAAAAGATTTTTGCGTTCTTGTGCGGCACTCATCGGAAATTTGCTTAATTATAATACTCTTGCAGAGTCTGCTGGAGTTTCGGTTTTGACTGCAAGAAAATGGCTTTCCGTTTTGCAGGATATGGATGTAATTTATTTGCTTGAGCCGTATTCAAATAACGAACTTCAGCGACTTGTAAAAACTCCGAAGTTGTATTTTTGTGATACAGGTCTTTGTGCATATCTAACAAGATGGTTGACTAAAGACTCTTTGCGTGATGGAGCGGCAGGCGGTCATTTTTATGAAAATTATGTAATTATGGAGCTTGTAAAAAATTATGAATATGCAAAATCAAACGCAATTTTGTCATTTTACAGAGATTCAAATGCTAAAGAAATAGATGTGTTTGTTGAAGAAAACGGAAAAATACATCCACTTGAAATTAAGAAATCGGCAAATCCCGATAAAAGAGAGATTAAGAAATATAATGTTCTCGATAAAACTACGATAGAACAAGGAAACGGTGGAATAGTTTGTATGTATCCAAAGCCGTTTCCGATTGACAGAATGAATTGCTATATCCCATCAAATTTAATTTAATATATTTAGTAAAAAACAAATAGAATAAAAACGCTGTATCAAGTATTTTGGTACAGCGTTTTTCAATTTAAGGAGGTATAAAATGCAAATACAAATCAATAAAGAGTTTAGAGATTATCGGGAAAAGGTGTATTTCGGACTGAGTATGCGACAGTTGATATTTTCATTTCTTGCTGTCGGCGTTTCAATAGTATCATATATACTGCTTAAAGATAAGCTCAGTACTGATACAATATCGTGGCTGTGCATACTGCTTGCCGCACCGTTTGCTGCTTTGGGTTTTGTAACATACCACGGTATGACTTTTGAAAAATTTGCCTGTGCGTGGATAAAATCAGAAGTCTTAATTCCCAAAAGGCTTGTTTTTAAAGCGGAAAGCAAAACTCATATTGAGAATAAAGAAATGATTAAACAAAATGAAAAGGAGGTTTTCAAGAATAATGAAAACTCGCAATAAAATGAAAAAACTTGAACAGGAAAAGTTCGTTGTACCCAAAACTGTTCAAAATGTTATCCCTATTAAAGCCGTCTATAAAGACGGCATTTTTCTTGTCGGTAAAAATATGTATTCCAAAACATTTCTCTTTACCGATGTTAATTACTATATCGCCTGTGAAAACGAAAAGAATGATTTAATGCGTCAGTATTGGGCAGTTATCAATTCTTTCGGAAACGGTGTTACCGTTAAACTTACAATCAACAACCATAGATTTGATAAGGAAGATTTTGAAAAATCAATCCTTATGCCGTATTACTATGATAACCTTGATGTATATCGTAAGGAATATAACGAAATGCTGCTCAATAAAGCGGCAACATCCGAGTGTATTGTTCAGGATAAATATTTTACCGTTACGGTAAATAAAAAGTGCTATGAGGACGCACGAGCATTTTTTACTCGTATTGAAAAGAACCTGTCAACAAATCTTTTTGCACTCGGCAGTAAATGCGAGCCGTTAAACGCAACCGACAGACTTAAGATATTCCACAATTTCTACCGTGCCGGTAATGAAGAAAACTTCAATCTTGATTTTGAACTTTTGCAAAATCAAGGCTGTGATGTTCGTGACTATATTTCTCCCGATTCTATGGACTTCAACAGCGACTACATGATGATTAACGGTCAGTATTGCAGAACTGTTTTTCTCCGTAACTACGGTACATTTGTTGATGATAATATCATAACCGAACTCACTTCAATCAATAAAAATTTAATGCTCTCTATTGATTTTATCCCCATTCCCGTTGATGAAGCAAACAAGGATGTAGATAACATTTTGCTTGGCGTTCAATCGGATAAGGCGAACTTCAATCGCCGTCAGGCACAAAACCAAAACTACGGTGCTACCAATTATGACCTTGAGCAAAGAGAAAAGGAAATACTTGAAATCAGAAACGATATGCGTTACCGTGACCAAAGAATTTATGACACGATAATTTCAATGGTAATAACTGCCGACAGTAAGCAGGAACTTGATAACTTAACCGAAAGTATTTTTGCAAAAGCTTCCGAGAACAGCACAGCGCAGTTTGCAACACTTCGTTATCAACAGCTTGACGGACTTAATACTGTTTTACCGTTTGGCGTCAAAAGAATTGAATGTTACCGTACACTTACAACCGAATCACTTGCGTCTTTTATGCCATTTCACGCTCAAGAGGTCAGTCATCCGGGAGGAGCGTATTACGGTCAAAATGCTATCAGTAACAATATGATATTTGTTAATAGGCATTCGCTTCTTAACGGTAACAGTATTGTGCTTGGCGTACCCGGTGGTGGTAAATCGTTTATGGTTAAAGAAGATATTGTATCAATCTTTCTTTCAAATCCCGATGCCGATATTGTTATTATCGACCCCGAAAGAGAATACAACGCTCTTGTCAAAGCATTCGGCGGAGAGGTAATCAACATATCTGCAAATTCACCAAACCATATTAACGCTATGGATATGAATGCAAACTATGAAGATGAGGGTAATCCCGTAACCACTAAATCCGAATTCATTATGTCACTATGTGAACAGTTACTCGGTACATCTGCCGACGCTAAAGATAAGTCCATCATTGACAGGTGTTGCAAGAATGTTTATGACGGATATATCAAAAACAATTTCAGCACACAGCAACCTACTCTTAAAGATTTTAGAGAAGAACTGCTAAAGCAAAAGGAAACCGAGGCACACGATTTGGCACTTGCCATTGAGTTATTTACCGACGGTTCGCTTAACACTTTTGCACAGCCTACCAATGTTGATATTAACAACAGGCTAATATCTTATGACATTCTTGAACTCGGTGATTCGCTTCTGCCTGTAGGTATGCTTATCGTACTTGATAATCTTTTAAACAAGATTACTTCAAACAGAGAGAAAAGGCGACAAACATATATCTTTATTGATGAGATGTATTTGCTTTTTGCTCATCAATATACGGCAAAATTCCTTTATCGTATTTGGAAACGAGTTAGAAAATACGGAGCGTTTGCGATAGGCATTACACAGAATGTGGGAGATATGCTTGAAAGCAACACGGCAAGAACTATGGTATCAAATTCCGAGTTCGTTATTATGCTTAATCAAAAGGCAAGTGATGTGCTTGAGCTTTCAAGGCTTCTTGAAATCACACCTAATCAAACGCAGTATTTTACAAACAAGGACGCAGGTCAAGGACTTATGAAGATAGGCAGCAATCTTGTGCCGTTTGTAAATAAATTTCCAAAGGATACACAACTCTACAAGTTGATGACATCTAAACCGGGAGAGGCTATCTAATTATTAAATACAATCATACAGTGCCGCTGACTTAAAGTCGGTGGCATTGTTTTTTAAGGAGTTATACACTATGAAAAAATCTGTTTTTGTTATTTTACTTGTATTCTTCATATCCGCTTTTTCAATCAGTATGTATTTTGTTGTTAAAGAAACTATTGAGGATAAAAAGCAATATGAAGTATTTGAAAATATTGTTTCGTCTGTTCAAGTTGAAGATGACAGTTCTGATTATACAGATGAGAAGCTTAAAAGATATATCGAATTGAACACGGAAAATTCCGACTTTGTAGGTTGGATAAAAATTGACGGTACGCACATAAATTATCCTGTTATGAAAAGTAGTACGCCTGATTACTATTTGCACCGTAATTTTAATAAAGAGTATTCATATTACGGTACACCGTATTTAAGTGATAAAAGCGATACTATGAATCCTACCGACAATATAGTTATCTACGGCCACAATATGCGAGATAACACTATGTTCGGTGATTTAAGTAAATACAAATCAAAAGAGTTTTATGAAAAGCACAGATACATTCATTTTGATACGCTTGTAGATTTAGGAAAGTATGAGATTGTATGTGTATTCAAAACCACACCGTGCAAATTCGATTATCAGAATTATACCGTCTTTGATTCTTCCGATGAATTTATTTCGTATATTTCAAAATGCGAAGAAAGCGAATACTACAATACCGATGTATCGTGCGGCTACGGTGATAAGTTAATAACGCTATCCACTTGCGAATACTGTCAGGAAAACGGCAGGCTTGTAGTAGTTGCCAAAAAGGTGAAGTGATATGAGCGAGATTGAAATCAAAAAGGTTGCCGAGAGAACTCTTAAAACTGCCGACAATCTTGGTATAGCGACAGAAAAGGCAAAAGGGATAACTTTAAAAGCAAAAGAAAAGGTATCGAAAAATGTCAGCGATAATTCCGAAAGCCCTGTTAATTCTGCTATTGATAAAGTTCAGGATAATGCTAAAAGTGTTTCGGAGGACACAATATATCTTTTCAACAAGCAGGGCAAAAAGAGTGTAAACGAAACTGTTAAGAATACAAAAAAACTCGAACGATCTATTGAAGAAGTTCGAGCAAAAAGAAAAATTAAAAAAGATAAAAGCAAGATAAATAACCCTGATAAATACACCCTCAAAGCACCTGATGATACAGTTAAGACCGATGATATTGTATCTAAAAACACGCCAAAGAATACTCAAAACAAAGTCCGTAGTGCAAGCAGTATCAAAACAAAAGAAACCGTATCTGCCGTTAAATCACAACAACCTATCATAAAGGCAAGTAAACAATCTGCTAAAGACACAGCAAAAGCCATTAACAAATCATCTCAAATAGCTAAAGAAACAGCAAAGCAATCTGCAAAAGGTGCAAAGAAAGCTGCAAGAGCAACTAAAAGAGCAATCAAAGCTATGATTGAAAGCACCAAAGCACTTGTTAATGCGATTATTGCAGGCGGTTGGGTATCTGTTGTAATAATCATTTTAATATGCCTTGTAGCTGCTTTGTGTTCATCATTTTACGGCATATTCTTTTCAAGTGAAACATCGCAAAGCGGTATGAACATAACTTCTGTAATTCAGCAAATCAACAATGAATTTGATGACAAGATTGACGAAATTAAATCATCGGGCAGTTTTGACGGAGTAGAAGTAATCGGAAGTCGCTCTAATTGGAAAGATATTTTATCTATCTATGCAGTTAAGACTACTACCGATGAAAACAACCCTATGGAAGTCGCTACTGTTGACGAAAACAAGAAGGCAATTTTATCATCAATCTTTTGGGATATGAACAACATATCAAAATCTGTTGAAATACGGACAGAAACGATAACGAAAGAATCAACCGATGAGCAAGGGAACACAATCGAAGCCACAGAGCAAGTTGAAAAGAAATATCTTGTAATAACCTTAACCGGCAAAACTGCTGAGGATATGTCAGCTACTTACTCGTTAAATGATACTCAAAAGAAATATTTAGCCGAATTGATGAGTGACAAAAACAACAAGCTTTGGGCATCGCTTATCTATAATATCGGCGGAGTATCAGGTGGTAGCGGTATTGACATTAAAGACCTTGATTTTTCAAACGAAACGGTCAATGACACGCAGAAGAAAATAGTTGCAGTAGCAACCAACTCGGCTAAATACGGTATTTCTGCCCGTTCGGGTTACTGTCAGGCTTGGGTTGCAGATGTATATCAAGCTGTTACAGGTTCAAGAGGCTCTGCACATTGTGCTTTATGTGCCGCTGATATGTGGGGTGTATCAAGTGATTGGAGCAAAATTCCTGTTGGTGCAGCAATCTATGGATATTCTTCAAGTAAATACGGTCATGTTGGCATTTATATCGGCAACGGTATGGTTGCACATAACATAGGCTATATTAAAATAGAACCTATTGAGGATTGGATTAAAACTTATAAAGGCTTTGCTTGGGGTTGGGAGAATAATATGAGCCTTGTATAAAAATAAGGCAGTGGACAAAATTGCCCACTGCCTATTGTGATTAATTAATCACGGCCACAAAAGAGTCTTCCTCATTGTTTTCTTCGGCAGTGATGATTGCTAATAACACAAAAGAACAGTCCCTTGTGTCGTGTCGTAATTAGTTTTGTAATTCAACCGTAATATCCCTGCATATATCGTTATGAATGGGATTATCGCTATTCAAATAATCCTTGTCACACAAATAAACTCTAAAATGATATTCTTTATTAATTTTTGATATTATTTCTTCATATTCCTTTTGGTTAGAATACTCATAACCATACCCAAAGTCGGGATTAGTTGATTGCGGCTCTATTATAGTATATGGAGCTTCATCGACTGTTAAATAACTTTCACCATATACATCATCAAAATAACTGACTACAATATATTTGTTTGAGTTATTGTTTACAGTAAAATTTACGCTTACACTATTCGTATTTTTATCAATTGTTTCATTTTCTGAATTGACTATAATATCTACTTTTTCCAATTGATTAGTGTTTTTCTGACATCCAATAAAAAATGCAGAAATTAAAGTAGTTAAAATCATGAATAAACAAATATATTTTTTCATATCAATACCTCAAAATTTATTTAAGAATACAAAAATATATAGCAGGATGTGACCTCTGTGTAAATGTAAATGATACATCCATTAGCACAGTTTCTTTTAATGCCTTTCCATTTGTACCTTTCTGAACTTCATCATTTTGCATTTTATCGACTGTATATTTTTGAGGTTTACCACTTCTATTACCTGTATGAGCATAGTAATATATATAATATTTTTTTCCGCTTTTTTGGACAAATCCCATTAATGCTGCATGATCGATTTTTCCGTCATTGGTCCAATCAAAAAATATAGCAACTTTACAATAAGAGCTATCATATTTATCATATGCTTTTTTTGCATAACTATCCACCATACCTCTTGTTGTACATTTACTTACAGATGAACAATGATAACTCGCTATCCATCTATATAACTTATCAGCAATTCCCCAAGCATCAGATATTTGAAACTTATTCAGCACATGATAATGATGCCACCCTGATGAACTGCCAACGACACCAGTCATTTTATTTAATTCGCCTGCATAAAGGCATTGCGAAACAAAATTAGCACAATCAGATGTGTTTGATTTGTATTTTTTAGTATTCCTTCCATTCCACCAACTATCTGCATATGTGCGTGCCTTACTTGTGCACTATAACACCCATCCAAATCAAACCTATTAACAGAATCATTATTACAATAAGCAAATAGATTTAATCCATCTACGATGTCTTTGTCCAGATAGTTATAATCATCAGCATTGATAAACCTGCAAAGATTGGCATCATAGTACCTTGACTGAAGGTAGTAATAACCTGTTTCATTGTCATAGTAATATCCACGATAACGCAAAGGATTAATATTGGCGAGAGTGTTTTCCTCATCAGTATTATTTGTAGTGGTTATAGAACCTATTTTACCCCACTCATCGTACTCATATTGAACAAGTGCGTTTCCTTGTGTATCGGTAATACCGATAACATCACCCATTTGGTTTGTGATGTAAAAATATTGCGTTCCATTTAGCACAATCCCGACAGGAGTATTGTCGTTGTCATACTGAAAATACATTGTATTAGTACCATCTGTCTGTGAAAGAATAACACCGTCTTTTGTATTATAGTATGTAGTAACACCATTTACAGTTTTTGAGGTTCTGATACCATTCTCATCATAAGTATAACTGTATTTGTTATTTCCGTCAATTATGCTTTCAAGATTTCTGCCATTTGACCAAGTGAATGATTTATCACCATAGGTGAGTACATTACCATTGGCATCATAGGTTAATGCGCTAGCATTTACAGAGGTGAGCTTATCATTCCAACCGTCTGTTGAATAATCAAATACTGTGCTTGTTCCATTTACAGTTTTGTTTGTGATGTTTCCTCTGTCGTCATAAGCATAGAAAGCAGAATAATTATCACCGCTTGCACCTGTGAGCTGGCTGTTATCATCGTAAGTGTAGCTTACCGTGCCGTTTATATCGGTGGTTGAGCTTAAAACGCTTTTTCATATATTATAATTATCCGAATGAATATTTTTTAAAAATTTTATAACAAGTTAAAATACTTTTTTACAAACTTTTGCATATAACCGTCTGAATTATCAACAGTGCAGAGATAGTCAATATCTTGGTCGCAAAATGACAAATAAGCAATCTTTTTTTCGGATTTATTAACGGCTATAAGGTCAATATCCTTAGGGATAGTATAATTTTCGGACTTGCTTTCAAGAATGCGAAAATTCCATTCGTTTATACTGAATGAAGCTTCAGGCAGGGAATATTTTGTTTCTTCAAATAAAATGTACTCGGTCTGATAAGCAAGGGCGTTAACCGCCTTTAACTGATTTTTAAACTCATCGCCGCTGTATTCGGCGACAAGCATACTTCCGTATGATGAAAATAAAATTCCGCCTGTTTTTTTACAGCTGAAAGCAACATTATCATAATTCCCAAGCTCATCCAATGAAAAATGAATATAATCCTCGGAAAGCTTTTTCTCATATTCATTAATACCCTCAACGCTATAATTGCAGCTTAAATATATGGTAACTACAGTTAATATTAAAAAACATAGTAAAGGAAGCAAAAGTATTAATTTTTTGTTGTTAATTTTTTCCATGGCTTCACGCTTTCCCTTTTGCCTGTTTTGCTAAAGATTTTATTCTTGCTGTTTTACCATTTTTCAAATCATTAACAACATTTGCCCCTTTAGCTAAATTTTCAAAATACTTGGCATTACTATCTGTATTTGTTCCACCTAGCTCGGTAGTATTAGTATGTGAATTTCTTAGAATACCCATAGAATACATTGCATAATGCAAAACCAATTCAACAAATACACCATTAACTGTCCTGCCTTTAAACTTTGAGCTTCCGTATCTTAATGTCATTAAATAATATATCCCTTGCGCTAATGGATAAAACATACAATAATCAGATGTTGTTTTCGCATAACTTGTACGATTATCAAATTGCGAAATATAACCGTTAAAAGTTTTACCACTATATACTTTCCAATATTTTACCTTTGCAGTAACAATTAAATTACTACCTGAATATAATCTTATATTTGCAAGATCAGGCTTTCCCTTTGAGCAATTCCCCCACACATATGAATATATTTTATAACTTTTCGATGCAAAACCATCCGGATCACTATTGTTTATAGGCTCGTTGCCACAATATGCAAATAAATTAATTCCAAATAATGTACCTTTTGATACCTTAGCAATCTCTGCAACATCGGAGTTAATAAACCTGCAAATGCTTGGGTCATAATAACGACTTTGCAGGTAATAATATCCTGTTTCGTTATCATAGTAGTAGCCACGATAACGGAGAGGATTGGTATTTGCAATATCGGTATTGCCGGAAATGTCCGTAACATTGCCCCATTCGTCATAGGTGTAATTTGCTATGATTGCTCCCGTGCTGTCTGTTATCGCTACAATATCGCCCATTTGGTTTGTTATATAGAAATACTGCGTACCGTTGAGCAGGAAACCGAGAGGGGAACCATTGGTGTCATATTGGAAATAAAGGGTATCTGTTCCGTCTGTTTGCGACAGAATTACACCGTCTTTTGTATTGTAGTATGTTGTTATACCATTGACAGTCTTTGATATTCTTATGCCATTTTCATCGTAGGTATAAGAGTAAGTATTATTACCGTCTTTAATTGAGGCAAGGTTTCTGCCACTTGACCAAGTGAATGATTTATCACCATATATTAATACATTACCGTTTGAATCATAGGTTAATGATGTACCATTTACAGATGTGAGTTTATCATTCCAGCCATCATTTGAATAGGAAAATGTTGTGCTTGTTCCGTTAATGGTTTTGTTTGTGATGTTGCCACGATTATCATATGCATAGGAAGCAGAATAATTAGTACCGCTTACAGCAGTTAATTGGCTGTTGACATCATAAGTATAATTAAATGTTTTGCCGTTATATGATGTTGATGTGATTCTGTCTTTAGTGTCATAAGTATTCGTTACAGACCCTGAATTACCATAATCTTTCTTGGTAATATTACCATTATCATCATAAGTGTAACCTGCATTTAATACACTTGTGCCGTTAAGCTTGACAGAATCTGAAACAGTCTGCGATTTATCATCAGACTTTGCAGAATATGCGAGAGAATTATTTCCGTATTGATATGAAATTGAATTATTCTTAGTTGTATAAGAATAGGTGCTGCCGAAATGTGTTTCGGTTACATCCGTTTTTGCTTCAACACTGTTTTCTTCATCGGCTTCTGTTTTGGTTTGCGTATAATACTGAACAAGGGTGTTATCCGATATTTTGTAAACTTCAACATTATCGCCATCGTAGACATACTTCAAACCCGTATCGGTATTAATTTTTTCAGTAAGCTCATTATCAGTATTGTATGAATAGGTAACATACGGCGTTGTATCATCATTATGATACTGCTTTATAAGATTACCATTATCATCATACTCATAACGAATTGACTGACCGTTTGCATAGACTTCGCTTGTTAAGTTATAATCCTCATCATAATTATATGATAAAGTATTCACACCGTCAACATAAACCTTGGTTAAAATACCTTTAATATTGTAATTATATTCATAAATATCAAAAGATTCTTTTTTCTTTTCGCCTGTTTCGTAATACTCATAATCGGTTACAACATCAAGACGGTTGATTTCACGGTCGAGATTTCCTGTTGTTTCGTTATATACATATCTGTGACCTACATTAGCATTAGAATGTTCATTGGCAAAACAACATTAAATTCTACTGTTGCTTTGCATTAAGATTAAAAGATCCGGCGGAGCGTTCCCTTTCAAAAACCGCATTATAATTAATCCCATTATTTTTCAAGTAATCTTGAATTTCATCAAGTGAATAATCTTTAGATATAAAATAATAGTATGAGTATGTTTCACTTTCTCCGCTTGCTGTTGCATTATAGCCGAATATTGTAGGTACAGCCATATATTTATCTATGGAACAATAGTCTTTAACAGAGACGCTGACATTAATATTACTTTTATTTACAAAAATCGTATCCACTCGGTACACATTATAATCGTCTAAATTATATGCCATATTCTTTTCATCGTCGGAAAGATTTTCAAACGATGCGTTATCCTGCCAATCAAAATTATCTGAAATTGTCGTATTTAAAACTTTCGCAATTTCTTCTGTTTCCTGCGGCTCGTTAATAATAACAATATCTTTAATATATGCATTGACTTTTTGCCGTGAATAAAAAACATAAATATAGTTTAAAGAAACTGCAATTATTACAAAAGCCAAAATCACAGAAATAATTTTAAATGTTTTTTTCATAAAACTCACCTATTTATCCAAATGTAAATGATATAACAAAAATGTATACAATTTTGTTGCCTTTTGATTTACCCAGATAATCCTTTACTGAAGAACGGTAGTCCCCAGAAAATGTACCATTTTTCTTATCTGTATGGGCGTAATATGCAATATCCTTTCTTGAACTAGTATATGATATCATTCCATTTATTGTAGCATGATTTATTTTACCATCACTTTTATTGCTGTCAAAAAATATTACACTGGTACACCTACTCATAGCTTTCATATTTTTTGCCGCTTTTTCTACATCACTTTTAGTCTGCAAAATATACGTTGTCTGTACAAAATTATTATCACATAGCCATGAAAATAAGTAGCTTGCATTTCCCCACGCATTAGATATTTGAAACTTTCCTAACCTTTTTAAATGATGCCACCCTTTGCTACTACCAAACGAACCAGTCATTTTAGATAAACCGCCAGCGTATAAACATTGAGAGACAAAATTTGCACAATCACCGCCATTATTTTCGTTTGATTTGTAATTAGGATTATGTCCGCTCCACCACTTGTCAGCATATGTTTGTGCATTTCTTGCACTATAATAGCCGGTATAATCCGAATAATTAATCGGATCATTATTACAATATAAATACAAATTGTTACTAAATTTATCATTTTTCCAAGTTTTAGCTATTTCAGTATCATCCGCATTAATGAATCTGCAAATGCATGGGTCATAGTAACGTGACTGAAGATAGTAATAGCTTGTTTCATTGTCATAGTAATAACCACGATAGCGGAGGGGATTGATATTTGCAATATCATTGTCTGATGTACTTAATGTATTACCCCATTCATCATAGGAATATTGTGCAAGTTCATTACCTTGTACATCGGTTATGGATATAACATCGCCCATTTGGTTGGTAATGTAAAAATACTGCGTGCCGTTCCATATAAATCCGAGCGGTACTCCGCTTGTATCATACTGGAAATAAAGGGTATCTGTTCCATCTGTTTGATATAGAATAACGCCGTCTTTTGTATTGTAACTTGTTGTTATACCATTTACGGTCTTTGATGTTCTAATACCATTCTCATCATAAGTATAACTGTATTCGTTATCACCGTCAACTATACTTGCAAGATTTCTGCCGGTATTCCAAATGAATGACTTATCACCGTAAGTGAGAACATTGCCGTTTTCGTTATATGTAAGCGGAGTGCCGTTCACTGCGGTTAGTTCGTCTTTCCAATCGGAATTTGAGTATGTAAATGTTGTACTCGTTCCATTTACATTTTTGTTTGTAATGTTACCACGGCTGTCATATGCATAGGAAGCAGAATAGTTATTACCTGAGACAGCAGTTAATTGGCTATTTATATCATAAGTATAATTAAATGTTTTACCGTTATATGATGTTGATGTGATTCTGTCTTTAGTGTCATAAGTATTCGTTACAGACCCTGAATTACCATAATCTTTCTTGGTAATATTACCATTATCATCATAAGTGTAACCTGCATTTAATACACTTGTGCCGTTAAGCTTGACAGAATCTGAAACAGTCTGCGATTTATCATCAGACTTTGCAGAATATGCGAGAGAATTATTTCCGTATTGATATGAAATTGAATTATTCTTAGTTGTATAAGAATAGGTGCTGCCGAAATGTGTTTCGGTTACATCCGTTTTTGCTTCAACACTGTTTTCTTCATCGGCTTCTGTTTTGGTTTGCGTATAATACTGAACAAGGGTGTTATCCGATATTTTGTAAACTTCAACATTATCGCCATCGTAGACATACTTCAAACCCGTATCGGTATTAATTTTTTCAGTAAGCTCATTATCAGTATTGTATGAATAGGTAACATACGGCGTTGTATCATCATTATGATACTGCTTTATAAGATTACCATTATCATCATACTCATAACGAATTGACTGACCGTTTGCATAGACTTCGCTTGTTAAGTTATAATCCTCATCATAATTATATGATAAAGTATTCACACCGTCAACATAAACTTTTGTAAGATTTCCTTTGATGTTGTAATCATATTCATATATATCAAAGGTCTCTTTTTTCTTTCCGCCTGTTTCGTAATACTCATAATCTGTTACAACATCAAGGCGGTTAATCTCACGGTCAAGGTTGCCTGTCGTTTCGTTATATACATATCTGTGACCGACATTTGTATCAGAATATGTGTTTTCATTAGGCAATCCGTCCTTTTTGTTATCGTAATCTTCAGGAGCGATTTCCTGAATCGTTCTGCCCTGATTATCATAAATTGTACGGGTGGTTTCGCCGTTTTGTGTTACACGAAGTGTTCTGCCTGCCTTATCATAAACATATGTCGCAGAGTCGCCCTCACTTTGAGTGGTGAGGAGATTTCCCATATCGTCATACGTATATGTGGTAACGGTAGTTTTTGTTTTATCATTTTCAACTGTAACATTTGTTTCCTTAGTTACATTACCTCTGCTGTCATACTCGTATGCTACACAACCGCCTTTTGAATAAACCTCACTTATTACTCTGCCTTTACTGTCATAAGTATATGTGGTGGTATCAAAGCAGGTCAATTTTGAATCATAAAGCTCAGGTGCTTCGCCTTTGTAATCTTTTTTGAGTGTTGCAAGGACAAGATTATTGCCTTTACTGTCATAAGTATAATATGTATAATCATTTCCTGTCTGTTCTCTGATAACTCTTTTATTTGAATCATAGGTATAATAGGTGTTATTCTTTTCATTACCGGTTATGTAGGAAATAACATTACCCTTTGAATCGTAAGTATAGGTAGTAGTTTCATCGCCTGATTTTTCAGTCTTAACCCTGTAATGATTATCGTATGTATATTCTGTTTTAGTGCCTGATTCGTCAGTATACTCAACAGGATAGAAAGCGTCGTTATACACCGTTTTTGTTGTTTCGCCCGATGAAGTGAGAGTAGTGTATGTTTTTTCGCTGTCCGTGTAAGTATATTTTATCCAAGAACCGTTTTTGTATGTAATTTGCTTTAATCTACCGTTTGAATAATACTCGATTTTGTTATCATTGCTTTTAACAAGAGTGAAATCGGTTGTATTGTTAGTATATTCGTATTTGCCTAAGATTATGCCTGCCTGGTCTTTAACCTCAATATATTTGTCTTGCTTAGTTGTATACTTGAGTTTGTTACCGTTAGGGTCTGTAATTTCTTTTTGGCTGTAATACTTAACATCACTTCCGTCAGGTGCATTAATTGCCTGATAATCCGACAAACTGAATTTTCTTCCGCTTGCGTCAGAAATTGAAATTTCATTGCTGTTTGTAGTTCTGTTAAGATTAAGCTTATTGCCGTTGTTATCCTCAATAGCACTGAGATATGCAACACTGTTTAATACCTTGATTGCAAAATAATATTTATATGTTCCGTCATCGAAGATATAATTATTATTTGTCTTAGTCAAGGTATATCCGTTAAGCTCGTCAACATAAGTTGTTGAATCTTTTCTAATCATGGGATATTTTGAGCCGTCAGGGAGAGTAACCTCAAGTCTGCTGTCGGTAACAAGAACTTTACTGTGGATTGATTCAAACCAATTTTTATCAGCACTGTTATATATTCTTGTATAGCCGAAATCAATTCCGTTGTATGAAAATGAAAAATCAGTATTGCTTTCGGTATACACGCCGAGAACTTTATTGGTGTTGGATAAGTTATAATATGCAATCTTTCCCGTTTCGCCGATTCGTGCATAAACTTTAGTGGTTTTATGAGCAGGAATAGCAAACGGTACGGAATAGTTTGTCCACTTTCCGTTTTCGCCTATTTTATACTGTAACTTTCTTTTGTCGGAATAATTTACTCTGTAAAGACCGATAAGCTCGCCATGTCTGTAGTACAAAGGAACAGGGTTAAGAGTTGCAGCATTAGCCGTAAGCATGGATTTTAAATCAACATAATCGGATAAAAGTACATTTGAAAATGTCATTGTAACAAATGTGCCAAAACCGATTATTACTGCAAGAATTACGCTTAATATGCGCTTCCATAATTTCGTTTTGTATAAATTATTTTCCATAGTTTTCTCCTTTATTCATTTAACAATTTTAAATTTTATAAAAAGTTGTTTTGAACACAATATCATTGTTTTTTCTTTTTAAGAAAATAGTTTTATTGGCAAATCCGTCTGTCGTTATAATTTTTGTACTTTCTGATTTGCAACAATTATAATTTCATATTAATAATTTACTAATTCTTTAAGCTCTTGAATAAACTGACTGATATTTGCATCATCTTCTTTTCGTAATGAACAATCCCAACGATATAAAAAGTCCTCAACAGTTTCTTTTGGCAAAGTTTTCCATATCGGAGAAAGTGTAATTAATGCAGCATCAAATGGATTTGTTTCAAAATGGTCAGCATCTATATACATGCCCATTCCGAAACGTTCGCAATTATGTACTTTTCTTACAAGAATTTCTAAAGTTAGTGCGTCATCATGACTTATTCTCAAATTTTCACCTCCTTTTCAATTTTATTATCTTCCATTATAAAAAAATAATATTCCATTTCCATTACGGCATCTAATAATCGCTGATCTTTTCGATATCCTTCTGTATAATATGAAATGTATTTTGCTGTTGTTATAATTACATAAATTGAAATACCCAACATTAATACTAAAATGATTTTAGTGTGTAATAAAGTATCATTTTTATCGACTAAAGAAGATATCAAAGCACCAATTGGAATGCCTATAATCAGTTCGAAAATTTTGTTACTTAAAATTTAATTTTCTACCAATTAGGCTGTTTTGTACTGTCTGTACAATCTGGGGCAGTTCAGTTGAACTCTTCATCCTCAATTTTTTTGAATTACTTCTTTTTTAAAATGTTCCACAAGCATTTAAAAAATGAATCATCACCTACATTTTCTGTGATAATAAATGTTATTAATATTAAAACAGCCCATATAATAGACAAAATAATTACATGTTTTTTGTAATCTTTTTTAACTTTTAAAAACTCTTTGTTTTGGTTGAAGATTTCATTCGTTTCAAATTCTGATAGAAAATCGGCGTAATTATATTTCAACAAATCAAATGCTTTAATTTGCCTTTTGTAGCGTGATTTTGAATAAAAAACGGAAATAAATAAATATGCTATCGAAAAAATGATGATAATTTCAAAAATTTTAGTTACATCTTTAGTGAAAATATTATTTAGTGGTTGCTCAGAGGCGACATTTACCAAAAATACTGTAATAAAAAATCCTGCAAGAGCTATAAAATTGTTTTTTAATTCACCGGTTAATTTTGAAATGTTTTCATCAATTTGAGAAACAATATCAACAATAAATTTTGATACCGATTCTTTTGCTTCTATATATTTTGAAACGTTATCTTTTAAATAAAGCTGGTGGTTTGCTTTTATTGATTCAAAGGTTCTTTCATCAAGATCAATTAATTTGACATATTTACAATGCAAACTAATCACATTTCTGGCAATTAATAATTTATCTATAATATTTCCTTCAGTATATACCCATTCATATATTTTATATAATTGTTCATTATATTTTAATGAATTATAATCATCAATAAATACGATGTTTCTCTGACCAATTATTTCACAATTAAAGCTTTCTTTATTGATTGTGGAAAATGAAGATAAATATATTATTGATAAAAATGTAGCGAGTTTACTGAAAAGAGCACTTAATTTGTTATCTACAATATCTATATCAATCTTAAAATCTTCAGGAAGCAAATGATATTTTTCTAATGTTGTGCAATTACAATTTTCTTTTATATTTGTTAACAACGATATCCTGTTTTTTAAGCGATACTTTTCTTTAGATTTTAATCCAATAAACGCAATGGTTTTTGTTTTCCAAAACAAATCGTCAAATTCTAAGCATTGAAAATATAATTTTTTTTGATTAATTAATAATGAAGAAAAAAATTCTAGGTTGTTAATGAAATTGTCTTTTGAAATGTTTTCAGCAAAAACTTCTAATAGATATACAGAGAACATTGACTCTTCGATTCTTTTTTTGATTTCTATATTAATTTTACATTCATCGTGAAGGTCAAATAATTCAATAAAAGAAATGTACAACTCATTTTCAAAGTGAACTTTTGAAAATCTCTTGATTTCATCATCATAAAAATTAATTGTTAATTCAATTAAATCACGGTTTGGTATTTTATTGAAAAAACTTAATAAAGAATCAACTTGTGGTAAATTATTTCTTTGTGTACAAAAATTAATATTTACATATTTCGATTTTTCATAAAACTCTAAATTTTCTTCCTCAACACCAAATATGTTTTCTATTTCGGTTATGATATTCAAAATTAATCACCATCTATAATTACTTTTATATTTTCGTCGTAATAAGTATTGAATATTTCAGAATTGTTGGTTTTTATAAGAATTAGTCTTTCACCGGTAGAAGTTTCTGCACTTCTAATAGTTTTTGAATCTATGTCACACATTACTTTTACTTCGATTCCGTCAAAAACTTTAAAAATATGTTTCATTTTTGCTTTGAGTTCTTTTGGAATTGAATTAAATTGTGCGTCAAATCCCTTTTTTTCAGGTAACTCATTTAATGTTGCAACAGTATTTTTTAAAACTTCCGATGTAATAGATGAAGAATCACAAGGTACATAATTATTAAATATTTCATTCACCATGGTTCTATATGTAATAAAAGGGTGAGTTCTATAATAACCAATAAGGTTGTTTCTTAGTAATTCAAAATCTTTAGGCGCTCTTTTCTTTAAATTTCTTTTTAAAACTTTTTCGGTTTCGGTAAAGGATTTACTCGTATTATTTTCATCACTTGTTTGTTCAACAAATTCTAAAAATTTTTTACTCCAATATTTTGCTGATGTATCAGAATATATTTCAGAATAATATATATTGTCTATTGGATTAGATAAATCAATTATACAAGATTTCCAAATATTTTTTTTATCTTTAGAAAAACCGGTCTTAAAACTAAAGTCGTTATCATCTATAAAATCGCTGTGTTCAATTTTTGCCAAAAGAAACGAATAATTAGATTCAAATGGATCAAAAATTAAAGCCTGTATCAAACTGCCTTTCTTAACATTAGTTAAATGCCCAATTGATTCCTGAACATCAATTTCAGCATCTAATAATTTTTTTGCAATAGTTTCAAAACTATTAGAATTTTCGTCAATATCATTACTTTTTAAAATTCTTCTTGTTTCTAATATAACTTGTGTAGAATCAGATGTACTTTTGAATGGTCTGGTATTGCTGTTCGACTTAATAAAGTCAACCAATTCTGTTATATATTCGTCAAAATTGCCGGGTATATTTCTGTGGTAAACTTTTTTTGCTTCATAATCAATAATATGAACTGATTTTTTTATAATTGGCATATTATTCTCCGTTTTTCACTTTTTATTATTCATCAATATTAGAAGTTTTTAATTGTGACTTTTTGTGTTTAATAATCTAAAACAACATATAATTTTTGTTTGATTATGTAAAAAGTCATTTTGATACAAACAATGAAAATATTGATAGATATTTTTTTAAAGCTTTTTTCTTTGCGAGTTTTCTCGAATACATTAAATTTTCTCTGATTGTTTGTTCGACCGGTTCAGATTTTAAAGCACCCTCTTCATTATCGCAACATTTAAGCCCATATTTTTCATAGAACTTATCAAGCTCGGCTTGAGTAAGTTGATTATCTATTGGGGTTTTACTTGCGTATGAGTGAACATATATATTAGCTTCTTTCAAAACATTATATTCAATTAATATCATTGCTAAAAGTATATTACCACCAACACCTTCTTTTCTGTAATTTTCATTTACAAAAAACGATCAAGGTATATATTTTTGTTACCTGAATTGTAAAACTCGGCATAGCCAATAAGCTTGCGTTTTCCATTAATGTTGATGTAAGCATTAGCAGAAAAAACATCTCCAAAATCTGATTTTAAAACTATGTATTCGACATTATTTTCATTAAAGCAAAAATACGCTGCTCCATCAGGCACGGTTATACCGGAATCTTTAATCGGAAATGGTGAATCTTTTGCAGCGAAATTGTAATTGCCTAAATTTTTTACATATTTAAAATCGCAAAATGTTTTGTAATCAGAATTATTATTTTTATTATTCATTTGATTTTTTTCTTTCAATTAAATATAGCATCTATAATAAAATTATAATATATTTTAAATTGACATAATCATATTTGAAAATGTTACTTCTGCTAATGTTATAAAATTGTTTATAACATTAGCAGAAGTACGCAAGGTATATGCGTTTATCGTGCTTCTTTTAATCTTTAGAATTGATAGCCTTAAAAGCAATAGGGTCTGTGCAGGTGTGCTTTTCGGGGTGGAGCGTATACTCCTCGGCATAAGAACCGGACTCGCCGTATATCGTGAAATGTGAGCCGGAATTTATGGCAGCACCAATTTTTTTAACACTGCTCGGAATAACAACTTTTGTAAGATTTAGGCAGCCGAAAAATGCAAAATCGCCTATTGCTACAACAGAGTCGGGTACTGTAATTGACTCCACTTTATTGATATTTGAAAAACAGTTGCTGCCAATTTCTTTTACAGGATAATTTTCAATACTGCTTGGAATAAGCACATTTTTCTCATCACCGTCATAGGAGTTAATTGTTACATATACGTTTTTATTATCATCTGTTAAAATGTAATATGTAAAACCGTCGTCTGTCTTTTTTCTCTCGATTTCGGGTTCATTATCAGTGACCTCGTCTGTGGCTGATGAATCAACATTATTACCGCTTTTTGCGACTGCGGGTTTGACTAAAAATATATTAAGAAAAACGCAACCAATAATCACTATGGCAAAAACTGCTAAAAAAATGAGTGCCGATTTCTTTTTAAATAATTTACTATTCAATTAATCTCCCCTCCGATACTGTTAAAATTGTGTCGCAGAGTTCATCCAAGTCCTCTTTGTGATGCGTGGCAACAATAACTGTAGCACCACGCTGTTTTTCCTCTTTAATGATACTGTAAATAAGCTGAACGCCGTCACTGTCAAGAGCATTCGTCGGTTCGTCGAGCAAAATTATATTTTGCTTTTCAAATATCGCCTGAGCGACATTCAATCTTTGTTTCATACCGAGAGAATACTTTTTCACTTTCAAATCCGAATTAAGACCGACACGCTCTAAGCTGTTTCTTATATCTTCGTCACTCGCAATTTTCTTAATGTCTGCAAGCAAACGTAAATTGTCAAAAGCATTGTATTTAGGCAGAAGCTCCATACTTTCTATGACAATACCCGCATTCGGCGGAAATGAAATGTCACGGTGAAGTTTCTCGCCGTCAATTATAATCTCACCATCGTCAGGAACAATAAGACCGGCAATAGCTCTCAAAAGCATCGTCTTTCCTGAGCCGTTATGACCGCAAAGGCCATATACCATACCGTTTTCAAATGTATAATTAATATTATCAAGCACAAGATGTTTTCCCAATGTTTTGCTCACATTTTTTAAAGTAATCATTGTTTTTCCTCCTAAAATATATCTGTTTTTTTGAATTTATATATATTACCGACGATAAGGCATAAACATATTAATAATAAAACAGCAAATGATTTTATATAATATGTTTCACTTGTTAATGCACCGTTCACTGCGCCAAACATCAGACAAGGAAAGAATAATACTCGTACAATAATACTGTCTGCAAGAAAATATCCTACGCTATATGAAACTAAAGCATAAGTACAGCATATAATTGCCGCCTGCTCCGGTTTTAAAAAGTATTCAAGCATCATCTGGAGCATTTGCATAGTGAAAATACATATTATGTATATCGAAACACAGCGTATCATATTGCCTGCCTGAACAGATTTCAAGCTTGCGCTGAATATAAATGACGTGATAATTTGAAATGCGGTAATAACCAATACCGACAGAAAAATTTTGACGATTTGCTTAATGATTAACTTCGTTTTTGAATATTGCCTTATAATGTAAAGCTTTCCGTAGCCGTGAGTTAAATTATACAGAGTCTCGCTGAAATAAAAGTGCATAAAAAACACCGGAACGAGAAAAACAGCCATTGTAATTATGTCCATAGCGTCTTTGCTTTCCCTATTGATACCGACAGCAAAGGAATATAAATGCAAGCTCTCGTCATTTAAAAAATAAAGTGCTTGGAATATGATTATAATCATTAAAAATAAACCGACTGCTTTATTTCTTTTCATTGTTCAAGATGTCCTTTTTTTGAAATTTAAAATACGAAAAAATTATAATTATTATCGCAAAACTTATCTCTCTGATTATGGCGAAAATAACGGCTGACATATTATTTTCAAAAATCAGATTTTCGATAATATTTGCGTCATTAACCGGCAGCCAACCAAAAAAATTAGACAAATAAAATTCTAAAACGTAAACGGCAAATAAAATATACGGCGCAATTTTTTTATTGGTAAACAATCTTATCAAAAGAAATACCCCGCCGACTCTGACAAAATATAAAAAAATTGTAATAAAATTTAATGAGCAATATTTTATTATGTGAAGTTCGTTTATCAATTCGCCGCCAAAAAGCCGGTAAGAACATATTATGCTGACTGCCTCGTGAAAAAAGGCACAAATAAATGAAAAAGCAATTATATTTAAAACACATTGCGTTATATATTGCATTCGGTTTTTAATTCTGCAAATATAAAATACTTTTTCATCGTAAAGCAGATAATTAATTGCAAAGGCAAACGGCAAAGGGAATACTAAACAGCAAGCCCTTGTTCCATAAAAATTATCTGTAAAAAATTCGGTCAGCTTATCTTTGTTTGAATAGTTGAATAATATGCCTCCATTAAAGTTTACATAACTCCAATTGAAAAAAAACCACAAAAAAATCATAATAAACAAAGCCAATGCCGATACCACAGCAAACTTTGAAGCGGTATGCTTAAATTTTTGCATAATGCACCTCTTTTATCGCCGCACCGATTGTCAATACTACAAAAATTCCGAGAGTTATGACAAATACGGGTATTTTCGTATCTAAGCCATATTCGCAAAACGGTTGTAATGCGAGCATAATGGATTTGTCGGTGTGCGCCGGCAAAAACCATAAAAGAAAGAGTGAAGGATAAACGATTTTTCTGATTTTAATTGCCATTGCAAGTGCCGCTCCGGCAGCGCCTATTGCTCCGGACAATAAGGACGTGGTAAATATGTAAATTATATTTGTTACGGTTGGATGTGTTGCCTCAATATAAAAAAGGCTCGTCTTATCCTCATCAACTAAATTTTCGCTGAATATGCTGTAGGTCGCCGTATTGAAAATTATTTCTGACATAAGCATATTTAAAAGCAATGTAAAAAGTATCAGGAAAAAGGAAATGCAAAATGATTTTGTAATATTTGTTATTACATAATCCTTTTTGCCCCATTTTGAAATAAGGATATTACGGTATTTTGTTGTGCAATCCTCAAAACAATCATCGCAACTGATAATGAGCAGATATAACGGAAGAAAGTTGAAAAAGAGTGAATGAAATATAAATGAGGTCGATGTTAAAGAAAGAAATGTTGATGACCACGGCGTCATAGGCGTTGCTCCGTGGTGAATACTAACCAGTTTAAATATTAAATCCATTATCGGCAATAAAAACAGCAGAAATATAAATCCAAGCTTGATTTTATCATTGATAATTCTTTTTAAATAATATGAAACTTTCAAATCATTACGTCCTCCCTTCATAAAAATTAATGTGCCCCTGCACACAACAAAAATCGTATGCAGGGGATATTTTTGCAAGGTAAATTTTATATTGTTATATTGTTCCGCCGGTTTCTTCATCCCAATAACCTGCTACTGTATAGCTTTTGTTTACATTATTATTGTTCTTGCAGCCTAATGACACTCCTTGCTTTGACGCTTCGGCATACGCTTTGTAACGATGGTCTCCCGTTTCGGATTTAACAAGATGTTGGTCCGAATATTGTATCCTACGTATACCGTTGCTTGCCAAGAAGTAATAAGCTTGTGTGTGCTTACCCTCGGTGCTGGCAGTCATATTCACTTTCCACGGATTGTTTGTTCTTGTGGTTTCCCTATACCTATCTCCGGTGTAGTTCCTTGCTGAGTTTGCTTTCATAGTAAATGAAAATGCAACATTGTCGTTTCCTGCAAGGGCAGTCATTGAAAAGCCTGCTGTAAAGCAACTAAGAATTATCAAAAAAGTCAAAAAGATTTTTGCATATTTCATAATGTTTGTCCTTTCTTTTGAGCAAGCGCTCTGTAATCAATTAAATATTTTTGTTAGTAAAGTAATTTACTTTCCACTTAAGAAAAGTAATAATGAAAAAATTCATATTACCTCATAAATGTGCGACGGAATTATTGTAACTGCCATAGCCGTAGAAAGAAAACTTGATATAATCTTTTTTGTTACATATCCTTTTTGTTTGAAAACAAATTCACACAAATATGATTTTTATGCTCACCTTTTTAAGTTGAAATTATCACCGCCTTATACAAATAGTCAAATACTATATTTCAATATCAATGTATCAAAATTCTGATTTCGTTACAATAGCAAATGTCAAAATGCAAAGAAATAATGTCAAAATGCAAAAAAGACTGCCTCATGAAAAATCATGAAGCAGTCTTTTTTACTCTTTAGCTATTTAATTTTGCGATAATAAAGAAATTATTAAAGTAAATTCTCGTTTGTTTTCATTATATTCCCATTGACAATCTCCGTTATATTGCTTAAGAACTTTTTGAATACTTTTAACTCCAAGACCATGGTTAATTTTGTTCTTTTTAGTAGTTTCTAAATCATTTCCTTTTATTTTGGGTGGAGTATCACAACTATTGGTTATTGTTACAACATCGTAAGTGTTAATGTGGTCTGTTGCAATATTTATTGTTTTGCTCGACGATTTTTCTGCGGCTTCTATTGCATTATCCAAAGCGTTGCTTAGAATCGTTACTAAATCATTGCTTTTTACGTATTTTAAATTAGTTACACAGACATCAAAACTGAAGCTTATATTTTTTATTTCACATTCGGTTGCATATTTGCTGATAATTACATCAAGCATATGATTTCCGCTATGACAAACACTACTGTAACTTTTCAAATTACTAATCATTTTATTTAAATATTCATCTATTTCCGGATTTGTATTCAAATTGTGAATTGCATTAAGATGATTTTTTGTATCATGAGCATATATTCTTAAATCTTCATTCTGCTTTTCAAGAATATTATAGTAATTCATATCCATATCATGTTTTTCAACTTGATTTTTCAAAGTGAAAATTATGTTTTCTTTTTCAATGCTTTTTTGATAAAAGATAAATAAAAGTACGATTGAAATAAAAATCGCAAATGCGACTCCCGATAAAATAAGCTGATAAATATAACTAAGTTCAAATTGTGTGCACATATAAAAAATTATCAGTAAAGTAATAATTGCAAGAACGGGATACATATACAAAACAATAGGAAATTTTATATTTGTTTTTTCTTTTTTTATGAATCTTGCTAAAATAATACATGTAAATAAGTATAGTGTCTTACTTATAATTGCATCTATCATGAGTAAAGGGAAATTCTTGTTATAAGCTGTAACATCGGTATTAGTTACTATTGATATTAAGTTAATTGCCACAAACTCCAATGCTGTTTGAATAATGTTTAAAAGAATTGAATAAAATATACATCTTGTAACTTTGATACTAAAACACAGAATTGAAAAGGCAATGTTTATAATTGTAAAATACAGTGCGTTAAACCAAAGAGTGTTTGAAAGAATGATGTCGAAAAGCGCTCCGCTCAAAAACAATACGGTACCAACAAAAAAACATATTGGAACTTTTAGCTTCTTTTCTCCGATTAAAGAAAAAAAGCTATATGAAATAAGCATTTCAATAAAATATGTAAAACATATTGCTAAATTATACATCTATTATCTCCTTTTAAGATATTGAAACCAATATTTATGAAAGTCAACTTGTTTTCGTGATGCAACGGGAATTTCAATAGTATTATCTAATACAATGTTCGAATAAGAATTTTTTGTAATGTAATGGAGATTAACGAGGAAGCTTTTATGAACTAAATAAAAAAATGTATTAGGTAATTCCTCCATCCATTCATTTAAGCTGCGTCTGGTGATATATTCATTTCCATCCTTCGTGTGAAGAATGATTTTTCTGTTTTCCCTTCTGATATACATAATATCATCAACAAGTATTTTCTTATCTTCACCGGAATTATATAAAAATAAATCAATATAAGTTTCATCTATATATTGCAAAGCTTTATCCAAGCTTGCATACAGGCGCTCGGAATCAAAAGGTTTTTCAAAAAATCTGAATGCGTGCAAATCCATCGCTTCATCTTGATATTCATCAAATGCTGTTACGAAAAATATAACGACTTTTTGATTTCTGTTTTTCAATTCTTTTGCTACTGATATGCCGTCTATATCAGGCATCTGAATATCAAGAAATGCTAAATCATAAGAAGTAGAGCTTTCAAAAACATCTTTAGAAGAAGCAGTAGCATAAATGTCAGCTTTTATGCAATGAGCTGCTGTATATTCAGTAATATATTTTTTTAAAATTTCTAAATTAGTATATTCATCATCACAAATTAAAATTTTCATAAAACCCTCGCAAAAAAATAACTCTTATCAAAAGTTCTTGATAAGAGTAACTTAACATTTAATTGTTATAGTGTCAACTATTTCTTTTCTTCTCAATTAAATAGTTTAGAAAGTCATTAACAAATTTTCTTTCTTGAGGAGATAATTTTAGCAGGGTATTATTATAAGTTTCGATATCGTCCTTCGGTATTTCGCCTAAAATATAATAATTAGGATCTTCACCAAGTACATTGCAAATATTAACAATAAATTCTACACTTGGCGGATTTTCACCTCTTTCAACATTTGATATTGTATTTTTGGAAGTATTTATCATTTCAGCAAGTTGTTCTTGCGTTATATTTAAGGAATTTCTTTTGCGTTGAATTCTTTCTCCAATATATTCTTTATTATAAGTCATATTAACACCTCTTTTATTTATGCTAACATTTTTAAACCATTACATACACCAAACAGAATGGTAAATCACAATATTTTGGTAGCGAAGGTAAAATTTATTTGTATTTACCAAAATTATATGAATTTTTGCAATTTAACAGTTTAGATTTGTTTTTTGTTTTTTTACTTGAAACTAATATAAAAAAATGATATTTTAAACAAAAAGGAGGAATTTTCGTGAACAAAATCAAAAAAGCTTTACTTAGTACATCAAAAAATCTTGCAATTTCATCATTAAAAAGAGATGCAAATTCGACTACTTGTACAGCCATATATCAGCCTAAAGCACCGGCTTCTCTTGACAAATTCAAAAAGCACATTGATTAATGATTTCGAAATTTGCAGAAAAATTAGTTGATTGTTTGTATTGTCAACACGACATATCAGATGATGAACAAGAACTGTACAAATATGGATTCTTTGTTTTACTTTCGCAGATAATATATTTAATAATTGCAATTATTTTAGGATCCATATTTAAATCAGTTTTTGAAAGTGTTATCTTCTATATTGCTTTTCAGTTTATAAGAAGATATGCCGGAGGCTATCATGCCAAGACTGAAACAAGATGCGAAATATTATCTACTTTATCAATTTTATGCTGTATAGTGCTTATCAAGCTATCAAAAATGTATGATATTAGAATTGCATTACTTAGTATATCTTTAGTATTTGCTA
>OGKD01000069.1_pt1 | contig 103295 bp, 98 predicted proteins | sample 1572371 | NCBI WGS metagenome assembly OGKD01 (sample SAMEA2582096, study PRJEB24529) | metagenome | biome: Human gut stool | place: China | collected 2011 | reverse complement strand
TTAAAGCGGTACGCGAGCTGGGTTCAGAACGTCGTGAGACAGTTCGGTCCCTATCTGTCGTGGGCGTAGGATATTTGAGGAGCGCTGTTCCTAGTACGAGAGGACCGGAATGGACGCACCGCTGGTGTATCGGTTGTCATGCCAATGGCACGGCCGAGCAGCTATGTGCGGATCGGATAAACGCTGAAAGCATCTAAGCGTGAAGCCGTCTCCAAGATAAGATATCCCACTGTTTACAGTTAAGACCCCTTGTAGACTACGAGGTTGATAGGTTGGATGTGTAAGTACAGTGATGTATTTAGCTAGCCAATACTAATAGGTCGAGGGCTTGACCTTGATAAGTAAGTATTATGTGTCAAGTGAGTTAATTAAGTTCCATAAATCAATATCTGTATTTAGTTTTCAGGGTATATATTTATATCCCCTATGAGCTATGCACCATTAGCTCAGTTGGTAGAGCACCTGACTCTTAATCAGGGTGTCCACGGTTCGAGCCCGTGATGGTGTACCATCAATGGCCCGTTGGTCAAGCGGTTAAGACATCGCCCTCTCACGGCGAAAACAGGAGTTCGATTCTCCTACGGGTCACCACATTGACCTTTAGGTTCCAACAGGTCATTTATCAAAATCAGTAGTGCATTCCATTACTGCATAGTCGGTGTTGATTACTTTGAGGGTCCACCCGTTCCCATCCCGAACACGGTAGTTAAGCTCAAACGTGCCGAAAATACTCGGAGGGCAGCCTCCCGGAAAAATAGGTAACGCCGACATTATAAACCACTTACTTTTGTAGGTGGTTTTCTTTTTTTATTTTTCCGGTCGGACCGCAGGGCGGTACTCAAAATATCAATCGCACAAATATATGCTCTGATATTTTGACCGCTACTAAGTTCTTATTGCTCCTTTAATCTGCCACCGGCAGCAGTCGCAAACGAACCTCGGAAAATAGGTAACGCCGACATTATAAACCACTTACTTTATTGTAAGTGGTTTTCTTTTTTTTATTTTTCCGGTCGGACCGCAGTGCGGTGCCCAAAATATCAATCGCATAAATATATGACCGATGTTGTTATAAAAATTAAGCTTACATTTACATACATAAAATTAAAACCCTGTTCAGCTTTTTGCAGAAACAGGGTTTTTAACTATTATTTAATTATTTATAGAATAAGGCGTTTGTTTGCGGTTTTGAAAATCTGTAAACACTCATTTCTATACCGAGAGCTAAATAAATACAAAGTGATGACGAGCCGCCGGCAGAGAAGAGAGGCAGTGTAATACCGATACTCGGTAAAATACTTAACTCCATACCAATATTAACAAACATTTGCGCAAAAAGCATAACTGATATGCCACTGCACATCAAATATCCAACATTATCTCTTGCTTTAAGACCTGTTGTCATTACCCTTATAATAAGCACGGCTAAAATAATGATTACTGCAAGCGCACATATATATCCAAGTTCTTCACCTGCAACGGTTAAAATCATATCACTTTCATTAACAGGAACTGAACCACTTTGAGTCATACTGCCGTGAAGGTATCCTTCACCTATCCAGCCACCGCTTCCAAGAGCTATTTTGCCGTTAGTCTGCTGATAAAGCACGTCTTTATATTGTTCAGGATAAAACAGAGCTGTAATTCGTTCCCTTTGAACTCCGCTTATAATGTTAAGCTTCCAAGCTGCAGTAAATCCGACTATCAATGCACATATGCCTGCAACAAAGTAGCCTATATTTACCTTGGCAAAGAACAGCATTCCTATAAACATTACAAGGAAAATAAGTGCTGAACCGGCATCACCGGTGAGAAGTACAAGACCTATCGGAATCATACCGTGAATAACGAGTGGGATAATGGTTTTTACTCTGTTTAATTTATCCTTAACCATATCAAGATGATATGAAAACGATATTATAAATCCAACTTTTAAAAGTTCTGACGTTTGAAAATAGAATACTCCAAGATCAAGCCAGCTTTTTGCATCGGGTCTGTCAGGGTTTACGGCTTTACCAAAAAGCAGAGTAACCACCATAAGCCCAATACAGCCTGCCGCAACAATTGGCCAAAGCTTAGATATAATTTCATAGTCAATATTGCATACAATAAGCGCAAAAATAATGCCGCCCAAGGTTGAAATGAGCATACTTTTTACACCGCTTGCAATGATTGCGCCGTTCTTCAATGTTGAATATGTTGCGCTGTAAACGAGAGCAAGTCCATAGCAAGAGCCAATTAAAGCGGTGATAAATGTTACAAAATCAAGTCCGCTAAAAAATCCAACTCTTTTTTTCTTCAATTTTTATCTCCTTTGAGTATTAAGTTTTTACTTATTATATTAAAATATATTAATGCGCCAATGTCAAGTGAAAATTGTGTTTTTTGTGTTAAAATTAATTGTTGGAATATTATATAATATATGTTATAATAGATACTAAGTTAAATATTAATGAGGTATGTTATGTTAAGTGATATTGAAATTGCACAGCGTGCAAAAATGAAGGACATTAATGAGATTGCCAAAATGATTGGTCTCGACTCTGAGGGAATTGAACCTTACGGTCATTATAAGGCTAAGATTTCAAATGAAACTCTTGAGGCACTTAAAGATAAAGATGACGGAAAACTTGTTTTGGTAACTGCTGTCAATCCTACTCCGGCAGGCGAGGGAAAGACGACTGTTTCTATCGGTCTTTCACAGGCTATTAATAAGCTTGGCAAAAAGGCTGTTGCCGCACTTAGAGAACCTTCGCTTGGTCCAGTTTTTGGCATCAAGGGCGGTGCCGCAGGCGGCGGATATTCTCAGGTAGTTCCTATGGAGGATATTAATCTTCATTTTACAGGTGATATGCACGCTATAACGAGTGCTAATAATCTTATGTGCGCTATTCTTGACAACCATATTCAGCAGGGCAATGTGCTTGGCATTGACCAACGCAGAGTTCTTGTTAAAAGATGCCTTGATATGAACGACCGTGCACTTCGCAATATTGTTTGCTCCTTGGGCGGTAAATTAAACGGTATTCCTCGTGAAGACCATTTTGTTATTACTGTTGCAAGCGAAGTTATGGCAATACTTTGCCTTTCAAGTGATATTTTTGATTTAAAGCAAAGGTTAGGTAAAATTTTAGTTGCATATACTTATGACGGCGAACCGGTTTATTGTAAGGATATCAAGGCAAATGGTGCTATGACCGTTCTTCTTAAGGATGCACTTAAGCCGAATCTCGTTCAAACTCTTGAAAATACACCTGCCATTATGCACGGCGGTCCGTTTGCAAATATTGCTCACGGCTGTAACTCTGTAAGAGCAACTAAGGCTGCATTGAAGCTTGGAGATTATTGCATTACTGAGGCAGGATTCGGCTCTGACCTTGGCGCTGAAAAATTCCTTGATATTAAGTGCCGTTTTGCTAATTTAAAGCCGTCTTGCATAGTTCTTGTATCTACTGTAAGGTCTATGAAATATAACGGCGGTGTGCCTAAAGAAGAACTTGCAAAGGAAAATCTTGCTGCTCTTGAAAAGGGCAGCGAAAATCTTGCTGCTCATATTGATAATCTCCATAAATTCGGCGTTCCTGTTGTTGTTGCTATCAACCATTTTTATGCCGATACAGATAAGGAAATTGAATTTATTGAAAAATTCTGTAAGCAAAAGGGCGCTGATTTTGCCGTTACTAAGTGTTTTGCTGAGGGTGGTGCAGGAAGTATAGACCTTGCAAATAAGGTAATAAAAGCCTGCGAAAAAGAAAATAATTTCCGTTTTCTTTATGATATTAATATGCCGATTTATGAAAAAATCGAAACTATCGCAAAGGAAATTTACGGCGCAGACGGTGTTGAATATACTAAAGAAGCTAAAAAGAGTATTGATGAATTTATCAAACTTGGTTGCGATAATATGCCTGTTTGTATGGCAAAAACTCAATATAGCCTTTCCGATAATCCGGCTTTGCTCGGCAGACCTCACGGCTTTAAGATTACCGTTTCAAGCGCATCTCTTTCAAACGGCGCAGGTTTTCTTGTTTGTCAAACCGGCTCTGTTATGACTATGCCGGGGCTTTCAAAATCTCCTGCAGCTTATAAAATTGACATTGACGAAAATGGCAATACAGTCGGTCTTTTCTAAGGGGATACTATGAAGGAATATAAAACTCATTCGTATGAAGAAACTGTAAAACTCGGAGAAAAGGTTGCCAAAAGCTTGCCTAAAAGTTCTGTTGTGGCTTTTCTCGGCGGGCTTGGTATGGGCAAAACCGCTTTCACAACCGGATTTGCCAAAGGACTTGGTATTGACGTTGATGTTTCCTCACCGACCTTTGCAATTTGCAATACTTATATCGGAGAGGAAAATACGCTTTATCATTTTGATATGTATCGTGTTGACGGTTGGGATGACCTTTATTCAACCGGATTTTTTGATTTTCTTGAAACCGACGCATATATGGCGATTGAGTGGAGTGAAAATGTTTACGGCGCTTTGCCTGATGATACGTTGATGATTGAGATTGAACGTATCGGCGAAAATGAAAGGCTTTTTAAAATGTATAAAAAATCAGAGGAAGAAGAATGATTTTATCTGTTGACTCTTCGGCGGTTACGGCATCTGTTGCCTTGACTGACGGAAAAAAGGTTATTAAAAGTGAATTTATCAATGCAGGTCTTACTCACAGTGAAACGCTTTTACCTATGATTAAAAGGGTAATGGGGGATTATAAAATATCTGACCTTGACGCAATTGCAGTTACGGCAGGTCCCGGCTCTTTTACCGGTGTAAGAATCGGTGTAGCAACGGTTAAAGGGCTTGCATTTAATGATAATATTCCTTGCATCAGCGTTTCAACGTTAGAAGCGATTGCGTGTAATTTTCTTGATGAGGATTGCATTGTTTGCTCGGTTATGGACGCAAGGCGTATGCAGTTTTATAATGCACTTTTTGAAATAAAAAACGGCAAAGCGGTAAGACTTTGCGAGGATAGGGCAATTTCTATTGACGATTTGAAAAATGACCTTAAAAAGTATGAAAAAGTAATTATCGCAGGCGACGGCGCACGTCTTTGCTATGATAATTTAGGTATTGACAATATAATTTTAGCGCCTGAGGATAAAAGATATCAATGCGGTCAGGGTGTCGCTCTTGCTGCAGAAAATAAAGAAAAAATTTCAGCCGCCGCTCTTATGCCTGTTTATTTAAGGCTAAGTCAGGCAGAACGGGAGCTTAAGCTAAAAAAGAATGACAAGGAGAATTAAAATGATAGCATTAGGCAGTGACCATGCAGGTTTTTCACTTAAAGAGGAAATCAAAAAGCATCTTGACGAAACAGGAGTTGAATATGTTGACGTAGGTTGCTACTCACCTGAAAGGTTTGATTATGCAATTTCTGCTCAAAAGGCTTGCGATAAGGTAGTATCGGGCGAGTGCACGGCTGCAATTCTTTGTTGCGGAACAGGTGTCGGCATTTCTATGGCGGCAAATAAGGTTAAGGGTATTCGTGCTTGCTGTTGCAGCGATTATTTCAGCGCAAAATATACAAGGCTTCATAATGATGCAAACGCTCTTTGTATGGGAGAGAGAGTTATCGGGGCAGGTCTTGCAATCGAACTTGTTGACGTTTTCCTTAATACAGAATTTGAGGGCGGCAGGCACCAAAATCGTGTTGACCAAATAATGGCAATTGAAAAGGGCGAAAAGCTTTATTAATTGATGTTTTTTGGAGAGTAATTATGAAATATAATTTTACTATGACCGAGGACGATTATTTAAAATTCAATGTAGAGAATTATAAATATTCTCACGCATATAAAGTTATTTTTAAATTTATTGTGATTTTCGTTGTAATTTTTACGATTTTGATGAGTTATGTTTTCTTTTATTATTCGCTAAAAAACAGTATGCCGAGATTTATGCCGATGATTGAAACGGCTTTTTTGGTCATTTTTGATTTTGTGTATTTGTTTATTGCTACACGACCCAAAAATATGAATAAAAGTATTTCACGTTCTTGTAAAAGAACATTAAAAATGCTCAAAAAGGACGGCAAATTGCCTTATTCTCAGCATTATACCGTTGATTTTTTAGACGATGAATATATCGAAACAACTGAAAATTCGGTTTCGCATATAAAATACGGCGACGTTAATAAGGTGATTTATAGTGATGATGCACTGTATCTTTTTATTGACGCTCAGCGTGCAACTGCTATTTTATATTCCTGCCTCGGCGAGGATAAGCAAAAAATAATTGATTTCATTAAACAAAAAACAAAAGGTTAAATAAAAATAACAAAACCCTCCTTGTTGAGCACTCAACAGGGAGGGTTAATTTTATGTGTATTTTTAGTTGTTTTCGGCGTCGCTGAGCTTTTGACCCATAAGCACACCCATAACAGATGCCATCATAAGTCCTCTTGTCCAGCCGGAGCTGTCACCGAGGCAATGAAGCCCTTTGATATTAGTGTTAAGATTTTCGTCCATCTTAACCTTGTTTGAATAGAACTTAAGCTCAGGGCTGTAAAGTAATGTTTCAGTTGAGGCAAAGCCGGGTACAACAACGTCAAGCATTTTGATAAATTCAATAATGTTTGTCATTGCACGGTAAGGCATAGCTGCTGTGATGTCGCCTGCAACTGCGTCCTTAAGTGTCGGCTTAACATTACTCTTGTTAAGCTCATACTGCCATGTTCTCTTGCCGTCAAGGATGTCACCGAAGCGCTGTACCATAATGTGACCTGCGCCAAGCATATTAGTAAGTTCGCCGACCTTTTGAGCATATTCAATAGGCTGATTAAACGGCTCTGTGAAGTTGTGGCTTACAAGGATTGCAAGGTTCGTGTTTTCGCTCTTTTTATCCTTAAAGCTGTGTCCGTTTACAACAGCAAGGTCGTTATCGTAGTTTTCCTGCGCAACAAAGCCACCCGGATTTTGGCAGAAAGTACGTACCTTATTTTTCCACGGTCTCGGATAACCGATAAGCTTAGATTCGTAAAGCGCCTCGTTTACTTTTTCCATAACTTCGTTTCTGCACTCAACCCTTACGCCGATATCAACAGTACCGGGTTTGTGAGCAATGTTGTGCTCAATGCAGAGCTTGTCAAGCCAATCAGCACCACGTCTGCCTGTTGCAATAACGATTTCAGGAGCATTGATGATAACGTCTTTACCTTTATCGTCAATAATTACGCCCTTGCAAACGCTGTCCTCTATAATGATATTCTTACATTCTGTTGAGAACATCATATCAACACCGTTGTCGGCAAGGAAATTTTGAATTTTAAGATAAAGCTCCTGCGCCTTTTCTGTTCCTAAGTGGCGAATAGGGCAGTCAACAAGCTTTAAGCCTGCCTTGATAGCATTCTTTCTGATTTCTTTGATAGCATCGCCTGTGTTAATTCCCTCAATCTTGGTATCCGCACCGAATTCAAGATAAATCTTGTCCGTATAGTTGATAAGTTCTTGAGCAAAGTCCTCACCGATAAGCATTGGCAAATCTCCGCCGACTTCATAGCTTAAGCTTAATTTACCGTCAGAGAATGCACCTGCACCTGAAAATCCTGTTGTAATTGCACAGCTCGGCTTGCAGTTTACGCAGTGACCGACCTCAGCCTTAGGACAATGACGCTTTTCAACAGGTTTACCTTTCTCGATTAAAAGCATTTTCTTTTTTGTGCCACGCTTGATAAGTTCAAGTGCAGTGAAAATACCGGCAGGTCCGGAACCTACAATTATCAAATCGTAATTCATATATATACTCCTTTTTTGCAAAAAAATAAAGCCGTGCTGCAATAGCTCGACTTAAGTTTCATGTCTTATTATTATCTATTGCACATTATATTAGCATATTTGAAATAGTTTGTCAATACAAGAGGCAGCTTTGTTTTAATTATTGTTGCATATAAAATAATAATCTGTTATAATTTATTTGTAATATTATTATTTATGAGGATTTTAATGGAACAGAGTAAGTCAATTAAAGAAATACTTGATACATACGGCAAATATACAGGCCTTACCATGGGCACATCTATGAAGCCGCTTATTCACGAACAGCGTGATAATATTATTGTCGTTAAAAATAAAGGCAGGCTAAAAAAATATGACGTTCCTGTTTATGTAACGAAGCAGGGAAAGTATATAATGCATCGCATTGTTGAGGTGTGCGATGACCATTATGTTATTGTCGGCGATAATTTAACTAAAAAGGAATATGTAACAGACGATATGATTTGCGGTGTGCTTGTGGGTTTTTATAAAGACGGCAAAAAATATATCGATTGCCAAAACTCTAAGGTATATAAGCTTTATTCCAAGATTTGGGTTGCTCTTTTGCCTGTTCGCCCTTTTATTCTTCTTTTCCCAAGAGGAATTAATTGGATTAAAAGGCATATTTTCAAAAAGAGGTGACGTTTATTTATGGCTAAAAAAATCCGCAAAAAGGATAAAAATGTTCTTAAATGGATGTTCACTGTTTGCAAAAAGCAGGTGCCGTTGATGATTTTGCTTGTTGTTCTTAATGCAATTTACGGCGTTTCATCTGTTTTTTTTGCTAAGTTTTCTAAAAACATTATTGACGGTGCAACCCAAGCAAAGGATTTCAATATTGTTATTAAATTTGCACTTTGTATGCTCGGTTTGGTAGTATTTCAAATGGCTTTGAATATTACTAAAAACAGCTTGAGCGAGCGCTGCAGTGCAAGGCTTGAGATGATACTTAAAAAGTATATTCTTGATTTGGTGATTAAAAAGGATTATCAAAAGGTAACTAAGTTTCATACAGGTGATTTGCAAAACCGTATGTTTAATGATGCCACTCTTGTTGCATCGGGCTTTACAACAATTATTCCCGAATCGGCTTTCTTCGGCGCAAAGCTTTTGAGTGCGCTTATTTACTTAATTATCATTGATAAGATTTTTGCACTTATATTTATTGTCGGCGGCTGTACTGTTTTTATCATTACCCGCTTTTTCAGAAAAACGCTTAAAAGGCTTCATAAAAAAGTGCAGGAAACAGAGGGAAAAACACGTTCCTTTATTCAGGAAATCTTGACAAATATTCTTGTTATTAAGGCTTTTTCGGTTGAAAACAGAATTAATGAAACTACAGATGAACTTCAAGATGATAATTTTAAAGCACGTATGAGAAAACGAAACTTCAGTATATGTGCTAATGTAGGTCTTGGTGCTGTTTTCAGTGTGGGAACTGTTTTTGCCATTGCTTTTGGTGCATACAGTATTTTGTTTAACGGTATGACGTATGGCACGGTAACGGCTATTATTCAACTTGTAAATCAGGTTCAGTCGCCGTTTGTTTCTCTTTCAGGTATTATGCCTAAGTATTATACCACTATCGCTTCTGCTGAAAGAATTATGGAACTTGACGATTTGCCGAACGAAAAAGAAATTAACAAAAAAGAAATTAATGTTTTAGATACATATAAAAACCTTAATTCTGTTGAATTTGAAAATATTTCGTTTAAATATGACCGTGATATTATTCTTGATAACACCTCGCTGAGCATCAAAAAAGGTGATTTTGTAGCAATAATGGGTATTTCCGGTATCGGTAAAAGTACGCTTTTAAAGCTTCTTTTGGGTGTATTTAATCTTAATTTTGGTAAAATTTATCTTGATACAAACAACGGTAAAATCCCTATTGACAAAAATACACGAAAGCTTTTCTCTTATGTTCCGCAGGGCAATATGCTTATATCGGGAACAATTAAGGACAATATTACTTTTATTAATCCCGATGCAAGCGACGCTGAAATTGAGGAAGCAATAAGAATAAGCTGTGCTAAGCAGTTTATTGACGAGCTTCCGTTGGGACTTGAAACCGTAATAGGCGAAAAAGGCTTAGGTCTTTCCGAAGGGCAGGTGCAACGCCTTGCGATTGCAAGAAGTTTGCTTGCCGATTCTCCGATTTTGCTTCTCGACGAGGCTACCTCCGCTCTTGACGAAAAGACGGAAAAGGAATTTTTAACTAATCTTAAAGCGCTTGATAATGTTACTTGCATTATTGTTTCTCATAAGAAAGCTGCGCTTGATATTTGTAATAAAACCATTCAAATCAAAAACGGTAAAATTATAAGTGAGGGGTAAATATGTTGCTTACTAAATGGGGCAAAGAGCTTGATAAAAATAATCCTCTTAGTGAATATCCAAGGCCGCAGTTCGTTCGTGACAGCTATATAAGTCTTAACGGAATGTGGAAATGTGCTTTTTATGATATGCCTGATTGTGATGATGAAATGTTTAGGTACGATATTTGCGTGCCTTTTTCGCCTGAGTCTTATCTTTCGGGTGTTCACAGAACGCTTGAACCCGGTGAATTTTTGATTTATAAGAGAAAATTTGAAATTCCAAAAGGGTTTAATAAGGGCAGAGTGTTTATCAATTTTGGCGCAGTTGACCAAATCGCAACAGTTTTTATTAACGGCGCAGAGGTCGCAACTCATAAAGGCGGATATACACCGTTTAAATTTGAAATAACCGATTATATTAAAGACGGTGAAAATGAAATAAGAGTAGTTTGCCTTGATTTTTCAGATACTAACGAATTTTCACGAGGTAAGCAGAAAATTAAACGAGGCGGTATTTGGTACACCTGTCAAAGCGGTATTTGGCAAAGCGTTTGGCTTGAATCAACCCCTAAAAAATTTCTTGAAAAGGTTAAAATTACACCCGACTATGATAATTCAAACGTATCGTTTGAATATTTTGGAACAGATGACGTTGAGGTGTCTATCTTTGACGGCGATAAATTAATAGCCAAAACAAAGGATACTTGCGTATCAATCCCCGATTTTAAATCGTGGTCACCCGAATCTCCGTTTTTATATAATGTGGAATTTTCAGCTTGCGGAGAAACGATAAAATCATATTTCGGTATGCGTAAATTTTCAGTCGGCACCGATAAAGACGGTATTAAAAGGCTGTTTTTGAATAATAAGCCGTATTTCCATAATGGGCTTCTTGATCAAGGCTATTATCCCGACGGTCTTTTAACTCCTCCGTCGAATGAGGCAATGAAATTTGATATTGAATACGTTAAATCGGCAGGATTTAATATGCTTCGAAAGCACATTAAGGTTGAACCGCTTTTATGGTATCATTATTGCGATGTTAACGGCATTATTGTTTGGCAGGATATGATAAACGGCGGCGGCAAATACGGTCTTGAAATATCCGTTATTCCGTTTGTCAATATCACGCTTAACGATAATAATTATTCTACTTTCCATAGAACAGATAAAGAAGGCAGAGTTTTATATTATCAGGAGCTTGAAGAAATTGTTGATACTCTTTATAATTGCCCTTGTATAGCATTGTGGGTTTTGTTTAATGAGGGTTGGGGTCAGTTTGACAGCAAAAAGGCTTATGATAAGCTTAAATCTCTCGATAAAACTCGTATTGTTGACTCGGCTTCGGGCTGGCACGATATGGGCAAGAGCGACGTTATTTCAAAGCATATCTATTTTACACCTATTAAGGTTAAAAAGGGCAATCGTGCTTATGTTCTTTCGGAATTCGGCGGGCTCGGTCTTAAACTTAAGGGCCACACCTTTAATAATAAAATGTTTGGTTATAAAGTCTTTTTCAGCCGTGAGTCCTTGACTGAGGCTTATAAAAGACTGTTTACAAAAACTATCATTCCTCAAATTAAAGACGGCTTGAGCGCTACTGTTTATACTCAGGTTACGGATGTTGAGGATGAACTTAACGGTCTTTTAACGTATGACCGTGAGGTTGAAAAGGTAGATTTTGAAACATTAAAAAAGATAAATGAAAGGGTTAAATTAAATGACTAAGGCAACTATTAAAACAAATAAAGGTGATATGAAGTTCAATCTTTATGATGACCTTGCACCTAAGACTGTTGAAAATTTTGTTACACACGCAAAAAACGGATATTATGACGGTCTTATTTTCCACCGTGTTATTAAGGATTTTATGATTCAGGGCGGCGACCCGACAGGCACGGGCTGCGGCGGCGAGTCGATTTGGGGCACTCCTTTTCAAGATGAATTTAATCTTGATGCAAGAAATTATTACGGTGCTCTTTCTATGGCAAACAGCGGTCCTAACACAAACGGCTCTCAGTTTTTCATTGTTCAGGCTAAGGAAGTTCCAAACACGCTTATTGAACAAATGGAAGAACTTAAGGATAACGGATATCCGCAGCAGGTAATTGATAAATATAAAGAGGTTGGCGGTACTCCGTGGCTTGATTTTCACCACACGGTATTCGGCGAAATAACAGACGGAACTGACGTTTTAGAGGATATTGCTTCAACTCGTACAGGTATGGGTGACAAACCTGTTTATGATGTTGTTATTGAAACAATTGAAATAGAAGAGTGATTTTGACAAATTTACCCCTTCTCATTGGTTATAATTAATCATAGAGAGGGGGTATTTTTTGGTTATATATGTTGACGTTTTATTTGTAGTCAATTTTTTTATTACTTATTTGCTCCTCATTTCCACATCCTTTTTTGCAAAATCGGAGATTAAGCAATACCGTGCTGTATTTGCTTCAGTTTTGGGCGGTTTGTATTCTCTTGTTATTATTTTCGATAAACTGAATTTTCTTTTATCGGCAATCGGTAAAGTTTTTGCTTCTCTGCTTATTGTTTTTGTCGCTTTTGGCTTTATAAGGGTATGGACTTATTTTAAAAATTTTATCATATTTTATTTTTCAAACGTTCTTTTTCTCGGTGTGATATCTGCAATTTGTATGTTCTTTTCGCCTAAGGGTATGACGGTTAAAAACTCAAACGTTTATTTTGATATTTCAGCCACCCAACTTCTTGTAAGTGCTTTTTGCGCCTATTTGGTTACATATATTATTATAAAAATAACAAATCGAACGCTTGCAAAAGGGGAAATATATTCTTTAAGTATATTTGTTGATAATAATGAATACAAGTTTTATGCTTTTGCCGACAGTGGAAATAAGCTTCGAGAACCGTTTTCCGATTATCCGGTTATAATAGTTGACAAATCAAAAATGCCTGAAAAATGCGAGCGCCTGATTCCGTGCCAAACGGTGTCGGGACAGGGAATGTTAAAAGCGTTTAAGCCGGATAAAATTATAATTTCAAACGGCAAAAATAAAATTGAAATAACAAAGGTTTACGTTGCGTTGTCAGACGTTAATTCAAAAAAATTCTCGGCTGTTTTATCTAATGAATTGATTAATATTTAAGGTGATTATATGTTGAATTTAATTGAAAAACTATTTTTAAAGTTGTTTAAAAAGCAAAAATGCTTCTATATTAACGGGCCGGAAACTCTGCCGCCTCCGCTTTCAAAAGAGGAAGAGCAGAAAATAATGGACGAACTTCAAAACGGAATTGAGGATAACAGAGAACTTTTGATAATACATAATTTACGTTTGGTGGTTTATATTGCAAAAAAATTTGAAAACAAAACCACATCGACCGAAGATTTAGTGTCTATCGGCACAATCGGTCTAATGAAAGCCGTCAAAACCTTTAATCCCGAAAAGAATATCAAGCTTGCCACTTATGCCTCACGTTGCATAGAAAATGAAATACTTATGCATTTAAGAAAGGTTAATAATATAAAAAGCGAAATGTCTTTTGATGAACCTTTGTCTGTCGACTGGGACGGCAATGAACTTACACTTCGTGATGTTTTGGGAACGGACCCTAACGATGTGTTTGAAGAAATCGAGTATGATGATGAAAAAAGGCTTCTTCGTAAAACGGTTGCCGCCCTGCCTGAAAAGGAGCGTAATCTTATGACGCTTCGCTTTGGATTAGACGGAAATGAAAGCTTAACTCAAAAGCAACTTGCCGACGAAATGGGTATTTCTCAATCGTATATCAGCCGTCTTGAAAAAAGAATACTTCAAAAAATAAAAAATGAATTGAAGCGCTTGTCTGCTTAAGTATCAATCCAAATACCAAATAATTCTCTTTCGCATAGTATAAAATGTAAAATAATTTATAATGTGAAAGAGGATTTTTTTATGACTTTATATATAAAGGTAGGCTCGATTACGAATGCTCAGCGTTCTCAACGCTCGCTTAGGCAAAATGGATATAAATCAATAATCAAAAAGCTTGAAAATCCGTCGCCTCAAGACGGTTGTGGGTATATGGTTGTTGTTAACACTTATACAGAAGAGCCGATTTCGATTTTAATTAAAGAAGGTATACAGATTAGGGGAGTGGAACGAGAATGATTTATCTTGATAACAGCGCCACTACCAATCCTAAGCCGCAAGTAGTTAAAAATGCAGTAATAAGGGCAATGAATTATTATAGCTTTAACAGCGGCAGAGGCGGATATAAAGAAAGTGTAAACACTTCTGATATGATTTTTTCCTGCCGTGAAAAGCTTTCTGAAATGTTCGGCTTTTTGTCGGAAAATATTGCCTTTACACCAAATTGCACCACGGCAATTAATTTTGCAATAAAAGGAATTTTAAAGCCCGGTGACCATATAATCATATCTAATCTTGAGCATAATGCCGTTGCACGTCCTGTTTATGCGCTTTTTAAAAATGGGATTATTGATTACGATATAGCTGATTTTTCTTTTGATAAAGAACAAACAATAAATAATTTTAAAAAACTTATTAAACCTAATACAAAGGCAATTGTTTGTACGCACGCTTCAAATGTATTTGGCTGTGTTTTACCTATTAAAGAGATAGGCAAGCTTGCACACGAAAACGGAATAATATTTATTGTTGATGCGGCACAATCCGCCGGAATTTTGAATATTGATTGCAAAAGTGATAATATTGATATCCTTTGCGCACCGGGCCATAAAGGACTTTATGCTCCAATGGGTATAGGATTTATTGCTCTTAGAGATAATGTTGAGATTGGTACAATTATTGAGGGCGGCACAGGTTCAAATTCAATGAAACTTGCTCAACCTGATAATATGCCTGAAAGGTTAGAATCGGGAACGCTTAATAATGTTGGTATTATAGGGCTTTGTGCAGGTATTGATTTTGTGGTAGGCAAAAGTGTTTCAAGTATATATAAACATGAAAAAAATTTAATGAAATATATTTACGGCGAACTTGCGAAAAATAATAATGTTACGTTATATACTCCAAGCTTTAATGATGCTTTTCTTGCGCCGATACTGTCGTTTAACTATAAAGATTATCCGTCGGAAAAAACAGCCTCTTTTTTGGCTGATAAGAATATTGCATGCCGTGCAGGCTTTCATTGTTCAAAGCTTGCTCATACTGCATTTGGTACTGACAACAGAGGAACTGTCCGTATAAGCCCAAGTGTATTTACTAAATACAGCGAGTGTGAAAAATTTATTAATATCTTAAAAAAACTTTGAAAAACTCAAAAAAACTAAAATAATTACTTTATTTATTAAACTGCGTGTGATAAAATATAAATAACAGTAATTAATAAACGAGGAAGTCAGTTTATGATAGTTAAAATAACAGATACATTTAATAAAATTTTGAGTGTATTTTCAACATTCGGAATATCGGATGCATTAGATATTATTTTGGTTGCCGTGATTATATATATTTGTGTTCGTATTATAAGAGAAACAAGGGCTATGCAACTTGCAAAAGGATTTATTTTTATTGCTATAGTTTATGGCATAGTAACTCTTCTTGATATGGAGGCTTCAAGCTTTATTTTTAAGGCGATTTTCTCCAATATTTTGATAATTCTTGTAATTCTTTTCGGTCCTGAGCTACGTAATATTCTTGAACAAATCGGCAAGGGTACAACAGCTAAGAGTCTTAAGTCTCTTATCCATCCGGGTGTTGCTGTCGACATTGCAGAAATATCAAATTGTATTGAATGTGTATGCAAAGCGTGTGCTAATATGAGCGACCAAAGAGTAGGCGCACTTATTTGTTTTGAAAACGATACTCTTTTGGGCAATGTTATTAAATCGGGTACGGTTCTTAATGCAAAGGCCTCAAGAGAACTTGTTGAAAACATTTTTTATCCAAAATCACCGCTTCATGACGGTGCTATGGTAATTCGTGACGGTAAGATTTATGCAGCAGGCTGTATTTTGCCACTTACAAAAAAGACTGTTTCGTCTGCTCTCGGCACAAGGCACAGAGCCGGAATAGGTCTTACTGAGGAAAGCGATGCTTTGGCTGTTATCGTCAGCGAGGAAACAGGTTCTATTTCGGTTGCAAAGGGCGGTATTCTTCAGCGTGATGTTTCTTACGGCGATTTAAGAGATATTTTAACAACAGAATTTGTTCCGTCAGGTTCCTCCGATGATGATAAAATCATTACCAAGCTTGTAAGGAGGATTAAAAAATAATGGCTGATAAAAATAAAAAAAAGAAGTTTTCATTAAAAAAGCTTATTTATAATGATAAATATCTTATTGTTTTTTCTATTATTGCGGCAGTTATTGTTTGGGTTTCAACTTCGATGAGCCTGTCACCTGAAACTACTAAGACCATTACCGTTGCTGTTAATGTTGATTTCAGCGATTCTGCTGCGGACCAACTTGGCATTAAGTGTTACGGTGACAGTAAAATTGATGTCGATGTTACTGTTAAGTGTAAAAAATATCTTGCAAGGGATATTACAGCCGATGACCTTAAGGTTCAGCTTCAAACTAATTCAGTCACTTCAAAAGGTAATTATGAGGTTCCTATTAATGTAACTTCGGTGTCTGAAAATGCGGATTTTACAATTTCATCTTATTATCCTACAACATATAAGGCATATTTTGACGTCGAGGATGAAAAAACACTTGATATAAATTTGAATTATGAAAATAAAGATTTTATTGCAGACGGTTATGTGATGGGTGAAGCTCTTTTAAGTGAAAAAGTTGCAAAAATCAGCGGTCCTAAATCATACGTTTCAAAGGTAAAAAGTCTTGTAGCAAATGTCGATATCGCAAATAAACTTAAATCGACACAGTCTGTTGATATTATACCTACTCCTATTGATTCAAGCGGAAATACAGTCGATTATATTTCTGTTGATACCGAGGCTGAAAATCTTACACTTACCATTCCTGTTTTAAAAGAAATGACTCTTAATGTTACAAGTTCTTTTACAGGAAAGCCTGACAATGTTGACACAAGTAAATTTAATGTGTCATATAGTGTAGATAAGGTTTCAGCCGCCGCTTTGGCTGATTCGGGAATTAAAGAAGCAAATATCGGTAATATTGATTTTTCTCAGCTTAATGTAGGCAAGAATACTATTAAGTTTGACGTAACTCATCTTGACGCAATTATGATTCTTGACGATACTAAGGAAATTACCGTTACGGTTACTGTTCCGTCAAGCTTTAAAACCAAAGCCGTTTCGTTTGATAAAAATTCAGTTACCGTTGCCAATGTACCCGATGGATACAAGGCAAACGTAATTTCTGTTAATGCAAACCAACTTACTCTTGTCGGCACTCAGTCGAGCCTTAATAACGATAAAATAGGTGTCGGTTTGGTTGTCGATTTGGCGTCTTATAAAAGTGAGGATTTGTCAGAAGGCAGGGATTATTACGACATCACCGCCAATATTGAAAATTCCACGGGCTGTTGGGTTTACGGCAGCTATAAGGCTCAGGTCGAGCTTGTTAAAAAGTAAATAAAAATAAGTAACCCCTCTGCATGGATGTCCACGCAGGGGGGTGTTTATTTTAGAATGATTATAATATTTCATCAGAATCATTACTTTTAAAGCTTACAACTTCTCTTAATTTTACATTGCCGTTTTCATCATTAGCAATTAAATATCCTTGCGATGCTTCGTTTAATTTCAGAGGTATCAAAAACGAATAATTATTTCCTGATTTTTTTATTAAATAGGCAGTACATATATTATCTTTTGTTTTAAACTTAAAAGATGCATCTTCAATAAAAGCGTCTATATTACAGTTAATTACAGTGCTGGTCGTTCCAAATTCTGCAAAATTAAATGTCATTTCCTCGTTTGCTGTTTCTATATTTTTATGCTTCGCAATGTTTCCTTTAATGAAAAATTCTTTTGTGTTTAAATCATTATATGACACATAATATTTGTTCTGTTTGTCATATTTAAAGGAATTAAAAACTACGAGAGCAAAGTTGGTTTTTTCTCCGATAATTGCTTCTAATTCTTTGCTATTATAAATAATATCAGCTCTTTTTTGTAGCTTTTTGAATTTATATAAAAAGAATTTAGATTAAAATCATTTAATGATTTGCTTTTTTTAGATGTAACAGAAATATATAGTCTGTTTCCGTCAAAGTAATAACTATTCAAATTTAGCTCTTTGTTTGAAAATTGAATATTACTCTCAATCAAAAGATTTTCAGATATTACAGTTTGGGTGGCAAGATCTACGCTTTCAACATTTTTTGCCGGTGAAGTATCAACGTGATTTTTTAAATGCAACGCAGATGCCAATAATGAACATATTAATATGGTAACTAATATTGCACTAAAAGTAATTGCTTTTTTATTCATGAAATGTACCTCGTTAAATTGTTATCAAATGTCAAGGATGTCAACGCAGGGGATTTCTGTTTATTTTAAATACATATCAATTATTTTTCGCTTTATAGAATTTATATTATTAAGTGCTTTTGAAGAAAAACAAATATATTCATTATTTTTAATATCCCTAAATTGTTTTGCGTTGCTTTTCAATGCTTTATCTTGATTATTTGTAATACAAAAAGTACTTATTTCGGCATCAAATATTCTGAATTCTTTGTGTTTTAGAGTTTGCTGATAATCCTTTTCATATTCAAGTCTTTCAGCAAAAAGCAGATATTGTTTGTTTTTTTGAAGTGGTAGATTTTTGGTGACAGTTTGAAAATATTCCAATTCATTGTTTTCATTAAGAATAAAATGACTGTATTCATACAGAACAACTGTTTCGCTTATATTTATATTTTTGCCTTTTACAACCTTGTCAATATTGATTGTGTACCTTAAACATTCGTATTGATTTTTAATATCCTTAACAGTACCAACAAAAATCGTATCAGCATTTTTGAGTTGATCGTTAATGTATTCTACATTTATATTTTCTGAAAAATTGTTTTCTTCTTCTTCAAAACTGGCGTAATCATATAAAACTGCATTATCAAAAGCAGAATTATCTGTAGTAATTGAGTTATAGCTTTGTTTATTAAATACACCAAATACCGCCATCAAAATGCACATTACAGAGATTATAGAAATGGATATTTTTTGAATTGCAGTAAACATCATTTTTCAAACTCCTTTGTAATCTTGCCGTTTTCCATACAGAATATTTTATCACATAAAATGTCAATATCCTCTTTAGAATGACTGGCAATTATAATAGTTGCCCCGTCATTTTTAGCCTCTAATGCTATTTCGTGAAATTCTTTTATTCCTTTTTCATCGAGCGCATTTGTAGGTTCATCTAATACAATTAATTCAGGCTGCTCCATAAATGCTTGTGCTAAACTCAGTCTTTGGCGCATGCCGAGAGAAAACTCGCCGTATTTCTTTTTGCTCGTTGGCTCAAGACCAAATCGTTTTATCCAATAATTTATAACTTCTTTATCAACTCTATTTTTAGAGAATGAAGATAATAGTGATAGGTTTTCAAAAGCAGTTAAATTGTTATAAAGTTCTGTGTTTTCAATAACAGTTCCAAAAGACGGAGCGAATTTACCATTCCCGACTTTAATATTATTAATAATAATTTCACCTTGAGAAGCTGTAATAAAGCCGCATATTCCTCTTAGAAGCATAGTTTTTCCGCAACCGTTTTTGCCAACTAATCCGTAAATTTTACCCTTATCAAAAGTCAAATTAATATTATCAAGAACTGTTCTTTTCTTTATTTTTTTAGTGTAATTATTTATTGCAATATATCCCATATTAGACTCCTTTATAAGTGATCTGTGTGTTTATATACAAAGCTGCCCGAGACAGTGATTAAACCTGTTATAATTAAAGGTAAAGCTAAAGAAAGTACAATGCGATTAAAAGACAGTGTATTGTTTGTAAATGTTGAAGTAATAAAATAATAATTTGTTATGCATATATTTGATATCCTGTTTGTAAATCTGAGACCGCAAATAACACAAAAACAAAATAATACGATTGTTAATAGTAATGCAAATTTTTCATTTATTATAATTGAAAAAAACTGCATAATGGCGAAAAAAGTTAGGGCAATTAAGAAATTAACTATAACAGTATACAGATAAATACATATAAGTTGTTTGGTAGGCTCTGCAATCGAACCTAAACTGCAGTAAACTATGAGCAATATGGTATTGTATATAAAACTTTCTAAAAAACATAATAGCGATATTTGCAGAAATTTTATAAAATAAAAGCGAATTGAGTTTGACATTCTTGAAACAATATAAATTTCATTAGTTTTTTTGTGGTCTGTTAATATTTCCATTGCAAACGGAAAAAGCAATATCACATTCATAACGCTAATTAAATTATGAAAACCAACGCTATTTATATCATCATCATGAATAAACAGAAAATTATTATACAAAACATCATTTGCTGCCCAATCATATCTTGTAAGCACTGTAAATATTCCTGCGAGAGCAGAAATACATATAGTAAAGAATACAGTACGCTTGTTAATAATTTTTATTATCATAATATATTTTTTAACCTTTTTAAATTTATAGGTATAGTTATAAGAACGCAAGCTAAGCATATAATCAATATAATCGCAAATCCCAAATAGCTTTGTCCGCCTGCTGTATATCCTGCATATATGTAGCTTTGCAAATTTAGATTTATCGGTAATGTAGCTGAAATTATTGACAGTAAATTATTTATTATAAATAGCAGACAATTTAACAAAATCTTATTTCCTTTGTAAAAGAAAGAGATTTGGAATATTATTGCTGCTAATAATCCTCCGAATAAAGAAGCGATTAGTAAATATACTAATTCATATAAATATTGATTTGTACAAAATAGATGATAAAAAAATATAGGTAGAAATTCTTTGGGATAAACCGTATATAATTGATTTTGTATTTGACCAAAGCCGTTTAAGTATTCCACTGTTGAATTAACAGGAAATACTGCTAAATTAAGCAGAAAATTAATAAGTAACGGAATTAATATTACAATAACTCCGGATGAAAAAACACATATAAGCTTGCTGTAGTAGTACTGTTTTAAGGTGCATTTTGAAAGTATTCCATAAATTGTATGATTTTTACAATCTGTATAATAAGAATCAGCAAATGGAATCACTACAATCAAAGGCATTAAAACATAATATATTTTGTTAAATATACCAATATATCCACTACCAAGAAAAAACGAATATGCCGCAGGAATTGTATTTATATCAACACTATGAAATTTAATTCCATAAAAAAGTGTTGGTACAAGTGCAAAAACAATACTCAACATTAAAATAATATTAAAATTACGAGAAGCAAATAGTGATATGAATTGAAATTTCAAACTTTTTTTCATACTTTCCTCCTGAAAAAGCGGCAGACAGCATCTACCATCTGCCACTTTGAAATTTAATTACCGTATAATACTACATATGCGCCTTTTGACGTAGCTTCGCTTTGAGAACCTTCAAATATTATTCCGTCATTTTTGGCGTATTTTAAACCGGCTGCATAAGTGATTTTTTGCTGAGTTGATTTTGGGGATATGGTCTTTTTGGCAGAAAGAAATGATAGTGTACCTGAAGTCTGCTTTCTATAAAGACGCACATTCATTTTTGAAAAACCGTCGTATTTGGTCTTTTTTGCAATGATAGTACTGTAATTGTCAGATGCAGTAACAAATAATTTTACGCATTGTCCCATTTTTACAGCCTTGTTATTTGCAGGCAAAGAAACATTCTTTGCAATTGTCGACGGGTCATCTGATGCTGCATTAGCAACTATGCCTGTTCCCAATGACATACAGGAAACAATAACACACATAATGATAACGGCTAATTTTGAAATTAATTTTTTCATAAATATCCTCTCTTTGTTTATTTTATTGATTTTGCAAACTTAATTGCATTTTCCATAGTAGAATTTGTTAATGAAATATGATAGGTTGTCAAGCTGTCTTTATATGTTATTGACGAGGAATTATCATCATGCTCAAATACTAAAATATCCATTCCGTTAGCCTTTATCATTTTACCGCCTTTTAAATTATTATATCTGCTGACACCTGTCGATTCAAATTTTTCGACATCTTGTTGAATTCTTAAATCACCTTTTTGACCGTTATATTCAAATTCAACATTTGCATCGTGTGAAAAGGTTTTATCAGTAGTTGTATTTTCCATCTTAGTTATTTTACAATTATCTTTAATTAACTCCGCAGGAAATGTAACAGGAGTAATTCCGTAATCAGCAAGTTGCTTAGCCAAATCAGTATCTAACAAAGCATATCCATCTGAAGTTGTATCAGCGTTTTCCAAATTATAATCAATTTCCGCATTGTTGTCTATAAGCTTTGCAATGTTTTGAGGAATGTCAAAATTAAATTGTGCAGACGCTGTAACTGTTGAAATAAATACAACCATCAATGCTGCTGCAACTAATAATACCTTAGCCGGCTTTTTAAACTTAACCCTTTTGCCTTTAGCATTGCCTTTGATAGCCAACAACTCAAAGCATAGGTCAATATATTCGGTATCTAACTTATCAGGACCTTTATCAACCTCCTTTTGTATAAGTGCTTTTATTTCCTCTGTTGATAAATCAGTAAAATCAGAATCTATCATTTTTTTCAGTTTCTTTTTACTTAATTTTCTCTTCACAATAATACCTCCTATCTATATAGTGTCAGTTTATCGAAAAATGTGAACAATTATTTTATAAATTTTCAAAATTTTTTATTTTGAAATTTAATTTTTTCTTTAGTTTCTCATGCCGTTTTCGTATTGTATCGTACCTAACATTTAACTCAATAGCTATATCCTTTAGCTTTTTGTGTTTCCAATAATATAATATATATAATTCTTTTTCGTCAGGATTAAGTTGCGAAATAATATGTAACGCTTGTTCTTCAATCATTTTATCGGTCGTCATTTGGTCTATATAATCAGGATTATACGGTTTCGAATTTTCAATCACTTCATCTTTTTCTTCATTATCAGTAAAAACAAATTCGTTGCGTTTGATTTTATCTTTCATTACTTTGTTTTTGTAATTGAGAACAACAGCGTATAACCAAGATTTATAATTTTTTATTTCAACACCGTTATTAAGGCTTTCCAGCAATGCAACATAAGCCTCCTGAACACAATCCTCTGCATACTCATATTCATACTCAAAAAATTGATGACAATAACGAATTAAATCTTTTCTGTATTGCTCGCAATCTTCCATTATTTTATCAATGGATTTTTCACTGCTGTTTTTTGGCTTAAATTTAATCAAAATATTCTCCTTAGATGAATAGTTACTTTTTATTAAAAAGGATATAAATATATTTGTCAAGGGCTTTTGCTCAAAAGCATAAAAATATAACCAAAATGCATATTTTCTTTTGTTATGCTATTGTTAAATAATTTTAATTTTATGTTAAATTGATAATAAGTAATATTTACCTGATTTTTACTCATTTTTTACTCTACCTTGATTATATTTTAATCGACGTGTTTTATACTTTAGTCAACGATTTGGGAAAGGAGAGATAAATATGAGCGAAAAGATTAAAACGGTTTTATCATCAGTTCTTGCAATTTCACTTGTTGTATCTGTTATGACTGTTTCAGGTTATGCTTGCTTTGCAGGCGCAAAAAATGATGATATTCCTTCAATTCAATATTCGACCTCTGAAAATTGATATACCGTAAGCGGCTTTTGCCTTTGCTTGCGGTTTTCGCTTTATTTTGATTAGTATTATGAAACAAATTAATGACTCGCAAATTGTATATACAGACGAAGCAATGACAGTAGAAAATAAAAACACATTTAAAGAAAATATAATTGAATTCGTTAATAAACACGCAGAAATTTGGAAATTTATAAAATTTACATTTACAGGCGCTTCAACCTCAGTTTTGGAGCTTGCGGTCTTTTGGCTTTTGCAATATGTGATTTTTAAATCGCTTAACGAAGTTCCGGTAACAGATAATCAAGTTCTTTCGTTCTTAGGCATTGAGTATAAGGGCTATATGTATTCCTATTTCATTTCTGCGGTAATCGGCTATGCCGCAGCTTATGTTATGAACAGAAAGCTTACTTTTAAGGCAGACGCTAATCCTGTTCTTTCAACAATTCTTTATATAATAATGGTTGTTTGCACAATTGCCTTTAACACTTGGTTTGGCTCATTCCTCGGCACTCTTATTAAAAACAGCGGTCACGACAGCGTATTTATTGTTCTTTTAACAAAGCTTGTTGTTATGACGGTTCCTACTCTTTGGACGTATCCTTTAAATCGTTTTGTAATTCACAGAAAGAAAAAGGCTTGATTTTGAGTAGCAATATTTAATATAATTAATTTATAATATATTTTTGGTTGGGAAAATAATATGAGCTATAAGATTTTTGCGTGTGACCTTGACGGCACGCTTCTTGATGATAATTCAAATGTGTCTAAAGAAAATTTTGACGCAATTGAACAAATGACAAAAGACGGTATTGAATTTGCACTTTGCACAGGCAGGACTTTCTATGAAATACCTCAGTCTTTACGTGATTTTCAAAGCATAAGATATATAATCTACTCTGACGGTTCTGTTATATTTGATAAAAAGAAAAATAAGAACGTGTATGAGCGCTATATTGATATGCAAACTTTAATCAGGCTTTATAATCTTTTGTCATCGTATGACACAATGATTGAATTTTATGAAAATAAAGAGCCAAAGACCGATAAGTCAAAGCTTAATATAAATTCATATCATTATTATAAAATTGATGAAAATTATATTGACGTAATTGATAAAACAAGAATAGGTATTGATGATTTATCAAGTGCGGTTGATTTATTTGATGAAACAGAATTATTAAATGTATTTTTTAAAAATTCGGATGAAAGAAAAAATTGCTTTGAAAAATTAAAACATTTTGATAATATTATTTTTACTACTTCAATGACTAATAATATTGAAATTACAGCCGAAAACGTATCAAAAGGCTCGGCGCTTTCAAAACTCGGCGAGTTAATCGGTGCCAAAAGCAATGAAATAATTGCAGCAGGGGACAGTAAAAATGATTTGCCTATGTTTGAATTTGCAGGCTTGCCCATTGCAGCAGGAAATGCAAGCGATGAAATCAAGTCGATTACCAAGAATACCGCTTGTTCAAATAATGAGTCGATAGTTAAGTACATATATGATAATTACATTAAATAAGAGGAGAAAAATGGAAGGGAAAATACATTTTTTAAATACGGGACACAGCGATTGCATTATTCTTGAAAGTCATGGAAAAATTGCAATGATAGATTCTGCAGAGGATACTGATTTTCCTAAGGATAAGCCTCATCTTAATTTAAAAGGCTACGAGGATGTAGTTGTTAAATATTTGTTAGATAATTTTAGTGATGAGAACGGAAATGTTAATATTGAGTTTGTTTTAGGCACTCATTGCCATTCAGACCATATCGGCGGATTTGATACCGTCATCAATCACCCGAATATTTTTGTTAAAACAGCTTATTTAAAGCCTTACAATGAGCAAAATATTTGCCGCTTTGAGCGTGTCAGATGGGATAATACAGAAGTATATAATCAAATGCTTGACGCAATTAAAAAGAATAATGTTGAGCTTGTTGAGGAATTTGATGAAATAAAAACCGTTCTCGGTGACTTTAATATTGAGTTTTTCAACGGCAAGAACAGAGAACGAAAAATCAAATTCGGCGAAAATGTAAACAGTGTCGGAACTCTCGTAACAATCGGTAAATCAAGAGCTTTTCTTGCAGGCGATATTAATTATAAAGCAGGTGACGAAAAGCGTATTGCCGATAAAATCGGAAACGTTGATTTGCTCAAGGTCGGTCATCACGGCTATTTATATTCAACTTCATTTTATTGGGTAAAGAAATTAATGCCTAAAATTGCGATTTTCTGCAATGAAATGAAAGGTGTTTATCCCGACGTTAAATATAAACTTAAAAACATTTCTCATTCAAAGCTTTATGCTACAATGAATTCAAACGGCATTATTGCTTGTTTTGACGGCGAAAATATCGTTGTTAAAGAAAATATTATGTAGCCCAACCTCCGTGTAATGCTACTATTACACGTTATTACACAAAAAGTCTTGAGTTTAACTTTTGTTTTACTCAAGGCTTTTTCTTTGCTCAAAAATAATTAAAAGGAGCGATTTAGTCGGGAATTATGATATAAAATATGATTTTTGATATACGGTTTTAAAAATTCTGTTATTATATAGATGAAAGATGCACTTTCTAAACAAAATATAAAATAAATTGTAAAAATGCACAAAAATTATATTGATAAGATGAAATTTTTATAGTATAATAGATGCGTTATTAATTCGAAGGGAGCGTTTTTGTGTATGAGATACCCACAAATCGTTAAAAAAATGTCGCTTGAGCAGAAGGCTGCTTTTGTTTCAGGTTATGACTATTGGCATCTTGAGGAAGCGCCTGAGCTTGGTCTTCCTAAAATTATGATTACCGACGGACCTCACGGTTTACGTAAGGCTAAGGGCAAGGATTATGTTCCGGCTGAGGGTGAAGAAAAGAAGGGCGGAATTGGGCTTGGTAACTCTGTTCCTGCCACTTGTTTCCCACCGGCTGCCACTTCATCTTGTTCTTGGGATGAAGACCTCTTAAAACAAGAGGGTGAGGCAATGGGTCAAGAATGTTTAAAAGAAAAGGTTTCTACTATTTTGGGACCCGGTACTAATATTAAGCGTTCGCCTGTTTGTGGCCGTAATTTTGAATATTTCAGTGAGGACCCTTATCTTGCAGGTAAGTGTTCGGCAAGTGTTATTAACGGCGTTCAATCAAAGGGCGTAGGTACATCACTTAAGCACTTTGCTTGTAACTCTCAAGAAGCATTTCGTATGGTTCTCAATGAAGTTATTGATGAAAGAACTATGCGTGAAATTTATCTTCCTGCATTTGAAATTGCTGTTAAAGAGGCTCAACCGTGGACTGTGATGAATTCTTATAACAGAATCAACGGCGTTTATGCTTCTGAAAATAAGCATCTTCAGCAAGAAATTCTCCGTGACGAGTGGGGATTTGAAGGCTTAATTGTTACAGACTGGGGCGCATCTGTTGACAGAATCCCCGGACTTAAGAACGGTACTGACCTTGAAATGCCAAGTTCCGGAACACTTAATCAGCATAGAATCATTGCTGCTGTTAAGAACGGTGAACTTGATGAAGCTGTTCTTGACGAAAGAGTTGACAATGTTGTTAATCTTATTATGAAATCAAAGCCTGCTCTTGAAAAGGAGCATACATTTGACCCTAAGGCGCACCACGCAATTGCGCAGAAGGTTGCCGAAGGCTCAATGGTACTTCTTAAAAATGACGATAAAATTCTTCCTCTTAAGAAAGGACAGAAGGTTGCAGTTATCGGCGAAATGGCTAAAGCTCCACGTTTCCAGGGCGCAGGTTCATCTGTAATTAATCCGACAATGCTTTCAAATGCTTATGACGAACTTGAAAAGCTTGGCGTTGACCTTACATATTCACAGGGCTATTATAAATCTGCTCCTACTAAGAAGGATAAAAACAGAAAGAGCGATGCCGAACTTACTAAAGAAGCAGTTGCAGCAGCAAAGTCGGCAGATGTTGCAGTAGTATTTGTCGGCCTTACCGAAGATTTTGAGGGTGAGGGTTACGACAGAGAAACAATTAATATGCCTGCTAACCATAACGCTCTTGTATCTGCTGTAGCACAGGCTAATCCTAATACAGTCGTTGTTCTTGCAGGCGGTTCAGTTGTTCTTATGCCTTGGCTTAATGAAGTTAAAGGTCTCCTTAACTCAGGTCTCGGCGGCCAGGCAGGTGGTATCGCTGTTGCTAATATTCTTACCGGTGCTGTAAACCCATCAGGTAAAACATCTGAAACATATCCAACATCATTTGAGTCTAACCCGACATATGGCTACTATCCGGGCGGTCCTGTTACTTCAGAGCACAGAGAGTCGGTATATATCGGCTACAGATATTATGATTCAGCTAATCTCGATGTTGTATTCCCGTTTGGATACGGTCTTTCATACACAACATTTGAATACAGCGACATTAAACTTTCATCTGATAAGATTAAGGATACAGATACTCTTTCTGTTTCATTTAAGATTAAAAATACAGGTGACGTAGACGGTGCTGAAATTGCTGAAATTTATGTTGCTGATAAGGAATCAACAATTTATCGTCCTGTTAAGGAGCTTCGTGCATTTAAGAAAGTTTTCCTTAAAGCAGGCGAGGAAAAGGAAGTTACAATTGAACTTTCTAAGAGAGCATTTGCTTTCTATAACGTAAATATTAATGATTGGTATGTTGAATCAGGCGATTTTGACATTATCGTTGCAGCTTCAAGCCGTGACCCTAAGCTTACCGCAACAGTTAATGTTGAATCAACAGTTGAGGCTGAAGTTCCTGATTACAGAGCAACTGCTCCTAATTATTATAACAATGTTGCAAATATCACTCGTGATGATTTAGCCGCTGTATATGGTGAACTTCCAAATCCTGAAATTGATACAAATAAGAAGATTGACCTTTACTGCTGCCTTAATGATGCACGCCATACAAAGTGGGGCGGTAAGCTTTGCAATATGATTACTAAGATTATGAGCGGTATGGGCTCTGACGCTAACGGCGACGGTAAGATGCTTGCTGCCATGGCTACTCAAATTCCAATTCGTAACTTTATTGCTATGAGTATGGGTGTATTTTCACCTGCAATGGCTGAGGGCCTTCTTATGATGCTTAATGATGATGAATCAAGTTTTGTTGGCTTTAACAAAATTTTCTGGAGACTCGGTGGCGCTCTTACAAGACTTCCGGCTCTTCTTAAATCTATCTAACATATTTAAAAATTACAAAGACTTTCAATAATGTCAATATTATATAAGTATGTTTTAGACTAAAATTTAAACGGTGCAACACAAAATGGGTTGCACCGTTTTTTTATCAAAAAAGGGCACTTGACTTATAAAAAGTCAAGCACCCATTACGTTTAGAGTTGAGATGTGACTCAATCTCCAATAAAAGAATACCACAATATTATAATTTAGTCAATGTTATAATATTGACTAAATATTATGTACTTATTTCCAACTTTGAATTATTGACGGATTGTCAAATATTTCATCAAGCTTCCTCATAAACGGAACAACATCGCCGTAGTCAAGTGCTCTGTGGTCAATAGCAATTGTGATAGGCAATATGAGTCTTATTTCTATTTTGTCATTTCCATTTTCGTCTGTTACAACAGTAGGTCGTTTTTGAGCTGCGTTAATAGCAAACGCTGTTGTTTGCGGAGGAATGATTTCAAGAAGGGCACACATACCTTTTTGTTCACGATAAACCGAGCCGAGGTTTGAAATTGTTGTTGTACCTTGCTCAATGTCGTGCTTGGTAAGACGCTTTGTTATAGGAATTGAATAGTAGTCCTTTTTAGCTTGACCGGAAAGAGTTTTTACTTTGTGCTTTCCTGTTTTTGAACCTACAAGCCTGTGAATTGCTTGTAAAATCTTGCCCTGCTTAAGACCTGTCAATGTATTATCAAGGGAAACCTCATACATAACCTCGTTCATATCTGAACCCTTTGCACGCATAGCAGTATTATTAATAGCTTCTGTCATTTGTGTAAGAGTTTTGTCGCCCATATCGTGCATATTAACTGTCATCATTACACCTGACGGCAAAATCATTGGCATTGAAATGTCAATATGGTCAAAATAAATAAGCTTTCCTCTTACAAGTTTTCTGTTAAATTCAAGATGAGTATTCATCTTCGGCGCTGCCTTTAAGCCTTCACAAATTATTTTAAGCATAATTGTGTTGATAGTGATTTTCTTTGTTTTGTCGGTAACGCCCTCGTTGAGTTTTTTACATTCTTTAAAAAGCTCTGTAACATCAGCATCGTATGTCATAGTAGCATGGGGGATTGTTTCCCAGCTTTCAGATGTCATATTTGATACGATTTTTCTTGCAATACCGAAATGCTCTTCTTTTACCTTTGCCATTTGATTCTCCTTAAAACTATTCTTTGATTTTTGAAATGATTGACGTAACGCTCTCTTTAATCGACTCCTTGGTATCAACTAAATAGTCTTTTATTTCACTGCGCTGTTTTTCCATTTCTTCACCGGTAAACGGTTCTTCATTAAAACGCTTTTTAAATTCCAAAATCAAATAAGGTCTGAATTTCGGATGTGCTATTTTAATAAGAGCCTTAGCCCTCTCTTTTAATGTTTTGCCTTTAAGCTGTGCAATACCGTATTCAGTAACAACATAATTAACGTCGTTTCTGGGAGTAGTTACCGCACTGCCCTCGGTTATTAACGGAACAATTCTTGATATTAAGCCTTTTTTTGCTGTTGAAGGCATAGCAATTATAGAACGTCCGCCCTTGCTCATTGTAGCACCCCTGACAAAGTCAACCTGACCGCCGACGGCTGAGTATTGGTTCAACCCTACGGTGTCGGATACTACCTGACCTAAAAGGTCAATTTGTAAGCAAGAATTTATTGAAACCATATTGTCATTTTGAGCAATGACAGATGGATTGTTTACGTAATTAATTGGGTGAAGTTCAACTGAGGGGTTGTTATTTATGTAATTATTCAGTTTTTCCGAGCCAAACGCAGCACCCAAAATAGTTCTGAAAGGATTTTTGTTTTTCTTTTTGTTGTTAATTATTCCTGCTTCAAGTAAATCAACAACACCGTCGCCGACAAGCTCGCTGTGCAGACCTAAATCCTTTTTGTCCCAAAGCTGAGCGCAAACTGCATTGGGAATACCGCCGATACCAAGCTGTAAGCAGTCACCGTCATTTATAAGGGAAGCACAAAATTTTCCGATTTCCATTTCAGTATCGGATATCTCAACTGCTTTTACCTCCGGAAGCGGCTCGTCATGCTCTACAAAGCATGTGAAATCCCTTATATGCATAAAGCTGTTTCCAAATGTACGGGGCATATATTTGTTCACTTGAGCAATTTTAATATCACAGTAGTCCGCTGTTCCTCTTGTATAATCAACTGTTGTGCCAAATGAAACATAGCCGTGTTCGTCCGGCGGAGATACCATAACTATGGTAACTCTCGGGCGTATGTAATTTTTAATCAAATCGGGAATTTCATAAAAGTGAGACGTTGTAAATTCACTTACACCTAATGAAATAGCCTTGCGGTTGCTTTGCGAAGCAAAAAGACAGTTTAATGTAAAATGACCTTTCATTTCAGGTCTGCACCAAGGTGAATCTCCGAGTGTGAGCATATTTACAATTTGAACATCATGATAATTTTGATAATTGTCAACCAGCGCTCTTTCAATTGCAAACGGTTCACCGCAACCAAATCCGGTTACAACCTTGTCACCGTCGTTTATAAGCTTAATCGCTTCTTCGGCAGTAGTTAGTTTGCTTTGATAAATTTCCTTCCAATTAGTCAATTTGTTACCTCTTAGTAAAAATAAACTTCGTATAAATATAAACAAAATGTATAGTTAATAAACTTTTATATACCATAAAGTTTATTAACTTTTCTAATGTTACAACTTTTATTATAAAATGTCAATTATATTAATATTTAATTTTATAAATATTAACACTTTTATAGACAATATTCGTTAAATTTAAATCAATTGTTGATTATTAGATTAAAAATATGTATAATACCATAGGTGATGGTTATGAATATTAAGGTTACTGATTATTGCACCGCATCTAATTCAAGCATGGGTGTAAATGAGGCAATTAAAAATATGCAAAGCGGAGATACACTTTTGTTTCCGACAGGGGAGTATCATTTTTATAAGGATTTCAGTATTCATAAGGTGTGCTATATGACTAATACCGATTCATTTAAAGCGCCTGATAAATACTTTGCAATTGATATTGAAAATAAAGACGGCATCACTGTTGACGGCTGTGGTTCAACATTCGTAATTCACGGTGATATGTGCTCTTTTGCTATGTTTAATTGCAGTAATATTAAGCTTAAGAATTTTACTGTTAAATATAATTCACCTACGAATTATGAGATGAAAGTTATCAAAAAATCAATTAATAAGATAACTTATAAAATCCCGTTGAAAAGCCCTTTTTATATTAAGGATAATAAACTTACTTTTTTTGAACAAAGTCCTTTTACAAAGAAAAATTATTATTCATACACAGCTAACGAGCAATGTTACTGCAATGTTGTTCACAGAGGTGATTCAGTTTTCAGAAATGTCCTTTCACCAACTAAAACAGCGATTAATATAAAAAAAGTCGACAACGATACGGTTGAATGTAAATATTTGATATCGCCTAAGTTTAAGGTAGGCGATGTTGTAACTATGTCACGCAATAAACTTCGTGATAATTCAGGCTTGTTTTTTGATGAATGTTCAAACGTTGACTGCGAAAATATAACGGTTAATTATATGCATGGCTTTGGCTGGCTTTCGCAAATGTGCGAAAATTTGAATTTTAAAAATATTACATTTACTCCTGCAAAAGGATATACGGTTTCTTCTTTTGCCGATTTGATTCATATTTGCGGCTGTAAGGGATATGTAAATATTATTGATTCATATTTTGAACATCCGCACGATGACGCAATCAATGTTCACGGCGCTTTTTTAAGGCTTAAGAAAATCATTGATACAAATACTGCCGAGTTAGAGTTTGTTCATCATCAGCAGGGCGGATATAAAGCATTTTTCCCGGAAAATGAAGTGAAAATTTACAGGAGAGCGGATTTGTCGGAGCTTAAAGATGTTTATACCGTTGAAAGTACGCAAGACGATATTGATAATAAATGCGTTAAGGTTAAATTTAAAGAAGCATTGCCTCCGCTAAAGCCCGAACAGTTTGTTTTTGAAAACATTACATATAATCCCGAACTTACGATAAGCGGTTGCACATTTAATGCTATCCCTACACGTGGCATTTTATGCACTACTGACAGACCGTCTAAGATTTTTAATAATACATTTAAAAATATCTTAATGCCTGATATTTTTATTTCCTGCGACTGCAAGGATTGGTACGAAAGCGGTCCGTGCAGAAATCTTGAAATATTTAATAATACATTTTCAAAAAAGAACGCAGTTAAGCTTGAACCTATTTGCGTAAATAAACCTGTAAAAGATGTTCACAGAAACATTAAAATATATGATAATGAAATCGGAGAATAATTTATGAGTAAAAATATGATTATCGGTCAATCCGGCGGACCTACGGCTGTTATTAATTCAAGTCTTGCCGGGGCAATCGAATATGCTTTTTCAAGCGACAAAATTGACACAGTTTACGGTATGATTAACGGTATTCAAGGTCTTTTGGAAAACAATATTATTGACCTTAAAGAACGTTTTTACGGTAAGCCTTATGATATAAACAGACTTCGCTTAACTCCTGCAATGTTCCTTGGTTCTTGCAGATATAAGCTTGGTGATGATGAAAAAATATTTGCCGAAATTATTGATGTTTTAAAAAAATATAATATCGGGTATTTTCTTTATATCGGCGGTAACGATTCTATGGATACTGTTGATAAGCTTTCAAAGTATACGGCAAGTCATAATATTGATATCAAAATTGTCGGTGTACCTAAAACTATCGATAATGACCTTGTGGGTATTGATCATTCACCGGGATTCGGCTCGGCTGCCAAGTATATTGCACTTGCAGTTAAAAATGTTGCTTATGATACAAGTATATATAGTATTAAAAGCGTTCATATTATTGAGGCAATGGGTCGTAATGCCGGCTGGCTTACAGCTGCATCTGCACTTGCACGTGACGGTGACAGCGTTGCACCTCATCTTATTTATTTGCCTGAAATACCGTTTTCTGTTGATAAATTTGTTGAAGATGTTAAGGGTAAACTTAATGATTTTAACTCGGTTATTGTTGTTGTAAGCGAGGGAATTAAGGATGAAAACGGTAATTATATCAGCGCAAGGGGAGATAATGTTGACAAATTCGGTCACGTTATGCTCAGCGGAACAGGAGCTTATCTCAAAAGCGTTGTAGAAGAAAAAATAGGATGTAAAGTTCGTGCTTTAGAGCCAAGCGTGCTTCAAAGAAGTGCAGGTCATACTGCTTCAATGACTGATATTACTGAAGCATACAATTTAGGTGTTGTTGCTGTTAAAGCGGCGCTTGACGGTAAGACAGGCGTATTTTCTACTCTTCGCAGAATAAGCGATTTGCCTTATACGGTTGATTATTATACCGAGCAGGTTAGCGTGGTTGCAAATAATGAAAAATTAGTACCGAGAAGCTGGATAAACGAGCAGGGTAACGACGTTACTCAAAAGATGATTGATTATCTTTCACCCCTTGTTAAGGGTGTTCCGCAAGTTCCTTACAGAAACGGCTTGCCTGATTATATCGGTCTTTCACACCTTGATATTAAAAAGCAAAAATATAAAGACTAAAATAAAACGGAGTTGTCATTCGACAGCTCCGTTAATTTTTTAGTATTCTACTTTTAAGCCTTCCTCAGCTTCGGCAACCTTAAGCATAATTGCACATTCAATGCGCTTCCTGTGAAGCTCACAACCAAAGTCGTAAACGCCGTTTACGCTTCCTGTTGTGTGATAAGCATTTGCGGCGCAACCGCCGGAACAATAAAGCTTTGCAAAGCAATCTTTGCACTCTTTGTGCGAATAAACATTGCATTCTTCAAATTGCTCAAGAACTTTTTTGTTTGTGACTCCTTTCCAAATGTCACCGAGTAAGAATTTTTCGTCACCAACGAATTGGTGGCAAGGGTAAAGTTCGCCTGTAGGAGTGACAGCCATATATTCTGTGCCTACCCCGCAGCCTGAAACTCTTTTTACAATGCAGGGACCTGCATCAAGGTCAATCATATAATGATAAAAAGTAAAACCTTTGCCGTTTCTGTAACGCCTAAGCATTTCGTCAGCTAAGATTTGATACTGTTCTTTAAGAATTGGTAAATCTTCTTCCTTAAGCGCATAAGGCTCTTTTGGGTCAGACACAACCGGCTCAATAGAAAGCTCTTTAAATCCTAAATCTGCCATATGAATGATATCTTTTGCAAAGTCAAGATTATTTCTTGTATAAGTGCCTCTCATATAATAATCTTTTTGATTACGTGAATCGGCAAATTTTTTGAATTTATCAACTATTAAATCATATGAGCCTTTTCCGTTTCTTGAAACCCTCATGGCGTCATTGGTAGATTTTCTTCCGTCAAGGGATAAAACAACATTTCCCATTTCCTTGTTGCAAAAATCAATAACATCATCGTTAATTAAAATTCCGTTTGTAGTGAGAGTAAAACGAAAATTCTTATTGTATTTCTTTTCCTGTTCACGTCCGTATTTAACAAGCTCTTTGCAAACTTCCCAATTAAGAAGCGGCTCGCCGCCGAAAAAGTCGACTTCAAGATTTCTTCTTGTGCCCGATTGCTCAATGAGAAAATCAAGTGCTCTTTTGCCTGTTTCAAGGCTCATTAAGCCTTTAGGACCGTCGTATTCACCCTTGCCTGCAAAACAATATTTGCAAGCTAAATTGCAGTCGTGAGCAACGTGAAGGCAAATGGCTTTTACAACACCTTGTCTTTTTTTAAACTGTTTTGCCGTAGCTTCAAAGGTATCCTGTGCAAAAAGCCTGCCGTCAGCCTTAAGCGCCTCTATATCATCAAAGCAAAGCTCAATATCCTTTTCATTTACGTCATCATCATTTTTGTATTTATTTAGTATGTATTTTTTTATTTCGTCTTTTGTGTGTGATTCATACATGGTTATAATATCATACGTTGCTTCGTCAACCGAGTGAACGCAACCGCTGTTTTGGTCAAGAATGATATTATAGCCGTTCATTTTATAAGCGTGTATCATTAAATTACTCCATAGTTTTATTTCAATGAAAAAGGTGGGACAAAAGCCCACCTTGGTTTCATCTATTTACTTCTTAAGCTGTTCGCATTTCTGGTTAGCTACTGAACAAGAAGTCTTGCTTGCTGATTGGCAAGATGTCTGACATTCGCCGCAGCCGCCTTTTTTAGCTGATTCGCAAAGATTGCGTGAGCTTAAAGTGTTGATTCTCTTCAAAAGAAACACCTCTTTCTTAAATTTATATTGTTATTTTACATTAATATTGCGTCTTTGTCAATATTTTTAACGGCAGTAAATTACTGTCTGATAATATATTTACTCCGTTTTTGTATAATTCCTTAATTTGAGCAATTAATTCCTTGCTTATAACCTCTCCCGGGGCAATAATCGGACTTCCCGGTGGATAGGCATAAACATATTCTCCCGAAATTTTGTTTTTCGCCGTATTTAAGTCTGTTTCTGTTGTGCTTTCAATTTCGAAAATTTCGCATTTCTTTATCGGCAGACTTGGTTTTTGTAACTCAATTTTCTTTGCCTTTCTTTTTTCTAAGCTCGATAGTGCGTTTATTAATTTTTCAAATCCGCTTTTTGTATCACATACTGTTGAAATTAAAATCACATATTTAAGGCTGTCACTCTCAACCTCAATGCCGTATTTTCTTAAATGATTTGAAAGTTCAAAACCGTTGTAACCGTCAGCGCTTAAAACTATGCGTGTTATGTCATCATTTTTCAATACGTTAATGTTTTTTAAATTATTTGCTTTATTATAAAAATCGTCAAGTAATATTTTGTATTTTTCAAAATCACTTTTGCTGTTTGACAAAAAATCAATGCACTTGTCAATTGATGCCATAATTACATAGCTCGGCGAACTTGTTTCATATATATCCATATATTTTTTTACCTTGCCGTAAAGACTTGGGTTGTCAATATGAATAACGGCACTTTGAGTAAGCGCAGGCAATGTTTTGTGTAGTGATTCAATAACAATGTCGGCTTTTGGCTGCTTGGGTAAATAACTTGAAAAGCCAAAATGTGCACCGTGTGCCGCATCGATTATAAGAGGAATAGGGCAGGTGATATTGCTTACATATCCCTCGTATGTCGGCGAGGTTATAACAATGGCGCAGGCATTCGGCGTTTTCTTGATGGCTTTGTCAACCGATGCTTGTGTAATTTGTTTATAACAGCCGAATTCATTATTGTATTCAGGCTCAATATATTCAATTTTAAGCCTGTTGATAAAACAAGCATTGTATACCGACTTGTGGCAATTGCGTGCAATTATTATTGTGCTGTTTTCTTTTGCAACTGCACTTATTGCCGCCAAAATGCAACAGGTTGAACCGTTTACGCTTATAATGCTTTTTTTATAGCCGTAAAGCGTTGCTAAGCTTTCCTGCAAATTCTTTATGATGCCGGTAGGGGAGTGCAGATTGTCGAAACCTGATATTTCCGTTATGTCTATGTTGCTTGACGGTATGCAAAATTTGATATTTCTTTTGTGCCCCGGCATATGAAACGGATATAAATTGTTATCTTTTAATTTATTGTATAACTCCAACTTTTTCTTTTCCTTCTTTTAAATTATTGATTGTCAGCATTATGTATCCTGCAAATATCGGCACAATTTCAATTAATGCGGTTTCCTTCAATATGATGAGCATTATTAAATCTAAAACCAAAATAACGGCACTTATCAAGGCAAATAAATATTTCTTAGTAAGAAAAAATGATAAAAAAACATTTATCCCCATTATAACGGAAAAAGCAAGCGAACCTATGCAATGTGCTAAATATTGCGGATATTTGTTATAATCAAAATCGCACGTTAACGTCAGCGCCATTCCTATAGCGGAAAGAAACAGCAGCATAATGTAAAATTTGTATTTCGTTTTTAAAAATGTAATTGATATATTGGTTGCAAGGGCAATGTATGTAGAAATTCCCCAAAGAGTAAATATAGTATGGTGCTCAAGACCGACGGTTGACAGTGCACTCTCGTTTCCTCTAAGGCCACATATTGTTAAATAATAAACAGTGATAATAACTGCTGTGATTACAGTTATTACGCCTATTGCTTTTCTCATCTTTTAATACCTTATTAATATATCTATTACTTTATTAAAATTATAACATATATATGATTGACAATTCAACCAAGTTGTGATATTATTTAATAAGTTTTTGAATATTTAAGGTGAAAAAATTGTCTGAATATAGGTTCTGCCCCGGATGTCCTCGCCATGTAAAATCAGAGGGCTTTTTTTATTTCGCTTTTTAATTTGAAAATAGATATTTGAATTTACACAACAAAGGTTAATGCATTGCGTAACTGACAATTTTATATGCGGATGTGGCGGAACTGGCAGACGCGCAGGTCTCAGACTCCTGTGGATATTGCTTCCTTGTGGGTTCAAGTCCCATCGTCCGCACCAATATTGTTTAGTTTATGTTAAGTGTTTATGGCTTTGCTGTGTTTTTTGCTTTTGATTGTTAATTACACAAAATCGCAATGTTTAATGTATCTGCTTAATGTTTATCGTGTTGATAAAAAATTAATTTATTTATATTTACTCGAATTTTCAAATTGGTGTAAAATATTGAATATTAATATTATTAGGAGTGAGAAACAATGGAATTCGAATTGATTTCAACCAGGGACCTGTTTGAAGATGACGATATTGTTATAATCAGCCGTATCGGAAAGGTGTTTAACGCCAAGGTTGAAATTATCGACGTTGCAATTAAAGATGAAAACGGCGATATTACAGGTATCATGGAAGTGAAGCACAAGATTTTAGGCTATTTATAATTGCTTAGTGATGAAAAGGGTTGGAATACTATCAGCTTCTTTGATGCTTTTTGTTATATGTTTGTTTTCATTTTCTGTTAATGCATTTGCTTTTAACAATAAGTATATAACAGATTCGGGCAGTTGGTATAAAAATGGAAATCTAATAAATATAAATAATGATGTTTTGTCAGGTCAGCTTTGTTATATCCTTGATGAGAACGATGCTTGTGCTTATTTTTACTTTTTATACAGTAATTGCGACGGCGATTATAAGGATGAGGACGTATCTCTTGAATTTAAAATTTCAAATAGCACAAATAAATATTCGTTTTCCGTTTCAAAATCAGGTATAAAAAACGGCAACAAAAATATTTATATTAATTATGATTTTGATGATGTGAATTCTGAGTTTGGCAATGGGCAATTATTGGTTGGATTTGAAATGAAAAATAAAACCGATAGGTCTTCGCTCAATCAAATTACCTGCACATTCAGTGCTGATTCAAAAAACAGTTGTGTAATTCTTGATGATTGCGTTTTTGATATGTGTGCTTCAGCTAATAATCTATCGCAAAAGAAATCCGGTTCTAAGTCAAGGAGTGAAAGAAAAGGCACAAATTCTACCTCTATAAGTGCGCCCAAAAACAATAATAAGAAAGCATCTAAGAGTGATACAACAAAATTTGTTACGAAGCATAAGATTAATAATCATAACAACAGTGACAGGCAAAATAAGAATGATAATAATTCGACTAAGTTTTCCGGCACAGGTACGACGTATTATGTAAAATCGCCTTCTTCGGTGTTAGAATCAGACGGCGGCACAACTCAAAGCGAAACTGTAACGTCCGATTTCTCAAAAAATAACGGCGGCAGTAATTTGTTGTACCCCAAGAAAAGCAAAATTGCTTTTAGAATGGCAATCTTTTTCGCTGTTTTGGGAATTGTAGCACTTGGTTGCGGTCTGTTTTTAAAAGATAATAATTTATCTGATAAAAATAGCGATAATGAAAACCATGATGGTAATGAATAATTTTTGCTACATATTTTATAAATAAAAGTGTTGACAATCAAGCGGTTTAGTGATATTATATCTAAGTCGCTTGATAAAGCACATTGAGTCTATGGGCCATTAGCTCAGTTGGTCAGAGCCACCGGCTCATAACCGGTTGGTCCGGGGTTCGAGTCCCTGATGGCCCACCATATATAGGGGTATAGCTCAGTTGGTAGAGCAGCGGTCTCCAAAACCGCGTGCCGAGGGTTCAAGTCCTTCTGCCCCTGCCAAAAAGAAACAGTCACCATTTTGGTGACTGTTTCTTTTTTGTTAGACAAAACTTGTCCGAGGCACGCGCGTGCCGGGCTTCGTCGCCGAGCGCTGCCGGTGGCAGATGAAGCGAGGCGAGGATGGCGCAGCGGTCAAAATATGGCGTAACACCGCCATATTTTGGGCACCGCAAGAGGGGTTGCGAAGCAACTTCAAGTCCGTTTGTATATCTTAGGCAATCTTGTGGGGATAATTATCGCTTTTGTTTTACGGCGTTTTCACTTGCTTTTCCCATATAGATAAAATTACGGCGCACGGTCTTTTCCGTACGCCGCTTTTTCATTTTCACACCGTTTTTTGTTCACTTTGTGCCACACAGTCCACTCAATCCGTTTGGTACATCATCAAAAAAGCATCAATCATAATTCAAATCCGTTTGTAACGCCCATCAACATATCCGTGTTTCTTTTGACATAATACATTTCGGTTATCTCCGAAGTTGTGTGTCCAAGTAGGTCTGCCACCTGCCTCGGTGTTAATGCTTTGACCGTTCCGTCCTCTGCTCGCACTCCTGTTACAAGCTTTGTTGCGAAGGTGTGTCGCAAACTGTGTAAGCCTTTTTTCTCGATTCCTGCCGCATCGAGTATAGAATAAAACCGCTTTCTCAAGTTCAACGGTCTTGTAAAGTTGCCGTCTGCATCGGGTATCAACGGTGCATCCTCACCGAAATATCGCTCGTTGCGTAATTCGATAATCGCCTTTATTGCAGTTTCGTTTAAGGGTACAATACGCTTGCTTGAAGCGGTTTTTAACTTGCCCACTACAATTTCCCGTCCGCTTTTTCGCTCTGTTCCGTCACGCTTTTGCGCTTCTTTAACACCTCTTTGAATGTGCATCACTTTCTTTTCAAGGTCTATGTCGCTGTTGATTAAACCTAACGCTTCAGCGGTTCTGAGTCCCGTGTTCAGCATAAGAATATATGCTGATGCTTGATTGTGTTTCGGCTTGCCTGAAGGGTACTTCTTGTATGCTTCCGCTTTGAATTTTTCAATTTCCTCATCGGTGAATACGGTTATCGTTTCGCATACGGGAAGCACTTCTTTGTTTTGCTTTGCAAGATAATTTGACTTTTTTATTGTCGGCACAGCGTTCATCGGATTCTTTTTTATGAACTCTTCACGCATAAGATAATCGAAGTATTCATTGAGCAGATTGTATGTTTGCTTGACTGTTGAGAATGAATATCCCTTGTCGGTCAGCGTACTAATCAGCCTCTTAATGTCTGCACCTGTTATGTTAGATACAATGAGTTTGCCCATGTAAGGGACGATTTGATTTTTGTAAATCTGCTCGTTGCGGTCATAGGTTACTCGCTCAACATTTGGGTACTTAAACACTTGCAGGTAATTAAGCAGGCTGTCTTTTACAGTCTTGTTACCCTCAATGGCATCAATGATTTCTTCTTCGAACTTGGTTATGTAGTCCGTCATTTTCTTATTGACTTCGGCTTTGGTAGTGCCGGAAAAACTCTTGCGTTTTCTTTCACCTTGCTCATCTTTGTACCAAACAACGCCACCCCATCTGCCGTCCGTTCGTTTGAATGCATTGCCGTTTGTCAGCAGTTGTTTTTGCATTTTATCACTCCTTTCGCACACACAATATCACAAACCTTTTTCAATATCCAGACCAAAGATTGTGTGTTTGCTTTTGTTGTTTTAGCTTTAAAAAGCCGTCACAAATCGCCCACAAGCCGTTTTTAGTTTCAGTCCGACGAGTTGCTCTATTTTAGATTGAACTCTTCAATTTTTGCTCACAGCGTTGTCAAAATCCTTTGATTTTTAATTATCATACCGCAATACTTGAGTGAATACGCAAAAGCCTTGAAATTCAGCGAAAAACAGCCTTTACTGCATACGAATTTGGAATCATACGCAAAAGTATTACGATTTGATAAGCCGACAGGCTTTGCCGGACGGCGTTTTCGGGCATTTCAACGCCCGAAAATCATACCCCTTTATCCTGCTTAAAAATCGACGGCTTGAAATCCGCTCCAAAACCCACTCAAAAGAGCCGAGATTTCATTCAAAACCGCATCAAAAATCAATTCAAAAAACTCAAAAGAAAAACCGCTGTTTTTTCCAATTTAGGCTTTTAGATTATTTGTCATCAACTCTTACAGTGGGGTACACTATATTTGATGAACTGTGTAGATATTACTTTGCTGTGCGTTTTCAAAGAATCTTTGAGTAATATCTATGTAACCTTTTTCTTCAAGTGACTTGAGCGTGTTTCTGCAAGTGGTCGGACACATATTGCACTTCTTTGCCATCTTCGGAACAGACCAAAAACTTACACCTTTGCTGTCGCCAACCGAAACAAGAAAACAATAAATCATAAATTCGTACGGCGAAAAGTTTTCATCAAAGATTTTGTTTGGCATATAGTAAACCTTGCCGTCGGTTTTGTAATTTTTGTTTGCGTACATTATTTTTATCCTTTCTTAATTTCATTTTGAATCCATAACTTGAATTCATCTTTCGGTACAACAATTCTTGTGCCGATTTTTATTTTTGGAAAACCTTTTTCATTGACAAGTTCGTATGACCTTGTGCGAGATATTCCAAGCACCTTTGCAACCTGCGACACCGATAACATCATCGGTAGCTCATCAAAACTTTTGTAGCTTTCTTTCGTTGTGTTACCTCCTTTCGTATTATTCGAGAGATACTTTTTCGAAAAGAAAAAGGTATAAGTAAATCTGAAAACAAAAATTCACCCATAAAAAAGTCCCTCTACTATACAGAGAAAAATTTCCATTTTGTTCGGGTGTTTTTCAAAAATCTTTACACCTTGTTTACATTTAATTTCACAAAAGAAAAAATACCCCTCTATAATACGGAGAAAAATTCAAGTTTTGTTGATGTGTTTTGAAAGAAAATTTACAAATTATTTTTATACTTAATTTTAGCTTTAAATTAGGCTAGACACACCTTATTTGTAAAACCTGAATTGTATAACTTATGAATAAAAAACGCAACATTATTATTCGCTTACACTGATGAAGGGTGATAAGGTTGTCGAGCAGCTGAAAATAACCGCCTATTTTTATCTGCTCGGCTGTTGTCGGTATTTTGACCTCAACATTTTTAATATTGTCTGAGTTAAGAGATTCAAATGTTGAGCCGCAGGAAAGCGTTTTCCAAAAACCGTCTGCATCCATTTTTACGAGCAGTTGATAAATAAATTCATTTCCTTTAATTGCAGCAACACCACGCCCGATTACTGCATTATAAGCGGTTTTTCCCATTGCTCCAGCCGGAGCACGGACACTCATTATTAAGTCACCTGCATCTGCTTTTTTGGTAATTTGAGTTGTCCAAATGCGAGGGCAAACCCAGCCGTTTTGCAAATCGGCATTACCTTGAACAAGGATATAATCGCTTGGCTCATCCGAATAGGTACTACCATCCGGCGATTGCCCCATAGTTATTTGTACGACATCACCGAGCTTACGCTGTTCCCAAGTTATTGTCTAATCAATGTGAACAGCGAAAATTTATACGCTTCCATTTACGCTGATGAAGGGTGATAAGGTTGTCGAGCTGTTTGAAAAATGCACCGATGGCTTGCTGTTCAATCAGACTTGGAAGCCAAGTCTTCAATTCAGAAAACTCTGTTCGATTTACAATTTGCATTGTTCCGGAAGCTGCGGAGCCTTTCATTTTTGCAGACCACAACGCACTTTCTGTTAAAAGAAAATAAGGATCATACTTGTTTTCATTCGGGGTTAATCCGTTAATCTGCTGATTGAAACTGCCCGTATTTCCAAGCATTGTGTTCTTTCCGATACTCGCAATGCAGGTTACGAGTATAGTGTTTTTCGGAACAACACGACCGACTTGTTGACCTAAGTCGCTCAATTTCCTTGCACTTTCAAATGTGATGTTCTCACATATATCAGTCGGAGTAACCCATACGATTCCGTCATCTGAATAGTAGTCAGGAATAGATGTTGATGGGGTGTTGCCAGTCGTAATTGTTCCTAACTCACCCAGCTTACGCTGTTCCCAAGAAAGACTGTAACTTGCTGCTATTTGTTTTTTACATAGCAATTTACACAAGTACGAAAAAATGTACTTTTGACTGAAAAAACGCATATTTATTGAATATATCAGATTTATATGGTATAATATTTACACTTACACTTTGACAGAGAAAGGGTGCAATAGATGGCTGTTAGTTATAAAAAATTATGGCTATTCTTCTTGATAGAGATATGAAGAAAAAAGACTTGGAAAACTTAGCAGGCTTAAGTCATTACACAATGAGTAAAATGAGCCGAGATGAAAATGTTAATATCGAGGTGCTTGGCAAAGTATGTGCCGCCCTTGATTGTAAGGTGGAGAATATTATTGATTTTATTCCTGACGAAGAAGATTAAGTCCGTTTTATAAGACATGGCATTCGATAAAATTAAGATAACTACATAGATATAATCGGAGGAAGATTATGAACAAACAACAATTGGCATCGAAAATATGGGCACTTGCAAATGAACTCAGAGGCAAGGTGCCTGCGGCGACATATAAAGACTATATGCTCGGATTTTTGTTTTACAAATATCTTTCAGATCGTGAAGAAAACTATCTGATTAAAAATCTCGGCTATGAAATAGATGAACTACACGAGGTAAAAGAAGATGATGAGCAACCGAAAAAGAACTGCATGGACAATCTCGGTTATTTTATCGCATATAAAAATTTATTTTCAACTTGGATAAATCTCGGTGTAGATTTCTCCGTCGAAAATGTAACCGTTGCATTGAGCGCCTTTGAGAGATATATTTCCCCTGCATATAAAAAGGTGTTCTCAAATATTTTTGCCACTTTATCAAACAGAATTACAGACCTTGGCTCTACCGACCCCGAAAGGACCAAAAACGCTGGCGAAATAATAAAACTTGTAAAATCCATTCCTACCGACAACAGGGAAGATTATGATGTTCTCGGTTTTGTTTACGAATATCTCTTAAAAAACTTTGCAGCCAACGCTGGCAAAGCTGGCGAGTTTTATACTCCTCACGAAGCCTCTGTCATTATGGCAGAAATCATAGCATATAACCTTCAACATAAAGAAACTCTGTCTATATACGACCCGACATCCGGCTCTGGCTCGTTGCTTATAAATATCGGTCAGGCTGTTTCAGGCTATCTCGGAGACAAAAATAAAATTAAGTATTATGCTCAGGAATTGATTCCGGAAACATACAACCTTACCAGAATGAACCTCGTCATGCACGATATTTTGCCGGGTAATATCGTAGCACGCAAAGGTGATACTCTTGACAAAGATTGGCCTTATTTTGAGGACGGCGATCCGGATTCAACGTATGATTACCTTTCTGTTGATGCTTGCTGCTCAAATCCTCCTTACTCTCAACCTTGGGAACCGAGGGAAGACCCGAGGTTCAGCGGATACGGACTTGCTCCAAAATCAAAAGCGGATTATGCTTTTCTTCTTCACAATCTGTATCATCTTAACAGCGATGGAATAATGACCATTGTTTTACCTCACGGAGTGCTTTTCAGAGGCGGTGAAGAAGGAACAATTAGAGAGCAACTTGTAAGAAAGCACAATATTGAAACAATTATCGGTCTGCCTGCAAATCTTTTTTACGGCACCGGTATTCCAACAATCATCATGATTCTCAGAAAAGTTCGTGAGAGAAGTGATATCCTCTTTATTGACGCATCAAAGGGATTTATTAAGGACGGTAACAAAAACAAACTGCGTCAAAGAGACATTCGCAAGATTGTTGACACGGTTATTTCAAGAAAAAATATTGACCGCTATTCCCGTCTTGTAAGCTTCGATGAAATCAAGCAAAATGAATTCAACTTGAATATCCCTCGCTATGTCGATTCATCCGACAAAGTAGAACCGCATGATATCTTTGCGTTGATGTACGGCGGTATACCGAACGCTGAGATAAATAGCGAAAAACTTGCTCCGTTTTGGCGACAATTTCCGACTTTGAAAAATGAACTGTTTAAGGCTATAAATTCAAAATATTCCGTAACTGCCGCCGAGAACTTAAAAGAAATTATTGAGAATAACGCTGATGTTGCTTCGTTTATCAGTTTTTATAATAATAAATTTTCGTATTTAAAAACTTATCTTGAAAATGAATTTCTTTCGAACCCGGCGAGCATTCACTTGAGTTCACTCGAAATGAAAATCGCCGCTTCTATAAGAGAAAAAATTGACGACAACGGGTTAATTGATTATTATGATTGTTTTGAGGCACTTGACAATGTATGGCAAGAAATACTTCTCGACCTTGAGACTGTAAAAACTCAGGGCTTTGCGGCTGCGAAAGAAATTGATGATATTAAAGTACTAAAAAAAGACTCCAAAACAAAAAAACTTGAAGAAAAGGTTATCGGAACAGACGGTAGACTTATACCTTTCGCTATGATTCAAAATCTGTATTTCTCCGATTTGGCGGACGATGTTTCAGCTTTAGACATTGAGATTTCTGCACTGGCAAACGAAAAGGATGACCTTCTTGATTCCATTGAACCCGATGACAAAGTCGAACTTCTTAAAGACGGTGATTCGAGCGATATTGATTCCAAGAAGCTCAAATCAAAAATTGCCGAAATCAAAAAGAATATCAAAAAAGGCGCCGAATATGAAGACGATTCATACGAATCGATAATTATGAGTATTGATAAAACAAACAGTAAAATCAGCCAAGTGAAGAAGGCTCTAAAGACAAAGAAAACAGTCCTTGACAGCGAAACCGAAGAAAAAATAAAAACACTTACTGACGAAGAAATTCATAACATTCTTGTTAAAAAGTGGATTGACCCTATCTGTGACGGAATAACCAATCTGCCGCACACACTGATTTCTTCACTTGAAAGCCAGATTGATGCGCTTTCAAAGAAATATGATACCTCATTCACTGAACTTGACAGTCAGATTAATGAAGCGGAATCTTCGCTTTCGGGTATGCTTGATGATTTAACAGGTAACGATTTTGATATGCAAGGTCTTGCTGAACTTAAGAAATTGCTTGGAGGTAGTGCAAAATGACGAAAAAAACAGACACTCCGGCAATCAGATTTAAGGGATTTAGTGACACTTGGGAACAGCGTAAGTTAAATGAAGTTGGTGTAGTAATTGACCCTCACCCAAGTCATAGAGCTCCAAAAGAAGAACAAGGAGGCATACCTTTTATCGGTATTGGAGATGTTGATGAAATGGGTAATATCAATCGTGAATCAGCAAGACCTGTTCCGGAAAATGTATATGATGAGCATCATAAACGATATGATTTAAATGTCCCATCACTTGGTTTAGGAAGAGTTGCGTCATTAGGAAAGGTAATAAGATTGCGCTCAGATATAGGAAAGTATGCGATTTCTCCAACAATTTCAGTTCTTCAATTTTCGGAGAATATAAATATAGATTATTTGTATGCTTACATGAATACTCCGCAGTTCAAGAAACAGTTTGAAGGAAAAAGCAATGGTTCTACAAGACAATCTGTTGGAACTGAAATGGTGCGTTTGCTTAACCTTTCCATGCCATTTAATCTTGACGAACAGAAAGCTATTGGAACTTTTTATAAAAACCTTGACAACCTTATCACCCTTCATCAGCGTGAGTATGAAAAGTTGCACAATATCAAAAAATCTATGCTTGAAAAAATGTTCCCGAAAAATGGCTCAAATGTACCCGAAATTCGTTTTAAGGGATTTACTGAAGCTTGGGAACAGCGTAAGCTGGGTGAAATAGGCTCGGTTTCAATGTGCCGCCGCATTTTCAAGGAACAGACATCAGAAACTGGAGATATACCTTTTTATAAAATTGGAACATTTGGCGCTGATCCTGATGCGTTTATTTCCAGAGAGCTTTTTGAAGAATACAAATCAAAATATCCTTATCCCCAAAAGGGAGATATTTTGATTTCAGCGTCGGGCAGTATCGGCAGAACCGTTGAATTTGCCGGGAATAATGAGTATTTTCAGGATTCAAATATCGTGTGGCTTAACCACGATGAAAGGCTCTCAAATCCATTTTTGAAGTGTTTTTACTCAGTAGTAAAGTGGGCTGGTATTGAGGGTAGCACCATAAAAAGGCTTTATAACGATAACATACTAAACACTGTTATTTGTATGCCATCTGTTCCTGAGCAAAAGCGCATAGGGCTATTCTTTGAAAACCTCGACAACCTTATCACCCTTCATCAGCGTGAGTTAGAAAAGCTTCAAAATATCAAGAAATCTATGCTCGAAAAGATGTTTGTTTAGGAGAAAAAGAGAAAATGAAAAAAATAACTTTATATCACGGTACTCCTGACAAAATTGTAGTGCCTACATTCGGCAAAGGCGAGGAAAAACACGACTACGGACGAGGATTTTATCTTACCGAAAGCATAGACCTTGCAAAAGAATGGGCAGTATGTCGTCCAAATGAGTTAAATGGATATGTTCATCGGTATGAACTTGATACAGATGGTCTTATAATTTTAGATTTTCAAGAAAAAGGTGTACTTGCGTGGCTTGCAGAACTGATGAAGCACAGAGACGCAGCCGACTCAAAGCGTTACCGTATGCTTGCAAAAAAATTTATTGCAAAATACGGTGTAGATACCGACAAGTACGATGTTATCAAAGGTTGGAGAGCAAACGCCTCATATTTCTATATAGCAAAGGAATTTGTAAGAGACAATATCGATATGGATATTCTTGAGGAATTACTTTCTCTTGGCGGTTTAGGTATTCAGTATTGTATAAAGTCTGAACTTGCTTATTCCAAACTGTACGAAGTGGCAGACGGCTTACAAACTGTTGAGTACACACAGTTTAACGAAATGTACAATCAGCGAGACATTACCGCAAGGCAGAAAATGCGTGAACTTGTTGATTCCGACGCTAACCGTGTAACAAAGGTGTTTAGTACACTGTTTGAGGAGTGATGATTATGAGAGCCTATTCACAGGATTATTTGAATGATGTAGTAGAAAATCAGGGTAAGCTCTTTGACTTTGTTGCTCAAACTTATCCCGATAAAGATACCGAAGATTTTATCAAGACCTATATGGCAAGCAAAACAAGGAAAAGTATTGATGAGGCAAAAGCCTATGTCAACACAATGGATGCCAAAGAATTGTGGGAATACTTTACCGAAACCGAAAAGTATTCCTTAAAGTCCGGCAAGGCTCTTGACGGCTTTATGCCAGACTGGATTGGTGAATTTTATGCTTACTATCAATGGTATTACGATATTCCGAGTGTTGAGGTGCTGAAAAAGGTGCCACTTGATTTCATAAAAAAAGCCTACTACGGTTTGCACGACTTGGAACTTGATTTGGCAGTGCAAAAAGTCGGTGAAGTGTAATGGATATTGTTTGTTTTCACAATCCCAATGAAGATAATGGCTATTTGAGCAATTGGTATCCGTCACCCTTTACGGTGGACGGTGTTGCGTTTTCTTCGATGGAACAATTTATGATGTACCGCAAAGCAATCTGCTTTGGAGATGAAGCGGTAGCAGCTCAAATCTTATCAACAAGTGATGTTGCCGAAATCAAATTACTTGGCAGGCAGGTGTCAAACTACGATGAGAGTTTGTGGAACGGCATTCGTCAAATTGTAGTTTATGAGGGACTTTTGGCAAAGTTCTCGCAAAATGTGGAACTAAAAGGAAAACTCAAAGCAACCGAAAATGCTGTTTTGGCAGAGTGTGCCGTAAAAGACCGTATTTGGGGTATTGGGTTGTCAATGAAAGACCCCAATAGACTAAACAAATCTAAATGGAACGGTAAAAATCTGCTTGGATACGCCCTTATGATGGTGCGTGAACGCTTGTAATTGTCTTTTTCTTGGGAACAGCGTAAGTTAAATGAAGTTGGTGTAGTAATTGACCCTCACCCAAGTCATAGAGCTCCAAAAGAAGAACAAGGAGGCATACCTTTTATCGGTATTGGAGATGTTGATGAAATGGGTAATATCAATCGTGAATCAGCAAGACCTGTTCCGGAAAATGTATATGATGAGCATCATAAACGATATGATTTAAATGTCCCATCACTTGGTTTAGGAAGAGTTGCGTCATTAGGAAAGGTAATAAGATTGCGCTCAGATATAGGAAAGTATGCGATTTCTCCAACAATTTCAGTTCTTCAATTTTCGGAGAATATAAATATAGATTATTTGTATGCTTACATGAATACTCCGCAGTTCAAGAAACAGTTTGAAGGAAAAAGCAATGGTTCTACAAGACAATCTGTTGGAACTGAAATGGTGCGTTTGCTTAACCTTTCCATGCCATTTAATCTTGACGAACAGAAAGCTATTGGAACTTTTTATAAAAACCTTGACAACCTTATCACCCTTCATCAGCGTGAGCTTAAAAAACTTAAAAACCCACCTTAAAAAGATATTTGTGAATTAAGGAGATGAAATTATGCCATACAATGACGAATTGCTCTTTGAAAGAGACCTTATAAACTACCTTCAACAGAGTTGCGGCTGGAAGGACGGACTTATTAAAAATCCCACAGAAGAAGATTTGATAAAAAACTGGGCCAACATTCTTTACGAAAACAATAATGATATTGACCACTTAAATGGATGCAGACTCACAGACGGAGAAATGAGGCAAATTCTCGGTCAGATTGATGCACTTAAAAGTCCGTATAAACTGAATACATTCATTAACGGCAAAAGTGTAACGGTAATAAGGGATAATCAGGATGACACTGCTCATTTCAGTGGACCCGTGACCCTTAAAATATATGACCGTATGGAAATTGCCGCTGGAAACAGCAGATACCAAATAGTCGAACAACCAAGATTTAAAACAACAAACAATGTTTATCCAAATAGACGTGGCGATTTAATGTTGCTTATCAACGGTATGCCTGTATATCACATAGAACTAAAGAAGAGTGGTGTACCGTTAAGTCAGGCGGAAACACAAATCCAAAAGTATATGACAAACAATGCGTTCACCGGCATTTTCTCTCTTATTCAAGTGTTTATTGCCATGAATCCGGAGGAGTCAGTCTATTTCGCAAATCCCGGCCTTGACGGTAAATTTAATCCCCTTTACTATTTTCATTGGACTGATATAAACAATGAATATATCAATGAATGGCATAAATTTGCTCATTCGCTTCTTATGATTCCGAGAGCACATGAGATGATCGGTTTCTATACTGTACCGGATGCCTCTGACGGCGTTTTGAAAGTGCTGCGTCCATACCAAGTTTACGCCGCACTGAATGTTTCAAATACAGTATCTGCATCTCATTGGACAAAAGCCGAGCAAAAAGCGGGATACATCTGGCATACCACAGGCAGCGGAAAAACACTCACATCATTCAAAACGGCGCAACTCATTGCAAATATGAACAGAAAAGCAGACAAAGTAGTTTTTCTGATTGACAGAGTAGAGCTTGGCGATCAATCCTATACCGATTATACTAATTTTGCCAATGTTGATGTCTCTATCAATAACACAAGTGATACCGATGCACTTATAAAACTATTGAAAAGTGATGAGGCTGACGAAAAAGTTATCATTACTTCTATTCAGAAAATGTCTCGTATTAAAGAGGGCGATGTACCACAGTCTGTTATCAACAAAATCAGGGGAAAGCATATTGTCTTTATTGTTGATGAATGTCACAGAGATCAGAACGGTGAAATGCATCAAAATATCGAACACACTTTTCCAACAGCAATGTTTTTCGGTTATACGGGCACACCAGATCATGCCCTAACAAAAGATATTTTCGGTTCTGAAAAGCATAGATATACAATAGCCCACGGTATAAGAGACCGCAATGTTTTAGGATTTGACCCTTATGAAGTGCATATATTTGACGACAACGACCTGAGAGTGAAAGTCGGGCTTAACCTTGTTCATGCTGTTACCGAAGCAGAGGCAATGGCTGACGATATGAAGCGTGACAAATATCTTTATTATCTTAATCAAGGCACAGAACCTTGCCCAATGACTGAGATTGAAAAGCATATTCCCGTTACTCAATATCAAACCGATAATTACAGAAGAAAGGTTGTTGAAAACATTCTAAAAAGATGGACAGTAAGAAGTTACAACTCACTGTTTCATGCAATATTCGCAACGAGTAGTATTCCCGAAGCTATTGAGTATTATAAAATATTCAGGGAAGAGCGTGAAAAAGGTAATCACAGCCTAAATGTCACGGCACTTTTTGATGCAAGCGATGACAACGGAAATAATGCTATTTTGAAAATGCAAGGTATAACGCAAATTCTGAATGATTACAGAGATATGTTCGGTCAGAGTTATACTCACGCCAATTATGACAAATTTAAAAAAGACTTGTGTAAACGTCTTGCGCATAAAGACCCGTATATTAACCTTGAAATAAATCAGCAACTGAATATTGTTATTGTTGTAGATCAGCTTTTGACCGGATTTGACTCAAAATGGATTAATACGGTTTATCTCGATAAAATGCAGAGAAGTAAAAACTTTATTCAGACTGCATCAAGAACGAACAGACTTTTTGGACCGGAAAAGAAACACGGAACAATAGTCTGGTATAGATATCCACATACAATGACAGCAAATTTTAAGGCAGCTGTTGATGAGTATTCCGGTAACAGACCTTTTGGCGTTTTTGTAGATAAACTTGAAAAAAATCTCAATTCATTAAACTTGATTTTTGATGATATTTGCAGTCATTTTGAAGCAGTAGGAATTGAAAACTTTGAACAAAATTATTGTGATGATGGATGGAAAAAGAAATTTGCAAAATTATTTCATTCTTTCCAGGACAAACTTGACTCTGCAAAAATTCAGGGCTTCTACTGGGGAAATTGTGAATATAATTTTGACCACGACGACAGTCCACAAACAACGGTTAAAGTTAAAATTGACAAGGAAACATACCTCATACTTGTTCAAAGATATAAGGAGTTGTTCGTAGTAAGCCCAGGCAATCCTGACCCACCGTATGACATTGACCCACATATCACTGAAATCAGTACAGATGTAATTGATAACGATTATATGAATTCCCGTTTTAAACAGTTCATCAAAGATTTGAATGCTGGCAATGCTGAAGCGAAGCAAAGGAATCTTGATGAACTCCATAAATCATTTGCGGCTCTTTCTCAGGAAGATCAGTCCTTTGCAAGGCAATTCTTAAACGATGTTGAAAACGGTCTGGCTGTTGAGGAAAATAAAAACCTGTCGGATTATATCGCAGAATATAAGGCAAAAAGCTATAACGATAAGATTAGTGAGATTTCCAAAGGTATGGGATTGAATCCCGATAAACTCAGATTTTTAATTAACCTTCATCCAACAGAATCAAAAATTAACGAATTCAACAGGTACGATGAGTTGTTTTGTGATTTGAATTTGGATAAAGCGAGAACATATCTTGAGAAAAAGCTCGGTAAAGCATTGGTAAAAAAACGAGAAGTTAAAATGGAAGCAGATGCTTTTTTGAGGGAAGTAATTCTAAACGGGGTTTAATTCTATTTAAACTGAATATGATATTGCCTAAACGGTATATGAAACGAAAAAGTTTATGGTTTTTGCAATGATTTCATGTTTCGTATACAAAATTAACTAGGGGGTCAGGAGAAATCTTGACTCCCTTGCTTTTTCTTGGGAACAGCGTAAGGTTAGAGAAATAACCGATAGATACGATAATTTGCGTATTCCCGTTGCCGCAAGTTTACGAATTGCAGGCACAACTCCTTATTATGGAGCGAACGGAATACAAGATTATGTTGAAGGATATACTCACGATGGCGAGTTTATTCTTGTCGCAGAGGACGGAGCGAACGACCTCAAAAATTATCCCGTAAAGTGCGTAAAAGGGCGTATTTGGGTAAATAATCACGCCCACGTTCTTCAAGGAAAGTGTGCTTGTGCAGATAATCAATTCCTTGCCTATGCAATAAGTCAGGCAGATATTGAATCACTTTTGGTAGGCGGAGGTCGTGCTAAACTCAATGCTGAAACGCTAATGGACATTGAGTTGTTGTTGCCAAGCAAGGACGAGCAAATACAAATTGGGAGTTATCTTGCTCGGCTTGACAACCTTATCACCCTTCATCAGCGTAAGCCCTTATAATAATTGGAGGAAATTATGCTGAATAACATAAACAAAACAGACTTATTCTATGATTACTACGCTCAATGGATAACAGTGTATAAGGAAGGGGCGATAAGAAAAGTCACGATGGACAAATATCTGCTTACGCTTTCGTGGATAAAGCGATTGGCACCGGATTTGAAAGTGTGCGAACTTTCAAGAATAACATATCAAAAGCTGCTTAATGATTATGCTAAACTGCACGAGAGGCAGACAACAATGGATTTTCATCATCAACTTAAAGGGGCAGTGCTTGATGCTGTTGACGAAGGACTTATTGAACGAGATCCTACGAGAAAAGCCATTATTAAAGGCAAAAAACCGAGACACAAGAAGATTAAATATCTCAATCAATTTGAGTTGCATAAATTATTGTCGGTCTTGGAACTTAATCAAGAACTTAATTGGGATTGGTTTATTCTATTGGTTGCGAAAACAGGAATGAGATTTTCTGAAGCATTAGCAATAACGCCAAATGATTTCGATTTTTCTAAACAATCCTTATCAATTAACAAAACTTGGGATTATAAAGGCAATTGTGGTTTTATGCCAACTAAAAACCAATCTTCTGTTAGAAGAATACAGATAGATTGGCAACTGATAATTCAGTTTTCGACATTAGTTAAAGATTTACCGGAAGATGAACCGATTTTTGTTTCGGGCAAAGTGTATAATTCTACTGTGAATGATATTCTTACAAGACATTGCAAGAAAGCCGGAATTCCTATAATATCAATTCACGGTTTGAGACATACACACGCTTCTTTGCTTTTGTTTGCAGGGGTATCAATAGCAAGTGTTGCACAAAGATTAGGGCATTCAAGTATGACAACCACGCAGAAAACTTATCTTCATATCATTCAGGAACTTGAAAACAAGGATGTAGATTTGGTGATGCGTTCGTTATCAAGTTTGAATTGACGACAACCGCTTACGCTAATGAAGGGCGATATACTACAATTATTTGTAAATTAAAAGTGACATCCAAAGTGACAACTCTAATGTCACTTTGGAATAAGTGAATTTATAATTAAGCCTCTGATTTTTCAATTTATTATCTATCAATAAATAAACATAAACATGAGTTCTAATCAAAATGCTATAATAAACATACAAATAGTAAATCCATATCAAGAGGATTTTACTATTATTTGTCACTATTTCTTGCAGTGGGGTGCATTATATTTGAGTTTTGAATACGATTCAATTTTCAAGAGCATCAAAAAAGCATCAATTTTCAACAAAAACTATAAATACAAAAACGAACAGCACTTTCAAATCCTGAAAGTGCTGTTTTTATGCGGAATTTTAGGGGGACTGTATTTTAACACGCGGCTTAACTGAAAGCGTGCTTTCCGCTCCAAAACCGCGTGCCGAGGGTTCAAGTCCTTCTGCTTTAACAACAAAATTCAAAAGTGCTTGCACTTTTGACAGTAAACAGTCCGGTGGACTGTTTGCGCATTGAGTTGATTATAAAGCCCCTGCCAAAAAAAGCACCGAATTTTCGGTGCTTTTTTCTTTTATTTACGCTGTTTTACGGCGTTTTTACTTGCTTTTCTAATATAGATAAAACTACGGCGCACGGTCTTTTCCGTACGCCGATTTTTCATTTTCACACCGTTTTTTGTTCACTTTGTGCCACATAATCCATGCAATTCGTTTGGTACATCATCAAAAAAGCATCAATCACAATTCAAATCCGTTAGTGATTACTTTTTCTTTTTTATCTAATTTTTCATTCTTTGTGCGAATTGATATATGCCGATTTAATGCTGTTCGGTAATTCGTTCGGAATTATATTTTTGAGTCTGTCCTCGTTTCCGTCTTTGATAGCCTCACTGTAATACCAACATTTGAAATTTAACATATCAAGCGTTTTATTCAACTTGGTAATCTCTGCTTCTACTTGCTTTTTTTGGTTTTCAAACAACTCTTTTCTTTTGGTATATGTTGAACTTCCTTCCATACACCAAGACATAAATTGCTTAATGTCTTTTATTTGTAACCCTGTTTTTTTCAAGCATTCAATCACACGCAATGCCTCAATTTCATTTTCGCTAAATTGTCTAATTCCCGATGTGCGATTTAATTCAGGAAACAGCCCTTCTTTATCATAGTAACGCAAAGTTGATACCGGTAAATTAAACATTTCGGATACTTGACCGATTGTATACATATTTTTTCCTCCAAAAAAATAAAAAAACTCTTGACATAAAGTTAGGTTTAGGTGTTATTATCAATATAACAGAGAATAAAAAAACATTCAATAGCGAATGTTAATTTTTAGGAGGTTGAAATTTATGGCAATAAAACAAACAGCCGGTAGAAAAGAATTAGGAGAATTTGCTCCGAAATTTGCTGAATTAAATGATGATGTATTATTTGGTGAGGTTTGGAGCAGAGAAGACAAGTTATCGCTTAGAGACCGTTCACTTGTTACAGTTACTTCTTTAATGTCGCAAGGTTTAATCGATCCTGCTTTTCGTTACCATTTGGAAAGTGTTAAGAAAAATGGAATCACAAAAGAAGAAATCACGGAGATTTTAACGCATAACGCTTTTTATGCAGGATGGCCCAAAGCTTGGGCTGCATTTCGTATTGCAAAAGAAGTGTGGAATGATAAGAACGAGGAAACTGAAGATAATACGATTGAAAAACACGCTTCGTCAATGATATTTCCGATTGGTGAGCCGAACGACAGCTTTGCACAGTATTTCAGCGGAAAGAGTTTTCTCGCCCCTGTTTCTAAAGACCAGGTTGGTATTTTTAATGTAACCTTTGAGCCGAAATGCAGAAACAATTGGCATATTCATAAAGCAAAAACGGTGGCGGTCAAATTTTGATTTGCGTTGCCGGACGAGGATATTATCAGGAATGGGCAAGAAAGCTATAGAAATGCTACCCGGCGATGTTGTAAATATTCCTGCGAATGTCATACATTGGCACGGAGCTTCGGCTGATAGTTATTTTTCTCATTTAGCTATTGAAGTTCCGGGAGAAAATACATCAAATGAATGGTTGGAAGCTGTGTCAGATGATGAATATTTTAACGCAATAAATTCTTAAACGGAAAACTTAGTACATTATGCGATTTTATAATAACAAAACAGGTTTGTCCTAAAATTTTGGACAAACCTGTTTTGTTTGATAAGTTGAATATTTCTAATTTAAAATATCCTTGGACCAAGATTTTTTTAGCGCTAAATAAGAAATGACAAAGTTTGCAAGCCAGCCTGCCGGTACGGCAAGCCAAACAAAGGCAATACCGAAACGGGGCGCAAAAATCAATGCTACGGACAAACGAATTGCAAGGTTAACCATATTTGCAATTAAAAACGGTCGCATATTTCCGATTCCACGAAGAACACCGTCTGTTGCCATTTTGATGCCCATAAATATGAAAAAGTAGCCGAGCCATTTCATATAATCACCGGACACCTGATACGCTAATTCAGTTCCGTCTTTGCCTAAGAAAAGCGAAGAAATTTGAGTGTGCATCGTTTCAATAATTACAAATGCAAGAACGGCAAAGCATACATCTAACAGTAAAGCGGCATGGTAGCCTTTTTTAATACGGTCGATTTTTCCTGCGCCGAGATTTTGCGAAACAAAGGGTGACACTGCATTCCCGATGGATACAAATATCAGAGAAAAAACATTTTCTACTCTCATTGTTGCCGCATAGCCTGCGAGTGCTTGCGTGCCAAAAGGATTTACAACCGCTTGCACAATCATCATACCGATTGATACTGTTGATTGTTGAAGGATTGACGGAACGGCAATTTTAAGCATTGTGCGCAGTTCTTTTTTGTCAAACCAATGAAACGAACCTGCGTATTTTCGCATACGGTAAAGAAAAATCAAAAGCGAAAGTACGGCTGAAATACCTTGTGCAATAAGAGTGGCAAGAGCCGCACCGAATACTCCGAGTTTAAGACCTCCCACCATCCAAAGGTCCATAATGATATTCAATACAGACGAAAATATTAAAAGCCATAACGGGATTTTTGATTCGCCGATTGAAGTGAACATGGTTGACAGAATATTATACATAAATAAAAACGGAAAGCCAACAAAATAGATACGTAAGTACAGCACCGCATCTTTCATTATATCCGCAGGCGTTTGCAGTATGCTCATCATCCAATGAGAAGTGCAAAATCCAAAAACACCGAGAAATACGCTTAAAAGCAAAAAACTTATTAAAGAAGTAGAAACGATTGTTTTCATCTTCCCGTAATCTTGAGCACCAAAATAACGGCTTACAAGTACACCTGCGCCTACACCTGCACCGAGTGCTATGCAAATAAAAACATTCGTAAGTGCGGCACAGGCACCAACGGCCGCAAGTGCAGATGAGCCTACAAATTGACCGACGATAATTGAATCAGCCATATTGTAAACTTGTTGAAAAAAGCTGCCTAAAATAATAGGCATTGCAAAAACAGTCAACGCTTTTAGGGGCGGGTCTGTTATTAAATATTCGTCCTTTTTCATTTTTATATTCTCCTGAACTTTACTTGAATTATTTCTGTATAAGTTTTACTGAAATCACATCAAAAAACAATTATATCATCAAAAAGCCGAACAAGCTGCAGCTAACTCAGTCTGCACCCTGTTCGGCTTTTGCTTTTTACTGAACAATCGCTCTTTGGATTAATAAATATAAATGTTGTTTTGCAAACAATTATAAATCAACCTACTGTTGAAAATCGTTAAATACATCTGAGTTTGGAACGAAATCATGATTGACTGTGCCTAAACTACATTTTTCAATATAAAACTTATTTAGAAAAATATATAATGCAGATAAAGCTGTTAAAACATTTTTTAAATTTGCTTTATAATAATTAGGCTTTTTTGTGTCGCTGTCAATATTAGAGCGCTTGTGCTTTACCAAATTATAAGACTGCCACCATTCATAAGTCATATCTTTTTTATATTTTGAGAAGGGCAGAATTTTGATGCTGTCGTATTTGGATTTAGTCCTAATTGATAAATCTTTGAAGCCTTTTATATTTTTACATAACAATTCATTCTTTTCAACCATATTTAATGGCCTTGCGGATTCCTTAATTGAGTTACAATATTCTGCAGTTATTGCGTCAAATTCATTACAAATTAACACAAATAAATTAAGAAATTCATTTGAATAAACAGCGTAATTATCTTTTTCAATTGCGACATAACGCTCGGTATCCAAAAACTGTTTTTCTAAAAATTTGTAGTGTTTCCAATAGTATTTTACAAATTCATTTTTGTCCATTTTATTCTCCCAATTATAATTTTAATTAAATATTCAATCTTAATTTGATTTAATTATACCATAGTGCATTTTATATTTCAATAATTTAATTTGTTAAGCGTCACAGTGTGTTGTATTATATAAGTTTACATCGGTACAAACGAAAAAAGGCAGCGCTATTTGCTCAATTTGTTACTTAGCGACGATCCAAAACAGTATGCGGAGTTCGAAGAAATTTGGGGCAAGAAGTTTGTAAGGAGTGACTATGGCTCATTAGCCGAACTACACAAACCAATTAAAGAAATCGCAGACAGGGAAGGTTGGGAAATGATAAGGACAAGTGGTTGTCCATATGGAAAAGAAGACCCAATTTGGGCGTTGTATCATGAATGTAGAAGGCGTAATTATGGATATTAATACAATAATATAAAGCTCTTATTTTATGCTTTATGTTATAGTTGAGTATTTGCTAATATATTTTTATATTGAATAATCAAAAAGTAATAAATTGACAATTTTACTTGTATGCTGTAATATAAAACTATCAAAATTAGGAGTAAAATTATGAAAACTAAGGAAAAGGTTGAAAGTAAGAAAGGGAAAAAATTGAAAATTGTTTTGCTTGTTATTGCGGCAATAGTTATCGTAGCCGTTGCTTTTATAAATTTAACTACTTTGCCGAAATATGACGATGATAAAAATGTTATTTATGTCGGTTCTATGGTGAAGTCAAAAACAATAGATTATAAGGATAAAAGCGGCGAAGGGCTGACTAAAAATCCTATTGTTAAAATTATGCAAATGGTTTGGCGCTTTTGTGACGGCGGTGATAAAAGCAAGCACGCAAAGCAAAATCCACCTCAAAATATTGAACTTATAAGCGATATTGCGTACATAGATGACGGAAATTATTATCATAAACTTGATGTAATGTATCCTAACAATATTTCTGAAAATGATAAGCTTCCGGTTATTATTGATATTCACGGCGGCGGTTGGATGTACGGTGATAAAGGGCTTAATGAAAATTATTGCCGTGCGCTTGCCGACAGAGGATATGTTGTTTTTGATATTAACTACCGTCTTGTGCCTGATGTTAATGTTAATGAGCAGATTAAGGACGTTATGTCTGCGCTTAAATGGATAGGCGAAAATATTGATAACTATCCTTGCGACCGTGAAAATATTATGCTTACGGGTGATTCGGCAGGCGGTATGCTGGCATCTTACGCAGGTGTTTTACTTCAAAGTGAGGAATTAAGAGATATATTTGATACCGAAAGCGCCGATATTAAGCTGACTGCTTTGGTTTTGACCTCTCCTGTTTCCTATATGAAGGACGGCGGCTGGTTCAGCGTCTATACAAAGCCGCTTTGGGGAAAAAATTATAAAAATAGCAAAACATACAATTATATGGATTTTGATGAGATTTTGCCTTTTGCAAATGAAATGCCGCCTACATATTTGATTACAAGCAGCGGGGATACTCTTGCAAAGAAACAAACCGTTCAGCTTTATGAGCTTTTAAAAAAGAACGGCGTTTCGTGTGAACTTGCAAATTACGGTAAGGAATACGGCGAAACTTTGCCGCACGTGTTCAGCGTTTTGCAACCGTTTGAACCTGCCGGTAAGGACGCAATAGACAAAGCACTTGCCTTTTATCAAAATGAAATGAAACAAGGCGTAAATTAAGATTTTAATTTCGCCGATTATGCTGCTTTGACAGCGACTCGATGATAAAATCATTTCGGTGTTATATATGACGAAAAACAAATTGCTTGATTCTAATCAGCTTAAAATAATTGCAATTGTCGCTATGACGGTTGACCATATTGCGTGGATGCTTTTTCCCGGTTATCCGAGGGAAGCGTTGCCTGTTATTATGCATATTATCGGAAGGCTTACTTGCCCGATTATGTGCTATTTTATAGCAGAGGGATATCATTATACTAAAAATATAAAAAAATATACTTTTAGATTGTTCCTTTTTGCATTTATATCTCATTTCGCATATATTTTTGCATCTAACGATTTTGTTGATGTTAAATCCTTTATCCCTTTTTATTACGGCGATTTTCTTAACCAAACGAGTGTAATGTGGTCACTTGCATGGGGACTTGTTATGCTTCGAGTAGCTCGTAGCAATAAGTTAAATAATGTTTTGAAAGTTTTATTTGTTATTTTAATATGTATAATAACTCTTCCAAGCGATTGGAGCTGTATTGCCGCACTTTGCATTATGGCGATAGGTACAAATAGGGGAAATTTCAAAAATCAAATGCTTTGGATGATTTTTTATGTGTTCCTTTATTCATTAGTTTATTTCTTTGCTATTGATAAGCTTTACGGTATTATTCAAATGGCGGTTGTTATTTCAATTCCTGTTATTTATCTTTATAACGGTCAGCGAGGAAAAAATGAAAAGGTCAATAAATTTATGAAATGGTTTTTCTATATCTATTATCCTCTTCATCTTGCAATAATCGGAGTAATAAATTTAATATAATTATAAAAAAAGACGTGATGCAAAACTGTATCACGTCTTTAATCTTATAACTGCGAGGCTTCGTAAGAAACGCCTAAAAGTGCCGAGTCGCTTTTTAATTTTGAGCGTACTATATTAACGTTTTTAAAATTATCCATAAGAAGATTATATATTTTTCTGTCAATAAGATCGATAACATAATCCTCGTTCATAATTCCGCCGCCAAGGACTATCAATGGTGGATTGAAAATATAGATAATGTTAATAAGACCTATAATCATTTCATCAATCCATTTGTCGATGACCGACCTTATTTCCGGTTTGCTGAAATTCTCTTTTTCAAAAATTTGAAATGCATTAAGATTAGTCGAGTTTGCCTTGTTTACAGCCTCAATAAGCGCTTTTGCAGAAGCATAACATTCATAACAGCCTTCTCCGCCGCAGGTGCATTGCTTACCACCGGCATGAGTAATCATATGACCGAATTCTCCTGCGGATGATGCATTACCTTTATAAAGCTTGTTGTTAAGGAACATTGCACCGCCTATGCCTGTTCCGTAAGTAAGGCATAAAAAGTCGCTGTGGCCCTTTCCTGCACCGAATCTTGCTTCACCGAGAGCAAATGCGTTTACGTCGTTTTCAACAAAGGTGGGAATATTTGTCTTATTTTCAATAATCTTTTTTACCATCATTCCGGTGTAATAGGGAATGTTATCGGTTGAATATACTACTATACCGTTTTCACTGTCAACCTGACCGGCTGTAGAAATTGCAATGCGGTCTATGTTTTCATAGCTTTCGATTATGCGTATAATTTTTTGAACAAGCTCCTGACCGCCTTTTTGTGCCTCGGTAGGTACTGTATGCCTGTCGGTAAGATTGAATTTTTCGTCACAAATAGCATATTTGATATTTGTTCCTCCGATATCGAATGCCAATATTCTCATAGTATCACTCCATATATGTATTGTTCTTTAATAATTATATCAATTTATTTTGTTGAATTCAATAGTTATTGAAAATACGTTAAATTTGTGATATAATTAAATAAATAATTTATCTTAAGGAGATAGGTATGGCTGATGAAATTAAAGAGGAAAAGCTTGACAGTCCTCTTGTAGTACATAAAAAAGGGGATGCATCTTACCAAGAAGAAGGCAACGAGGTTAGTATGCAAAATACTCACGTTGATGAAGACTCCGATGCCCCTACGCTTGAAAGGCATAGATTTAAAAAAGAAAAGAAAAAGAAAAAATGGCCGTATGTGCTTGCTGTAATTGTCGTTGCTGCAGTTGTTGTTATTGCCTTGCTTGTTAATAACGGTACAATTAATCTTTCACAAAAGGAAACTACGTCAGCTTCCACTAAGTCGTATACAACAGATGTTGTTAATCCTTTTAAAGATACAATTACCATTAAAGGCACATATATTTTCTATGAAGGTACCGAGCTTGACGATATCGGCTCTCTTGAAAGGGAAATTAAGTATCAGGATGCAGACACAACATTTACTGTTCAGGATGAGCATGCCGATTCTAATTTTTTAAATAAAGAGGTTTTGCCGCTTCTTACCAAATATAAAATGAAATATAATGTCACTCATATACAGTCATCGGGTCTTATTTCAAAATATGAGGCAACTACACAACCAGTAAGCGACACCGCACCGTCAAGTGACGCACAGGTGTCAGATGCACAACCGCCGCAACAATGATTTTATGGATATTGAATTATTAGCGAATAAAATAAATCTTAATAGTGAACTTAAAAATAAAGTGCTTAGCCTTGTCGAAAGGGACAGGGCTAAGCTTATTTCTTTATGTAAAAAAGCAGATAACGATAATTTTAAATCTGTTTTCACTAAGAATGATATCATTAAGCTTGCCGTAGCACTGCTTTACAGTGTTGAATTTACTTATCCTAAATATCAAAAGGCAGTTATAAGCGATGAAATATATTTTGAAACAATGAAAGATATCGCCGTTTGGTGCGAAAACAATAACAATAAAGGGTTGAAAAATCTTCCTTGGATAAAAAATCATCTTAATTTTGAACTGTTTAAATTGGGAAGGCTCCAATTTCAGTTTTATAAATGCAACAATAAATTGCTTGATTACAGCCTGTTCCCGTTTGATTACGGCGAAAAAGTTGTTTATGTTCATATTCCGCAGGGTGAAAAGCTTGTTTATGCCGAGTGTGTTAATTCACTTAAAAATGCTAAACGCTTTTTTGGCGAGTATTTTCCGAATTATGATTTTGATTATTTCTTTTGTGAAAGCTGGCTTTTATACGGTGAAAATTGGCAATTTATGAATAGCTCAAGTAATATTTTGCAGTTTTCGACTTTGTTTGATTTGGTTTATTCCTTCGATGATGACAGGCAGGCTATTGAAAGAATTTTCGGTAAAAGGCAGCTTATTAAGTCAAAATATCAAGAAAATACCGCTTTGCAAAGAAGTGCTAAGCGTTTTATGCAAAATGGCGGTAAATTGGGCGAGGGTATAGGAATACTCTTTAAAGGCGATATTTAAAGATTTTTATAATAATTTACGGCTAATTCATCACAGCGCTCATTATATGGGTGGCCGTTATGACCTTTTACCCAATTAAACGTAACTTTGTGATTTTCGAGCAAAGGCAAAAGAGCTTTCCATAAATCGACGTTTAAAGCAGGCTTTTTGTCTGCTTTTTTCCAATTGTTTTTTTCCCAATTGTATACCCAACCCTTTGTGATTGAGTCGCAAACATATTTTGAGTCGGTGGTAAGATAAACCTCGCAAGGCTCTTTGAGAGCCTTTAATGCTTCTATAACCGCAGATAATTCCATTCTGTTATTTGTTGTTTCTTCACACCCGCCGACAAGCTCTTTTTCGTTATTTCCATAGACGAGTATTGCCGCCCAGCCACCTTTTCCCGGATTTCCTGAGCAGGCACCGTCTGTATATATTTTTACTTCTTTCATATTTTTCACCAAAATGTAAATTTTTATATATTTTACCATTCTTTTTGGCAATAATCAATATAGAGTTTAGTGTCCTATTATTGGTGCCATGCGCTTTGAACACTTGACATTCAATCTATTATCATTTATTATATACTATAATTTCAGTTGAACGGAAAAAATATTTTTAATTCGGAGGTTTATATTTTAATGACAAATCAAAAAAGTCCTTACGGTAAGATTGCTGACGGAAAACGGAATTCCAAGAAGCGATATGTAACTTATCGTAAGACAAACAAGAAAAAGGCTCAAATTCCGCCTGAGGAGAAGGAGTCTGTTCGTATAGCATTTTTAGGCGGTATTAACGAAATCGGAAAGAATATGACTCTTTACGAATACGGCAACGATATGTTTCTTGTCGATTGCGGTCTTGCATTTCCCGATTCCGATTTGCCCGGTGTTGACCTTGTAATTCCTGATTTCAGCTATGTTGAACGTAATGCTGATAAAATCAGGGGCATAATCATTACTCACGGTCATGAGGACCATATAGGCGGACTTGCATATCTTCTTAAAAAGGTAAACATTCCTATTTATGCAACAAAATTAACAATCGGCTTAATTAAGGGTAAACTTGAGGAGCATAGGCTTTTAAACTCGGCAAAGCTTGTTGAAATTAAGCCGAGAGATAACATTACACTCGGTGCTTTCAATATTGAGATGATTCATGTTAATCACTCTATTCCCGATGCTGTAGGTCTTGCGATTCGTTGTCCTGCCGGAGTTATTATTCAAACCGGCGACTTTAAGATTGATACTACCCCTGTTGACGGCGATATGATTGATTTAAGCCGTTTTGCAGAATACGGTCGTAAAGGCGTATTGGCTCTTCTTTCGGATTCTACAAATGCCGAGCGCCCCGGATATACACCAAGTGAAAAATCAGTCGGCGACAGTTTTGAAAACCTCTTTAGAAAAGCAAATAAAAAGAGAATCGTTGTTGCAACTTTCGCTTCTAATATTCACAGGGTACAGCAGATTATTGATGTTGCGTGTGCACGCCACCGCAAGGTTGCCGTTGTAGGAAGAAGTCTTGAAAATCTTGTTAAAGTCGGAAGTGAACTTGGATATCTTAATGTTCCGCAGGGAATTTTGATTGATATTAATACTATTAAAAATTATTCTGATGACCAGCTTGTAATTATTACAACCGGCTCTCAGGGCGAGCCTATGTCTGCTCTTACAAAGATTGCTTTCGGCGCTCACACAAAGGTTACATTATCGCCTAATGATTATGTTATTATTTCAGCTACCCCTATTCCGGGTAATGAAAAAATGGTAGGCAATGTAGTTAATGAGCTTATGCGTCACGGCGTTGAAGTTATATATGAAAAAATGTATGATGTTCATGTTTCCGGCCATGCCTGTCAGGAAGAACTTAAACTTATGATAGGGCTAGTTAAGCCTAAATATTTCATTCCTGTTCACGGCGAGCAAAAGCATCTTCAAAAGCATGCTAAACTCGGTGAAGCAATGGGCATTGACAAGAAAAATATTTATATTGCAAATATCGGTGAAAAAATTGAACTTGCCGACGATAAAATTAAACTTGTTGAAAACGTTCCGTCGGGTGAAGTTTATGTTGACGGTATCGGTGTAGGCGACGTCGGCAATATCGTTCTTAATGACAGAAAGCATCTTTCTATGGACGGTATTATTATAGTTGTAGCAACTATTGACAGTTCAACCGGTCAGGTTATAAGCGGTCCGGACATTGTTTCAAGGGGCTTTGTATATGTTCGTGAGAACGAGGCTCTTATGAACTCAGCAAGGGATCTTGCGTGCAGAGTTATTGATGAAAACTATAATGTTAAATTCCATGATTGGAATGCAGTTAAATCAGGGCTTCGTGATGAACTTTCACGATTGATGTATGAGAGAACAAAGCGCAGACCTATGATTTTGCCTATTTTGATGGAAATATAACGGAGGATACAAAAATGAAGGTTATTTTACAGCAGGATGTTAAAAATCTCGGCAAAAAGGGTGACCTTGTAAATGCTTCAGACGGATATGCGAGAAATTTTCTTTTCCCAAAGGGACTTGCAATTGAAGCAAATTCAAGCGCTATGAATGATTTTAATAATAAAGAAGCTTCTAAGAAATTTCATAAAGCCGAAGAGATTAAAGCGGCTCAGGCTGATGCTGCAAAGCTCGACGGCAAAACCTTTAAACTTACGGCAAAAGCAGGTGCCAACGGCAAACTTTTCGGCTCTGTTACGTCTAAGGATGTTTCAAAGCAGATTAAAGACGAACTTGGAATTGATATTGATAAGAGAAAAATCGTTATGCCGGATGTAAAAGCGTTTGGTACTGTTCAAGCTGAAATCAAGGTTTATCAAGGCATCAGCGCAAAGGTGTTTGTTCAGGTTTCGGAGGCTTAATTTATGGCTGAATCGTTAAATGTTTCAGGCTCTGTTAATATGCCTTTTAATCTTGAAGCAGAGCAATCTGTTTTGGGCTCAATATTAATTAAGCCGGAATGTATAGAAGAGGTAATTGAACACGTTAATGCCGATTCGTTCTATCTTCCTCAGCATAATGCAATATTCAGCAGTATGATGGTGATGTACAGCAATTCAAAGGCTATAGACCCTGTTATTATTGCCGATGCACTTGCCAAGGACGGAAAATACGATGAGGCAGGCGGCAGAGATTATCTTTTGCAGCTTGCTCAATCAGTTCCCTCTACAGCTAATGTTGTATATTATGCAAAAATAGTAAAAGAACAGTATTATCTTCGCCAGCTTGTATCTCTTTCGTCAAAAATTATTGAGGATGCAACAAGCGGTGAGGCTGATGCGACAAGCATTTTGGAAAATGCGGAGCAAAGTATTTATAATATCCGCCAGGGCAGGGAATCAAACGGCCCCGCAAAGGTAAGTGAGGTTATAGTTAACGACGTATATACAAAGCTTGCACAAATAACAGGGGACGATAAGGAAAAATATAAGGGAATTCCGTCAGGCTTCGGTATGCTCGATAAAATGCTTACGGGTCTTAACAAGGGCAATCTTATTCTTATAGGTGCCCGTCCTGCTATGGGTAAAACAAGCTTTGCGCTTAATCTTGCTCAAAATATCACAATGGGCGCAAGAAAAAAGTGTATAGTTTTCAGCCTTGAAATGCAGAAAACCGAACTTGCCGAGAGACTTCTGTCTTCTCAGGCAGGTGTTGAATCTCAAAAACTTAAAACAGGTGAACTTACCGATGAGGAATGGGTAAGGCTTGGCAATGCTGCGGCAACATATAATGATGTTGAACTTTATCTTGACGACACATCAGCAATTACTGTTCCTGAAATTAAGTCACGTGTTCGCAGAATGAGAGGCGTTGATTGCATTATTATAGACTACCTCGGTCTTATTTCCTCTGCAACCAAAAAGGAAAACAGAGTTCAAGAAGTATCTGAAATTACACGTAGCTTGAAAATGATGGCTAAGGATTTGAATATTCCAGTTATCTGTTGTGCTCAGCTTTCCAGAGGTACCGAAGGTCACGGCAAAAACCATAAGCCACAGCTTGCCGATTTGCGTGAATCAGGCTCTATCGAGCAGGATGCCGATATAGTTCTTTTCCTTTATCGTGAAGCATATTACAGTACAGAGGTTGATGAGGATAAGCAGGACCAAATTGATGCCAATAAAACAGAACTTATTGTTGCGAAAAACCGTCACGGCGCAACAGGCTCAATTGAATTGACCTTTGATAAAGAATATACTCGATTTAGGTCTGTTGATAAATCTAATTATGAATAAAAAAGCAATTAATACCGTTGAAAAATATAATATGCTTTCAAAAGGTGATAGGGTTCTTGTTGCCGTTTCAGGCGGTGCAGACTCTATGGCTTTGTTAGAGTTTTTTATATCAATTAAAGACAAATATGATTTGAACCTTTGTGCCGCTCATATAGAACACGGCATACGTGGTGAAGAATCTTTGAGTGATGCTCTTTTTGTAAAAGAATATTGTGAAAAATCAGGCGTCAAACTTTATATGAAGTCTATAAATGCTCCCTATCTTGCAAAAAAAGCAGGTATGGGTGTCGAAGAATATTCACGACAGGCAAGATATGACTTTTTTAGTACAATACCCTGTGATAAAATTGCAACTGCCCATAATTTAACGGATAATGCAGAAACTCTTTTATTCAGGCTTGCAAGGGGAACGGGGCTTAAAGGGGCTTGTGCAATTCCGCCCGTAAGGGATAAAATCATTCGCCCTTTTATAGAAATTTCTTCTGATGAAATTCGTGCTTGGTGTAATGACAATAACATTGCTTACAGAATAGACAGTACAAATAAAGACGATACTTACAGCAGAAATCTTATCAGGCTTCAAATGTTGCCGCTTTTTCAAAGGTTAAACAACGGATATCTTGAAAATATTAATGATTTTATCAGCGACGTTAATGATGACTATTCTTTTATTATGAACGAAGCGCAAAAGGCATATAATATTTCGGTTGTTAACAATGAAATAGAACTTAATAAATTAAATTTGCTTGATGAAGCAATAAAAAAGCGTGTTATTAAATTATATTTTGAAAATAATAATTTGAATTTAGACCGTATTCATTTGCAAAATATCAATAAGATTACGCAAAAAAGCGGAAAAATTCAAATAAAAAATGATTTATACGCTATTAGTGCAAAGGGCAAACTTCGCATTGCAAATCTGAAAAATTCGCCTAAATTAGATGAAATCGTAACCGAAATTTTAAATATTAATGAATTTAGCGATAAAAATATTGATTTTTATTGTGACTGTGATAAAATTATCGGCAGCGTTACAATTCGCAAAAGATTACCCGGTGACAGCTTAAAACCCGCCGGCAGAAATGTTAACAAAACTCTTAAAAAACTTTTTAACGAAACGGCTTATCCGATTGAAAAAAGAAACGGCGATATTGTTGTTTGTGACGATAAGGGTATTATCGGCATTATCGGGCTTTGTGCTGATGACAGAGTCAAAAAGGATTGTAATACTGAAAATGTTTTTATAATCAAACTTCCTTCGGAGGATTAATTAATGAATAATATGTCAAAAAATTGGAAATCAATACTTGTTTATATTTTGATTCCTATTCTTTTAATAGGCGCTGTGATTTATTTTGTTAATTCGCAGACATCTACGCAGTTGAAGTATTCTCAAGTTGTTTCTATGTTTAAAAATAACGAGGTTTCCGAGTTCAGTCTTGATTTGTCAAGCGGTAATCTTGTTTATAAAACCTTTGCTAAGCCGAAGGAGGAAAAGAACTACTCTGTTCCGAATGTATCATATTTCCTTGATGATATCAGGGAAAGTGTTGATAAATATAATGACGAGCATAGCGATAAGCCAATTGTTTATGACTATAAGGCAGGAACGTCAAATGCTTGGATTTACAGTATGATTCCGTCACTTCTTATGTTTGTCGTTTTGATAGCGCTGGGAATTTATGCGTTTAGAAAAATGAGTGGCGCTATGAATAATGAAACCAATCGTACATTGGGCTTTGGCAGAATTAAAACCAAAACTCTTGTTGAAGATGAAAAACGCAAGACTACATTTAAAGACGTTGCCGGTTGTGACGAGGAAAAAGCGGAACTTGAGGAACTTGTTGAATTTCTCAAAAGTCCCGAAAGCTTTACCGAGCTTGGTGCAAGAATTCCGAGAGGTGTACTTCTTGTAGGCCCTCCGGGTACAGGTAAAACCCTCCTTGCAAGAGCAGTTGCAGGCGAGGCAGGCGCACCGTTTCTTTCAATTTCAGGCTCTGACTTTGTTGAAATGTATGTCGGCGTCGGTGCTTCACGTGTAAGAGATTTGTTTGAACAAGCTAAGAAAAAAGCACCTGCAATTGTATTCATTGATGAAATTGACGCAGTAGGTCGTCACAGAGGTGCCGGCACAGGCGGCGGCAATGATGAAAGAGAACAAACTCTTAATCAGCTCCTTGTTGAAATGGACGGTTTCGGCACTAACAGCGGTATTATTGTTATTGCCGCTACTAACAGACCGGATGTTCTTGACCCCGCTCTTTTAAGACCCGGCAGATTTGACAGGCAAATTACCGTTAACAGACCCGATGCTCAGGGTAGAGAGGATATACTTAAAGTTCATTCTCGTAATAAGCCGCTTGGTCCCGATGTTGACCTTAAAGAAATTGCTAAAGATACAATCGGTTTTACGGGCGCAGACCTTGAAAACCTTTTGAATGAAGCTGCCCTTCTCGCAGTAAGACGTAAGAAAAAGGCTCTTACTATGCAAGAAATTTCCGATGCAACATCACGTGTTGAAATGGGTACTGAGAAAAAATCGCATAAGTATTCCGAAAAAGCCAAGAAACTTACTGCTTATCACGAAGCAGGTCACGCTGTTTCATCATATTATATTGAGGGCCACGACCCGGTTAAGGAAATTTCAATTATTCCCCGTGGAATGGGTGCAGGTGGTTACACTTGGTATACTCCCCAGGAGGAAAATTATAATTCAAAGGCAGATATGCTTGATGATTTGATTTCTCTTCTTGGCGGTCGTGTTGCTGAAGCGCTTTCACTTAACGATATTTCAACCGGTGCGTCAAATGACCTTCAGCGTGCAACATCAATTTGCCGTGATATGGTTTCTAAATACGGTATGAGTGACGAACTCGGTCCTGTTGTTTACAGCGATGATAATAACGAAGTATTCCTCGGTAAAGATTACGGTCACGTAAACAATTACAGTGAAGCAACAAGCGCAAGAATTGATGAGCAGATTGAAAAGATGATGAGAAAAGCTTATTCTCAAACCGAGAGTATTCTTAAGACTCATTATGATAAGCTTGAGCTTGTGGCTGAAACGCTTATTAAGAATGAAAAAATTTCAGGTGATGAGTTTACTCAGCTTATGGAAAACGGCTTTATTGCCGATGAAAAAGTAAGCGAAAACGAGGAAGTTCAGGCAGAAGATACCGAAATTGTTGATGTTGAAAATGTCAACGAAGACGATTTATCTTCAAATGATATGAAAGATTAATTTAATAAATAAAATCAGAGTGACGATGCATATAGTACCAGTATTGTCACTCTTTTTTATGTATTCTTGACTTTTATACAAGATATAGTATATAATAATATCAATTTTGAACTTCGACTTGGAGGGATAGTATTGGCAAAAAAACAAGAATATGGCAATGAAAGTATTAAGTCATTAAAGGGTGCGGACAGGGTAAGAAAAAGACCTGCCGTTATTTTCGGCTCTGATGGTTTAGAGGGTTGCGAACACTCTGTTTTTGAAATTATGTCAAACTCAATAGATGAAGCGAGAGAGGGCTACGGTAATAAAATTTGCGTAACCCGTTTTCTTGACGGCTCTGTTGAGGTGCAGGACTTTGGTCGTGGTATTCCTGTTGATTACAATAAAAACGAGGATAAATATAACTGGGAACTTCTTTTCTGCGAAATGTATGCAGGCGGTAAGTACGATAACGGCGGCGATAACTATGAATTTTCGCTCGGTTTAAACGGTCTCGGTCTTTGCGCTACGCAGTACGCTTCCGAATATATGGAGGCAGAAATTCATACCGACGGCTATAAATATACCTTGCACTTTGAAAAGGGCGAAAATATCGGTGGCCTTAAGAAAGAAAAGTATGATAAAAAGGATACAGGCACACGAATTAAGTGGAAGCCTGATTTGGATGTTTTTACCGATATTAATATTCCTATTGAGTATTTTCAGGAAACTATTAAAAGGCAGGCTATCGTAAATGACGGCGTTAAGTTTGTACTCAAAAATCAAACCTCTGCTTCTAAATTTGAAACATTTGAATACTGCTATAATGATGGTATTATGGACTATGTAAAGGAAATAGCAGGAGATACGGCTTTCACAACTCCACAGTATTGGGAGTGCGAAAGAAAGGGTAAGGACAGAGAAGATTTACCCGAATATAAGCTTAAAATAAAATCTGCAATTTGCTTTTCTTTAAAAAATCAGCTTAAGGAATATTATCATAACTCAAGTTTTTTGGAGCACGGCGGTGCTCCTGAAAAGGCTTTCAGAAGTGCGTTTGTTAATCAAATTAACGCTTATCTTAAAGCAAATAATAAGTATTCCAAAAATGACGGGCAAATTAACATTCAGGATGTTGAGGATTGCATAATTTTTGTTGTGTCATCGTTTTCTACTCAAACCTCTTACGAAAATCAGACTAAAAAGGCTATTACTAATAAATTTATTCAAGAGGCTATGACTGATTTCTTCAGAAAGCAGTTAGAGGTTTATTTTATCGAAAATAAAATGGACGCAGATAAGATTTCTAATCAAGTTCTTATCAATATGCGTGCAAGAATAAAGGCTGAAAATACAAGAAAAACGCTTAAAACCTCACTTCAGTCAAAGATGGATATGACAAATCGTATTCAAAAATTCGTTGACTGCCGTTCAAAGGACGTTGACGAACGTGAGGTGTTTATAGTAGAGGGTGACTCTGCTCTGGGTGCTTGTAAGCAGGCAAGAGACGCTTCGTTTCAGGCAATTATGCCTGTCAGAGGTAAAATTTTAAATTGCCTTAAATCAGATTACGATAAAATTTTTAAAAGCGAAATTATTACTGATTTGATTAAGGTACTCGGTTGCGGTGTCGAGGTTAAGAGTAAGGCCGCAAAGGATTTATCTCTTTTTGATATAAATAATCTTCGTTGGTCAAAAATTCTTATTTGTACCGATGCCGATGTCGACGGCTTCCATATCAGAACACTTATTTTAACTATGATTTACAGGCTTATGCCTAAGATTATTGAAGCGGGCAAGGTTTATATTGCCGAATCTCCGCTTTATGAGGTTACGTGTAAGGACCAAACCTATTTTGCTTATAACGAAAAGGAAATGGACGAGATTAAAGAGGAAATAGGCGACCAAAAATATACCGTTCAGCGTTCAAAGGGACTTGGCGAAAACGAGGCTGAAATGATGGCTCTTACCACTATGAACCCTAAAACAAGACGTCTTATTAAGGTTACACCCGATGATGCTCAAAAAACTTCCGAAATGTTTGATTTGCTTTTGGGTGATAATCTTGAAGGACGTAAGGAATATATTTCAGATTACGGTCATCTTTATCTTGATGCCGCAGATGTCAGCTAAGGAGGTAATTTGTTTTGGCTAAGAGAAAAATTAATAAAGACGAAGCAAAAAATCAGCCTCTTGCAGATAACGTTCATATCAAAGGTGCAGGTTCTGTTCAGGACGAGGTGATTACTAACACCTTAACCGATAACTTTATGCCTTATGCTATGAGCATTATTCTCTCACGTGCCATTCCGCAGATTGACGGATTTAAACCGTCGCACAGAAAACTTCTTTATACAATGTATAATATGGGGCTTTTGCAAAGCGGAACAATTAAGAGTGCTAATATTGTAGGACGTACAATGCAGTTAAACCCTCACGGTGATGCGGCGATTTATGAAACTATGATACGTTTATCCCGTGGTAACGAAACACTGCTTTATCCTTATGTTGAATCAAAGGGTAACTTCGGTAAAGCTTACAGTAAAAATATGGTGTATGCCGCTTCTCGTTATACCGAGGCTAAGCTGGCGCCTATTTGCCATGAACTTTTTGACGATATTAAGTCAGACACAGTCGATTTCGTTGACAACTATGATAACACAATGAAGGAACCTACTCTTTTACCCGTTACCTTCCCGTCAATTCTCTGTAATGTTACTACCGGTATTGCCGCAGGTATGGCATCGTCAATTGCTTCATTTAACCTTAAGGAAATATGCGATACAACCATTGCTCTTATGAAAAACCCCGACCATGAGGTCAGCGATACACTCCTTGCTCCTGATTTTGTCGGCGGCGGATATATTCTTTATGATAAAGAAGAATTTGATAAAATTTATCGTACGGGCAGAGGCTCGGTTAAGGTTCGTGCAAAATATAGCTATGATAAAAAATATAACTGTATTGATATTACCCAAATTCCGCCTACTGCAACAAGTGAAGCGATAATTGATAAAATTGTTGAACTTGTTAAAACAAATAAAATTAAAGAAATCAGCGATGTTCGAGATGAAACAGACCTTTCAGGATTGAAAATTACAATTGATTTAAAACGTGGAGTTGATCCTGATAAGTTTATGGCTAAACTTTATAAATCCACTCCTCTTCAGGACTCGTTTAGCTGTAATTTTAACGTTCTTATTAAAGGCAGACCTATGGTTTTGGGCGTTAGAGATATTCTCCTTGAATGGGTTGATTTCAGGCTTGAATGTATCAGAAGAAGAGTTACGTTTAATCTTAATAAAAAGAAAAATCAACTGCATTTATTAAAAGGTCTTTCTAAAATACTTCTTGATATAGACAAAGCAATTAAAATTGTCAGGGAAACAGAGAGTGAGTCAGAGGTTGTGCCAAACCTTATGATTGGCTTTGGTATTGATGAAATTCAGGCTGAATATGTTGCCGAAATAAAGCTTCGTCATTTGAACCGTGAATATATCTTGAAGAGAATTAAAGATATTGAACAACTTGAAAATGAAATTGTTGAACTTGAAGATATCCTTTCAAGCAAAAATAAGATGAAAAAAATTATCATCAAAGAACTTGAACAGGTTACAAAGAAGTATGATAACGGCAGAAAGAGCGAAATACTTTATTCTGTTGACGAAAGTGTTGAAGAAGAAACGGTTGAGATTCCCGATTATCCCGTAACTTTGTTTATTACAGAACACGGATATTTCAAGAAAATCAAAACCGCAAATCTTCGTATGAGCGGCGAACAAAAAATTAAAGAAGGAGATACTCTTCTTCCTGAAATTGAATGTTCAAATAAAGATGAACTTTTGTTTTTTACAAATCAATGTCAGGTTTATAAGGCTAAGGTTGACGATTTTGCAGATACAAAAGCTTCGGTTCTCGGCGAATACGTTCCCGGAAAGCTTGAAATGGCAGAGGACGAGCAGGTAGTATATACCGCAGTTATAAGCGATTACACGGGATATATGATTTTTGTTTTTGAAAACGGTAAGCTTGCAAAGGTTGATATGGCTTCTTATGCTACTAAGACAAACAGAAAAAAGCTTATCAATGCTTATTCAAATAAATCGCCTTTAGCTCAGGCAATTTACATTAAAGAGGATACAGAACTTGTTATTTGCTCGTCAAGCGGAAGAATGCTTCTTGTTAATACAGGTGCGATTTTGCCTAAGACGACTAAGGATACGCAAGGTATTTCAGTAATGAAACTAAAGAAAACTCACAAAGTCGTTTCACTCCATATTTATCAAGAGGGTGAATTTGAGAAAGCTTGGAGATTTAGAGCTAAAAATTTGCCGGCGGCAGGTGCGCTTCCGAGTGAAAATGACGTTGCTGAGCAGATAACATTTTAAAAAATAAAATAACACTTGCATTTTTATTTTGCTTGTGCTATAATTCATTAGTAATTTATATAGACGGAGGAGATACTATGCTCTGGTATCATTATGTTTTCGGTGCAGTATTAATTGTATTTTCAATTGTAATTACTATCGTTGTACTTATGCAGGAAGGTCGTTCGCAGAATCTTTCCGGTGCTATTGCCGGCGGTGCTGATACTTTCCTCGGTAAATCAAAGGGAAGAACAATTGAGGCAAAGCTTGAAAGAATCACCAAATGGATGATTGTTGTATTTTTTGTTATAGTACTTGCTGCATTCCTTGTTTTTCTTTTTATAGGATAAGAATTAAAATGATTAACCTTGCGTAATGCAAGGTTAATTTTTTTGTGAGGAAAATATGAATTTTATTATTTTTGATTTAGAATGGAACAATGCTTATAACTATAAATTAAAGCGTGGTATGAATGAGATAATTGAAATCGGCGCAGTAAAGCTTGATGAAAATTTAGACGTAGTTGACACATTTAAGCAGCTTATTAAGCCGCAGCTTTCAAGAAAACTCGGCTCAAGGTTTAAAAATCTTACACATATTACTATTGATGAAATTAACGATAACGGAATACTGTTTGAAAAAGCCTTTGACGATTTTGCAAAATGGTGCGGCAGGGGGGACAAACTGTTTTTAAGTTGGTCAACAAGCGACTTGTATACCTTGGTTGCTAATTTTAAATATTTTGAAAATACTGTTTATGTTGATTTTATGACTAAGTATGCCGACGCACAAAAATATTGTATGAGCTTTATTGAAAATGCAAGTGCTGCCAATCAAATCAGTCTTTCACACTGTGCTGAAATTTTTGGGATTGATACAGATTCTGCTAATTTTCACAGAGCGCTTGAGGATTGTATGATTACGGCCTTGTGCTTTAAAAAGGTTTATGACCATGATAAGCTTGCAAAATATATTCACACCTGCGATATTTCGTTTTTTGAAAGGCTTGTGTTTAAGCCGTATTATATCAGGGAAACGGAATATGAGGATTTTAAGCTTAACGATGTTAAAATAATATGCCCGATTTGCGGTGGTACTGTTGCCCCTATTAAAAAATATGAATTTACCAATAATACTTTTAGGGGAGCCGGATTGTGCGAAAAATGCAGCAGAAAGTTTTGGACTTATGTAAGGGCTAAACAAACGTATGACGAGGTTGTTGTATCGTCACGTGCCGTTCCTATTAACAAAAAAAGAGCAAAACATATTAACTGATTTTAAAATTTACAATTTAATTCTTTATTTATTATAATTTTTGTAATATAATAAATTATATTTTTTGACGGAGGTACTTATATGGCTTCAAATGATTATGATGATTTATTAAAGTCTTTTATGAGTAATTCTACAAAAGCATATAATGAAGATAAAACTTCAAGAGAAAACGGCAGTAATGTTCCTGCGTCTTATTCTCTTTCTTCCGCCGATGACAAAAAGGCAAAGAAGATACAGCGTGGCCGTGATATTGAAAAAGAGCTTGTTCAAAAGCAAGAAAAAAAGCTTAAGAAAAAAAGAGCAAAGCAAAATAAAACTCCTGCTCAAAAAGCTCTTTCAAATTTCGGCAAGGTTATTTTGGGCGCAGTAATGGTAATCGGCGTTGTCGGTATTGTTTGCTTTTCGGTGCTTGCGATTTATGGATACAGCGTTGTTTACGGCGACCCTGTATTTGACCTTACAACCGAGGCAAAGGTAGGTCAAAACCAAACTTCGTTTATCTATGGTTATGACGGCGATGATGTTGTTGAAATTACAAGGCTTCACGGCGAGGAAAACCGTATTTGGGTTAATCTTGATGATATGAGCAAATATATTCCTGAGGCTTTTGTTTCAATTGAGGATAAGCGTTTTTATAAGCATCACGGCGTTGACTGGAAAAGAACAATTGGTGTTTTTCTTAAAAATAATGACCAAGGCGGCTCAACAATTACACAGCAGCTTATAAAAAACCTTACCGATGATAACAAGGTTACTTATGTTCGTAAGTTTAACGAGATTTTAAAGGCGCTTAACCTTGAAAGAAATTTCAGTAAGAAACAAATACTTGAGGCTTATCTTAATACAATTTATCTTTCAAACGGTTGCTATGGTGTTAAAACTGCGGCAGAAACCTATTTTGGCAAAGAAGTATCGGATTTGAATGTAGCTGAGGCTGCCAGTATTGCGGCTATTACTCAGTATCCGAGTAAATATGACCCTCTTAACGAGCCTGAAAATAATAGGAAACGTCAAATTGATGTCCTTTATGCTATGAAGGATAAATACGTTAAATATCTTACGGAAGATGAATATCAGCAAGCTAAAGCCTATGAAATGGTATTTACTAACAGTAAGAATTATAAAGGCTCGCAGATTAAGAGTGACGACAGCGAATCAAAGAAAAACAGCATTACCGATTATTATACAGACTATGTAATCACAACTGTTCAAGAGGATTTGCAGAAAATGGGCTACACAAGTAAAAAGGCGCATGACCTTGTTTACGGCGGTGGCTTGAAGATATATACCGCTATTGATTTTGACGTTCAGGATTCAATGGAGGACGTATATGAAAACTATAGGCGTATGCCTGACGAAACAGTTCAAGGCGCTATGGTGGTTATGGGATATGACGGACGTGTAATGGGTATTGTCGGCGGAACCGGCAAGAAAAAAGCTTCTATGGTCCTCAACCGTGCCACAAATTCCAACAGACCGCCCGGATCTACAATTAAACCGTTATCTGTTTACGGCCCTGCTCTTGAAAAGACAAAAGAGGATAACGAAACAGGTGTTTATTGGTCAACAATTCAGCAAGACAGGCCTTTCAAAACCGTTGAAGGCAAGCCTTGGCCTGTAAATGAGGGCGGCAGCTACTCAGGCAGAAGTGTAACTCTTCAATATGGTCTTTCAAGGTCACTTAATACTATTTCTGCAAGAACTCTTGATAAAATAGGCGTTGATTATTCATACGATTTTATTACGGAAAATTTCCATATAACCTCACTTGACAGTGTTCGTGACTCCGATTACGGCCCGCTTGCTATCGGTTCTTTGACAAACGGAGCAACAGTTCTTGAATTAACTACTGCTTATGCGTCATTCGGCAACGGCGGTAATTATTATGAGCCTTATTGTTATTATAAAATACTTGACAGCCAGGGTAATACTCTTATTGAAAAAGAGCCTGAAAAAACAAAGTCAACTGCTTTGAGCGAGAACACAAGTTGGGTTATGAACAAACTTCTCCAAACTGTTATGACAGAGGGTACAGGTACTACCTATAAGCTTTCAGGTATTGAATGTTTCGGTAAAACCGGTACAACTAATGATAATAAGGACCGTTGGTTTATCGGCGGTACTCCTGATTATGTCGCAGGCGTTTGGTACGGTTATGATAATCCTAAGGAAGTATTTTACAACCTTTCTCCTAACCCATCGGGTACTATTTGGAACACGGTTATGAAGGAAGTATATGCTAAGCTTGATGAAAAGAATAAGAAATATACAAAGAAATTCCCTGAAAGTGACGGCATAGTAAGAAAATCTTATTGCAGAAGCTGCGGTAAACTCAGAAGCGGTACGGGTGCTTACGGTTGGTACGACGTTGATAATTTGCCGGGCAATTGCACTGGTAACCATTCCGACGGAAGCTATTATTATAATTCCGGCGGCTCGTCGTCAAGCGAAACAACGTCTGCTTCAAATGGCAATAATTCAAACACAACAAAATCAAGTGCAGATAAAACAACGCAGCCTCAGACTCAGGCGCCTCAAACAGAGGCTCCGACTGAAGCCCCTGCAACCGAAACTCCTGCTCAATAATAATTTAACATTTTAAATAAGAAAGGAAGGTCGATTTTCGATTTTCCTTTCTTTGCTGAATAAATCCTTTGAAAGGTATTTTTTATGAAAATAATGTCTGTTGACTATGGCGATGCAAGAACAGGAATTGCATTTTGCGATAAAAATGAAATTCTTGCTACAGCCTTTGCAACTATTAATGAAAGCTATCAGCCGAAATTAATAGAAAAAATTAAAGAAATAATATCATCTCAAAATCCTGAAATGATTGTTATTGGGCTTCCGAGAAATATGGATGGCTCATACGGTTTTAGGTGCGAAAAGTGTAAGCAACTCGGTGAAGAGCTAAAAAAAGAAATTGATATTCCAGTTGAATATGAGGATGAAAGGCTCACAACCGTTATCGCACACGATATTTTATCGAATAATAACGTTAAGGGTAAAAAGAGAAAAGCGAATGTTGATGCTGTTTCTGCCGTAGTTATTCTTCAAAGTTTTATTGATAAAAGAAAAAGTAATTAAGCATTTTTAATCATCGTAATATTTAACGGTGGTTGTATGCACTTTAGAATTAAAAAATGCGATATATTTATTGATTATGCATTTATTCTTGTTTTAAGTTTAGCTGCTGTTTTTAATTCAAAGCAGGTTATTTATCTGTTGCTTTTTTCCGCTTTGCACGAAATAGGGCATTTGACGGCACTTCTTATTTGCAAAGAAAAACCTTATAAAATTCATTTGTCATATTACGGATTTGCTATAAGATATACTGACGATTTACCGATATTTAAGGAATGTATAGTCCTTTTGTGCGGTCCTTTAGTTAATTTGGTATTATATTTGTTTTTTAAAGATAATATCAATTTGATTTTGTTTTTGCTTAATTGTTTGCCTGTTTATCCACTTGATATCGGCAGGATAGTACGTATTTTTTCTATAAAAGCGTCGAGAATATTAAGCGTAATTACTGTTATTTTAATTTGCATTTTATGTGTTTATATGTTAATTTATAATAAATCATATTCGCTTATTTTTGTTACGATATATTTGATTATTTACAGTATTAATTATAATTAATAAAACCCGAAAGGTTAAAAATTGATGAAAAAAGAAGTTGAAAAGCTGTTGCAATATGTTCAAAAGCCTGCAAGATATATCGGCGGCGAGCTTAATGCGGTAGTTAAGGATAAAGATAAGATTGATATCAGATACGCTTTCTGCTTTCCCGATACTTATGAAATTGGTATGAGTCATCTCGGTATGAAAATTCTCTACGGTCTTGTAAATGACAGGGAGGACAGTTGGTGCGAAAGAGTGTTTGCTCCGGATAACGATATGGAAGAGCAACTCAGAAAAAATAATGTTCCTCTTTTCGCTCTTGAAAGCGGCGATTATATTAAAGATTTTGATATGATTGGTTTTACTCTTCAATATGAGCTTTCATACACAAACGTTTTGAATATGCTTAATCTTGCTCAAATACCGCTTAAATCAAGCGACAGAGAAAATTTGACGCCGCTTATATGCGTTGGCGGCCCTTGTGCCTGCAATCCGGAGCCGATAACAGATTTTGTCGATATTGTTTTTCTTGGTGACGGCGAGGAAACTACAAATCAGGTTATAGATTTGCTTATTGATTGCAAGAAAAAAGGACTTTCAAAAAAGGAATTTTTGCTTAAGGCTAAAGATATAACAGGCATTTATGTTCCGTTGTTTTATGAGGATTCATATAATGAAGACGGTACGTTGAAGGAACTTAAGCCGCTTTACGGCGCACCCGAAAAGGTGAAAAAAGCAGTTGTTTCTGATATGAACAAGGTGTTTTACCCCAAGGAATTTGTTGTTCCTTATATTAATATTGTTCATGACAGAGCAGTTGAGGAAATATTCAGGGGATGTATAAGAGGCTGCCGCTTTTGCCAAGCAGGATTTATTTACAGACCGATTAGAGAAAAAAGTGTAGAAACGATTAATAAGCAAAGCAAGGCTTTGATTGATTCGACAGGCTATGACGAACTTTCGCTGTGTTCTCTTTCAACTTCGGACCACAGCGAGGTTAACAATATGCTTACAACGCTTATAGATTGGACCGTTAAGGAAAATATAAATCTTTCTTTGCCGTCGCTTCGTGTTGATAATTTTTCCGACGAACTCGTTGAACAGCTTAATAAGGTAAGGAGAAGCGGTCTTACATTTGCGCCTGAGGCAGGCACTCAACGACTTCGTGACGTAATAAACAAGAACGTTACTCAAGAGGAAGTAATAAGAACTTGCACTAAGGCTTTTGATAACGGTTGGACATCGGTTAAGCTTTATTTTATGATGGGCTTACCAACCGAAACAATGGAAGATATCGAGGGCATTGCAAATCTCGGTATGGACGTTATTCATGCTTTTTATAATAACCCTAACAGGCAAAAGGGGACGGGTGTGCAGGTGTCAATTTCGTGTGCATCGTTTATCCCTAAGCCATTCACTCCGTTTCAATGGGAACCTGAGGACAGTATGGAGTCGCTCAAAGCAAAGCAAAAACATTTGCTTGAATCAATTCCTACAAAAAAAATCAGGGTTTCATATCACGAAACTCCGACCTCGCTTCTTGAAGGCGTTCTTGCCCGTGGTGACAGACGACTCGGAAAGGTTATACTTCGTGCGTATGAGCTTGGTTGTAAATTTGATTCTTGGGACGACCAATTTAATTTTGACGCTTGGATGCAGGCTTTTGAAGAAAACGGAATTGACCCCCATTTTTACACTCACAGAAAACGTGAATTTTCAGAACTTTTACCTTGGGATCATCTTGATTACGGTGTGAGCAGGAAGTTCCTCGAATTTGAAAATAAAAAAGCACACGAGAATAAAACAACCCCTCATTGCAGAATTAAATGTGCAGGTTGCGGTGCAAATAAGTTAAACGGAGGACATTGCGATGCGAGAGGTTAGACTTCGTTTTTCAAAAACAGGCAGATTAAAATATATCAGTCATCTTGATATCAACCGTGCAATGTCACGTGCTCTTAAAAGAGCAGGTATTCCGCTTTGGTATACCGAGGGCTTCAATCCACACCCTTATATGAGCTTTTCACTTCCGCTTTCTCTCGGCGTTGAAAGTCTTTGTGAAAGCGTAGATTTGAGAATTACCGGGGAAATTACTAATAAAGAAATTAAGGATAGGCTCAACAGCGTTTTGCCCGAAGATTTGAAAATTGTTGATGTTTATGACGATTTTCGAGATAACAGCGAAATTGTATATTCCGATTATGTTTATAAATTTGAATTTGCGGATAATGATTTAGCTTTAGAAAAAATTAAAAATGTTTTATCAAGCGATGAAATTCTTGCTCTCAAAAAAGGCAAACAGGGTAGAAAGCGAGTTATGAAAGAAACAAATATTAAGTCATTTATTGATAAATATTCCATTTCAATTCGCAATGATGTTATAGTGCTGAATATTCGTCTGCTCGCAGGACCTGAAAAAAATCTTAATCCCTCGCTTTTGTTCGATACGATTATAAGGCTTATAGATATGGATTTTGAGTGGAAAAGCATTGCAAGAATATCACTTCTTGATAAAGATTATAAAGAGTTTAAATAAATATTTTACTTTTTGAAAAAATACTTGCAATTTCCAAAACATTATGGTATTATATATCAGCATTTAATCCGTTGTAACTCTTACAACGCGTGTAATGTCGGCGTTTAGCATTATAAGAAGATGGTCCTCTTTCGTTATTCGTTATGAACATCTCATAAAATTTAGGAGGAAGAAAAATGGACGCACTCAAGTTAATTGAAAAAGACAGCACAAAGGCTGAACTTCCAAAGTTTAACATTGGTGATACAGTTAAGGTATCGGTTAACATTCGTGAAGGTCAGAGAGAAAGAATTCAGATGTTTGAAGGCACTGTAATCGCTATTAAGGGTTCAGGCATTTCAAAGACATTTACCGTTCGTCGTCTTTCATACGGCGTTGGTGTTGAGAGAGTATTCCCAATGCATTCACCTAACGTTGTTGACGTTAAGGTTGTTCGTAGCGGTAAGGTTCGCCGTGCTAAGCTTTATTATCTTCGTGACCGTGTCGGCAAGGCTGCAAAGGTTAAGGAAGATATCCAGTAATTTAATATTACTTATTAAATACCACAGATTTTATTTCTGTGGTATTTTTTATTGATTGAAATATGAATATATGTTAAAATATAATTAGAGAATTTTTGAAAGGAGACAATATGGCTGATTTTCAAAAACAAACTGTTCAGTGGTTTCCCGGTCACATGGCTAAAACAAGGCGAATTATTAAAGAAAGTCTTACGCTTGTTGACGGTGTAGTTGAACTTGTTGACGCTCGCATTCCGTACAGTTCGTCAAATCCTGAACTTGACAGTATAATTAAAAGAAAACCGAGAATTGTGCTTTTAAATAAATGCGATATTGCAGACCCGAATGCTACTAAGCTTTGGATTGAATATTATAAAAATAACGGTAAATACGCTATCCCTGTTGATTGCAGAACGGGTAAGGGGCTTAATGCTTTTATCCCGACTGTTAATAAGGCGCTTGCAGACGTTATTGAGAAAAATAAGGCAAGGGGAATGGAAAATAAACCGCTTCGCCTTATGGTAGTCGGTATTCCGAATACCGGTAAATCGTCATTTATCAACAGAATGGCAGGCAACAGTAAGGCTAAGGTTGCAGACAAAGCCGGTGTTACAAGGCAAAAACAATGGTTTGCGGTAGGTAAGGGGATTGAACTTCTTGATACTCCCGGTGTTCTTTGGCCTAAGTTTGACGATAGTGAGGTTGGCGACAAGCTTGCTTTTACAGGCGCTGTTAAAGACGAAGTTGCCGACCTTGAAACATTATCATGCAGATTGCTTGAAACTCTTGCAAAAACAAGGCCTAAGGCTATTTGTGACAGATATAAACTCGATGGCGTGGATAATCTTCAAGGCTGGGAAATGCTTGAACTTATAGGAAAAAAACGTGGCTTTTTGATTAAAGGCGGAGAAATCGACTATGAGCGCACAGCAGTTATGCTTTGTGATGAATTTAGAGGAGGAAAGCTCGGCAAAATATCGCTTGAGTTGCCGTAATTATGGATTGGCTTGAATATGAAAACAAAGCCTATGAGCAAGGCTTTAATATTGTTTGCGGTGTTGACGAGGCAGGCAGAGGTCCTCTTGCAGGTGACGTGTATGCCGCCGCAGTAATACTTCCGAAAGGGTATGTTGTTGAAGGTGTTAACGACTCTAAAAAACTTTCTGAAAAGAAAAGGGAAGCGCTCTTTGATAAAATAGTTGATGAATGTATTTGTTATAGTGTCGGAACGGCAAGCGTTGAGGAAATAGACGAAATTAATATTTTGCAGGCTACTTTTCTTGCTATGAAACGTGCGGTTGACGGCTTAGAGGTTAAGCCGGATATTGCGCTTATTGACGGAAATAAAAAGCCGGGGCTTGATATTGCCGAATGGGATATAATTAAAGGTGACGCAACAAGCGCAAATATTGCCGCCGCTTCAATTATCGCTAAGGTAAGCAGGGACAGATATATGCGCCAAATTGCAGAAAAATATCCTGAATATCAATTTGAAAAGCATAAGGGATACGGTACTAAGCTTCATTATGAAATGCTCGATAAATACGGAATAAGCGATATTCACAGGAAAACATTTTTGAAAAAATATATGAATAAGAAAAATGAACAATAAGGGTAAACTTTGGGAAATTGAGGCGGCAAATTATTTAAGGAAGCACAAATATAAGCTTGTAGACGTGAATTATACAACACGCTTTGGCGAAATTGATTTAATTGTTCAAAATAAAAAATATTTATGTTTTGTCGAAGTCAAGCAAAGAAATATCAATTCAATTGCTTTGCCGAGAGAATTTGTTACTTATTCAAAGCAACAAAAAATAATCGCAAGTGCAAAAATGTATTTAATGCAAAACAAGACTGATTTACAGCCGAGATTTGATGTAATTGAGATTTATACCGATAATAATAAAATAAAATCTATAAAACATCTTGAAAATGCTTTTCAGTTAGTATAAAATATTATAAACCTAAATTATAAGGTGAAAGGAAACAATATTATGCTTTATACATCTACAAGAGATAATTCAATCAGGGTAACGGCTGCTCAGGCTATTGCTCAGGGTATAAGTGAAGAAGGCGGACTTTTTGTTCCTGTTGAACTTCCTAATTTTGATATTAACAAAATTTCTTCAATGACGACTATGAGCTATATTGACAGAGCTAAAACCGTTCTTAAGGAGTTTTTGACAGATTTCAGCGAAGAAGAACTTGATTATTGCGTAAGCGGCGCTTATGCTGCTCAAAAGTTTTCCTCTCCTCAAATTGCGCCGACTGTTAATGTTGACGGCAATAAAAATATATTGGAACTTTGGCACGGTCCTACTTGTGCATTTAAAGATATGGCTCTTCAGCTTTTGCCTTATCTTATGACTGTTTCGGCTAAAAAGACTGCAGACGGTAAAACAATTGTTATTCTTGTTGCTACATCGGGCGACACAGGTAAGGCTGCTCTTGAAGGATTTAAGAATGTTGACCACACTAAGATTTTAGTGTTTTATCCTGTTGACGGCGTTTCTCCTATGCAGAAACTTCAGATGACAACGCAGGAGGGCGATAACGTTTCAGTTTGTGCAATCAACGGCAATTTTGATGACGCTCAAAGCGCAGTTAAGTCAATCTTTACAAACGCTGAGATTAAGAATGAGCTTGCAAAGAAAAATATGATGTTCTCATCTGCAAACTCTATCAATTGGGGCAGGCTTGTTCCTCAAATTGTATATTATTTCTCAACCTATTGCGACCTTATCAATATGGGCAAGATTAAAGCCGGCGACAAAATAAATGTTGTAGTTCCTACGGGTAACTTCGGCAATATTCTTGCAGGCTATTATGCTAAGAAAATGGGGCTCCCTATTAAAACTCTTGTTTGTGCTTCAAATTCAAACAATGTTCTTACCGATTTCTTGAAAACAGGTACGTATGATAAGAACAGAAAGTTTTATACAACAACTTCTCCGTCAATGGATATTCTTATTTCGTCTAACCTTGAAAGACTTCTTTATCATATGAGTGACGGTGACGATAAGCTTATTAATGACTTAATGAATCAGCTTTCAAATGACGGTAAATATACTGTATCGAATGAGCTTATTGCTAAGATTCAAAAAGAGTTTGACGCAGGATTTACTGCAGAACAAAATGTTGATGATACAATTAAATCTCATTTTGACAAATACCATTATCTTTGTGATACTCATACAGCGGTAGCTGTTAAGGTTTATGATGAATATGTAAAGGCAACAGGCGACGATATTCCTACAGTAATTGATTCAACTGCTTCTCCTTACAAGTTTTCGGCAAGCGTGCTCAATGCTGTTCTTGCCGGCAAAGCACCAAAGCTTGATGAATTTGCTATGGTTGATGAGCTTCATAAGTTTACAGGCGCAGATATTCCTAAGCCGCTTGCTTCTCTTAAGGATAAGAGCATTCGCTTTGAAAATGTTTGCAATAAGGAAGATATGAGCCAAATGGTATTCAAACTTCTTAATTTATAATAAAAAGGCATTAAATAACGGCTCTGCGCTTTACAGAGCCGTTATTTTGATTGATTTTAGCGACAACTGCAGCCGTCGCCGCATTCAAATGTTTCGCATTTTGTGTCAGTTGAGCTTGTTGCGTTGCTGTTACCTACTTTGATGTGACCTGCGTTGCAATTATTAGTCTTATCGTGATATTTGCAATTTTTAACGTCGCAGGAAATGCCTTTGATTTCCATATCCATTATTTTTTCACTCCCTTCGGTTATTATTATTTGATTAAAAAGATTTTTTATTCATATAATTTTTAATAAAATTTTCCTTTAAAAGAAAGGCGGAATATATGTCACTTTTCGCAATTGCCGATACTCATTTATCATTTGGCACCGATAAGCCTATGGATACTTTTGAGGGTTGGTCAAATTATACACAAAGACTTAAAGAAAATTGGAATAAAATAGTTGACGATAAGGATTACGTTGTCATTGCCGGTGATATAAGTTGGGCTATGAGTTTTAGTGAGCTTGAAGCTGACTTTGATTATATCAATAAGCTTAACGGTAAAAAAATCATTCTTAAAGGTAACCACGATTATTGGTGGAACACAATGAGCAAAATGAATAAGTTTATTGAGGAAAACGGCTTTGATACAATTTCAATTCTTCATAACAGCTCTTATGATTTTGACGGCTTTTCCGTTTGCGGAAGCCGAGGTTGGTTTTTTGACAGTGATGAAGAGCATAATGAAAAAGTGCTTAATAGGGAAGTAATGCGCCTTAAGGCTTCGATTGAAGCGGCAAAAAATGAAGAGAAAATTGTTTTTCTTCATTATCCGCCTGTTTATGAAAATCAAAATTGTAAGGAAATTTTAAATCTTTTAAAAGAAAAAGGTATAAAAAAATGTTATTATGGGCATCTTCACGGTATGGCGGCTAAATATGCCTTTGATGATAATTTTGAAGGAATTGATTTTAAACTTATTTCTGCAGACAGGCTTAAATTTGTTCCGCTTTTGATAAAAAAGTTTTAATTTGTAAATAATTAACAATATGTTTAATATTAAATGAATATAAAAAACTTGATATTATCGGCATTATATGTTATAATACCGCTTCGGTGATTAGAATTTTTATTGATAGGAGGTCATTATTATGGCACTTAAATCATCTAATAAAGTAGATACTAATGTTTATGAAATTGAAGTAACTGTTACACCTGAGGTGTTTACAGATGCTTGTAAGTCTGCATATATGAAGCAGAGAAAGTCAATCCAGCTCCCCGGTTTCCGTAAGGGCAAAGCTACACAGGGTATGATTGAAAAAGTTTACGGCGAAAACGCTTTCTATGAGGAAGCACTTGAGATTGTTTATCCTGAAGCTGTTACAGCTGCTATTGAGGAAGCAGGTCTCAGAACTGTTGACACTCCTTTCGACCTTGACGTTCCTGTAATGAGCAAGGAGCAGGGTGTAGAAATGAAAATGAAGGTTACAGTTTATCCTGAGGTTAAGCTTGGAGATTATAAGGGTCTTAAAGCAACAATGCTTCCTACAGAGGCTACTGATGAAGATGTAGATAAGGAAATCGAAAATATGCGTGATCGTAATTCTCGTCTTGTTACAGTTGAGGACAGAGAAGCTCAAATGGGTGATACAGCAGAAATTGATTTTGAAGGTTTTGTTGACGGCGTTGCTTTTGAAGGCGGCAAAGGCGAAAATTATCCTCTTGAACTTGGCTCAGGCTCATTCATTCCTGGCTTTGAAGAGCAGGTTGCAGGTCATAAGAGTGAAGAGGAATTTGATGTAAATGTTACATTTCCTGAGGATTATGCAGCAGAACTTGCAGGAAAAGATGCTGTATTCAAATGTAAAATTCACGAAATCAAGTCAAAGGAACTTCCTGAGCTTGACGACGAATTTGCTAAGGATGTATCTGAATTTGATACTCTTGATGAACTTAAGGCAGATATCAAAAAGCAGATGAATGAAAGAAAGGCTGAAGAAGCTAAAAACGATTTTGAAAACCAGCTTATTGAGCAGGTTATCGATAATATGGAATGTGAAGTTCCGCAGTGTATGTTTGACAAGCGTGCAGATGAGATGGTTCAGGATTACGCTTACAGACTTCAAATGCAGGGTATTGACCTTGATACATACCTTAAATACCTCGGACAGGATAAGGATGCATTTAAGGCAACATTTAAAGACGGCGCTGAGAAGCAGGTTAAGGCTTCTATTGCACTTGAGGCTATTGTTGAAGCTGAAAAGCTTGAAGCAACCGAAGAAGAAATCGATGCTGAAATCGCTAAGCTTGCCGAGCAGTATCAAATGGAAGCAGACCAGATTAAGAAGGCTGTTCCTGCTGACCAAATTGCTGCTGATGTTAAGACAAAGAAAGCAATCGACATTATTGTTGATTCAGCAGTTAAAGAATAATTTAATTTGTTTTAATTCTGCCCGTTTGCTACAGCGGGCAGTATTGTATTATTAAGTAGCAGAAAGGTCATGATAAATATGGCATTAGTACCATACGTACTTGAACAAACAAGCGCCGGTGAGCGCTCAATGGACATTTATTCAAGACTTTTAAATGATAGAATTATCGTTTTATCCGATGAAGTTAATTCAACTACGGCTTCTCTTGTAGTTGCTCAGCTTCTTTTCCTTGAGGGACAGGATAAGGATAAGGATATCAGTCTTTATATTAACAGTCCCGGCGGTTCTGTTACCGACGGTATGGCTATTTACGATACAATGCAGTACATTAAGTGCGATGTATCAACTATTTGTATGGGTATGGCTGCATCTATGGGCGCATTCCTTCTTTCAAGCGGTGCAAAGGGAAAGAGAATTTGTCTTCCTAATGCAGAGGTAATGATTCATCAGCCTCTCGGCAGAACAGAGGGTCAGGCAACAGAGATTGAAATTGCAGCTAACCACATTTTGCAAACTAAGAAAAAACTTAATTCTATTATGGCTGAAAACTGCGGTAAAACAGTTGAGGAATTGACAGCCGCAACAGACAGAGATAATTGGCTTACTGCTAAAGAAGCTCTTGATTTCGGCCTTGTTGATAAAGTTATTGATAAAAGATAATTTGAGGTGATTATATGGCACACGACGAACCTAAAAACGGCGTTGCAAGATGCTCTTTTTGCGGCAAGCCTGAAACGTTGGTTCATAAGCTTATTGAGGGACCGGGTGTGTTTATTTGTGATGAATGTATCAATCTTTGTTATGATTTGATTGAGCAGACATCATCACCGGATATTCCCCATACGGTTAAGCAATCAGACAATAAGGTTCTTCCAAAGCCTGAGGAAATTAAGGCTAAACTTGATGAATATGTTATAGGACAGGATGATGCAAAGGTTGCATTGTCTGTTGCTGTATATAATCACTATAAAAGAATTTACTCTAATGTACGTGGCGATGTTGAGCTTCAAAAGAGTAATGTTATGCTTTTAGGTCCGACCGGTGTTGGTAAAACCATGCTTGCCCAAACGCTTGCCAAAATTCTTGATGTTCCGTTTGCTATTGCAGACGCAACCACTCTTACCGAAGCAGGATATGTTGGCGAAGATGTAGAAAATATACTTCTTAGATTAATTCAGGCAGCTGATTTTGATATTGAAAAGGCAGAACGTGGAATTATATATGTTGACGAAATAGATAAAATTTCCCGTAAGAGCGAAAACAGGTCTATTACACGTGATGTAAGCGGTGAAGGCGTTCAGCAGGCTCTTCTTAAAATTTTAGAGGGTACTGTTTCAAATGTTCCTCCTACCGGCGGAAGAAAACACCCACAGCAAGAATATATTCAAATAGATACTTCAAATATACTTTTCATTTGCGGCGGTGCATTTGACGGAATTGAAAAGATTGTTGAAAAAAGAATCGGCGGTAAATCACTTGGTTTTGGCGCTGATATTGAAGCTGAGGATTTTGACGGCGACGATATTATGAAAAAAGCGGAACAACACGACCTTGTTAAGTACGGTCTTATTCCTGAACTTATAGGCCGTGTTCCTGTTATAACCGTACTGCAAAATCTTGATAAAAAAGCTCTTGTCAGAATAATGACTGAGCCTAAGAATGCTATTGTAAAGCAATATCAAAAATTATTTGAATTTGACGGCGTTAAGCTTGAATTTAAGCCTGCTGCACTTGAAGCAATTGCTGATATCACTCTTGAACGTCACACGGGCGCAAGAGGACTTAGAAGTGTTTTTGAGGCAGTTCTTAAGGACCTTATGTTTAAGGCTCCGAGCGATTATACGATCGAAAAGGTTATTATTACCGAGGATGCCGTAAGAAAGGGCGATGAGCCTATTATTCTTCGCAATCCTAATAAGACTCCAAAACGCCTTACTACTTCAAATTTAAAGAATGCATAATTATATAGTAAAAAAGAGTTTCTTTTGAGGCACCCTCGATAAAGAGGGTGCCTCAAAACTTTGTATTGAGCCGAATGTTTGATTGTAGGTTAAGTAAAACATTAAACAATCATTATTTGGAGGAATACAATTATGAAAGAAAAGTCTTTATTTGAGCAAAAAGGTATTGGTTACACAGAATACAATGGAGTTTTAATTCCAAATGTTGTTATGCCAAAGTCAAAGAATTATCAACTTGGCAAATTTGGTAAGTTGCATAAGAAATGGTTAAAAGAAAACCACAAAAGTATTTACACAATTAAACTTATGAAAGGCGAACTTGATAGTTATATTGCTGATGTTGATAAAAGAGCAACCGAGATGTACGATAACCTTGTTAAGCAATTAGCCGAAAAAGAAGGTATTACAGAACAACTCAAAGCAAACGATATGATAACTTGGGTAAAAGCTATGAACAATATCTCAAATCGTTCAAGAGAGATTGTGTGTAACAAAATTGTATATTATGTTAACTGATTTATGAGCGAGAACAATTGTGTTCTCGCTCATGTTCTAAGAAGGCTTTTAATAGTATATTTACTGGTGTTATTATGTTTATATCATAAATTTAATTCTATATTTATGTAAAATACTAAAAAATATTTTTATGTATTTTGAGTTATAATATAATCAAATAATATAATTTAAAACAAATTCTTGTCATATAGTTATTGTTATAATTATTTTATATTACTATCTAACTGTTATAATAAATGTTGTTAAAACTGTTTTGTTTGCATAAAATGGGGTTATATGACTTTACTTTTTTTAATAGTTAAGTTATAATTATGATATGATTTTTTAAGGAGATTATTATGAAATTATACCTAAACAATGTTGGAGTAATTAAAGATTCTACAATAATGTTAGATGGACTTACTGTAATTACAGGAAAAAATAGTTCTGGAAAAACGACAGTTGGAAAAACTATGTACTCCTTATTAAGTGCAAGTAATGATTTAGAAGAAGCTTTCGAAAACTCAAAAAGAAGGTATATTATTTCTAAAATATCTGACGTCGGTAAAGTTTTAAAGATAAGCCGTTTGGTCTCATTTAGATTAAACGAATCTCATAGAAGTAAAGATTTATTGTTTGTTTTAGCAACAAAAAGATTTTTGAGATTTGATAATGAACAGCTTCAAAACTATCTTTATGATTTAAATAATAGAGTTGATGAATTAAGCTTATTAGAATATATTGATTATTTTTATTCTGATAATGGTTATATGTCTATTGAAACAGTTAAAAAGCATTTTGAAGATTGGAAGAAACAAGCTTTAGACATTATTTATACAACAAATAAGTTTATTTTAGAAGACCAATCTTACTATATCTTTAACAAGGATAGGACAAGAGCATTTTTAACTCATGAATTTAATAATCAAATTAAGCCAGTTAAGCATAAAAGATGTGTATCTACAATAAGATTTTTTGATAATGAAACAGATATTGTTGATATTAAAGTTCGTTCAAATAGCTCCTTTGAATTTTCAAATGACAGTTCTTTTTATTATCCGTTTGATAGATGTATATATATAGACAATCCTTATATTATTGATGATTTAGATAAATATAACTACATTCAACATTCACAATTTGGAATGTATGATGCACGTCAAATGGAATCGTTTATTACAAGCGAAGATATAAAAGATCATAACGAAATTTTATGTGATTTATTATTAAATCATACGATAAAAAATTTCTTTGACCATTCTGAATTACAGGATAAATACAAAGAGGTGTTTGAAAAAATCAATAAGATTGTTCCTGGAGAATTTGAACAAGATTCAGAAGGATATTACTATATTTCAAATGGTTCTCGCCTTTCAGTGAAAAATTTAGCTACAGGATCAAAAATGTTCTTCATCATAAAAAAACTACTGATAAACGGTTTAATTAATGATAAAACAATGCTTATATTAGATGAACCAGAGTCTCATTTGCATCCAGAATGGATTAATAAATTCGCTGAAATACTTGTTGCATTGATAAAAGAAATAAAGGTAAATGTTTTATTAACAACACATAGCCCTAATCTTTTATTAGCTTTAAATGTATATTCGAAAAAAATGAATATAGAAAAGAATTCTCATTTCTATTTAGCAGAAAAAATGGATGATGGTTATTTTTCTCAAATAAGAAACATTGATAATAGCATTGGTGAGGGTTATTCTCATTTATCAATACCAATAGTTGAGATGAATCTGGAATTAGAGAAGTTTAATGGTGAGTAGATATGAATGATAATGTTAAAAAGTTTCGAGAATATTTGCTCGCCAAGTATCCATATTTAAAAACCATTAGAAAATCTTTTGAGGATTGCTCAAAGTATGGAGATAAAAAGCAATATCGTTTAGTATCCAACAAAACACAATGTATTGACTTTGATAAGTTATCCGAATGGGAAGCCAAACCTAACCCTAAGCCTAAATCAGCAGATTCTCTTTGCTTTAATGATACATCACTTTTTCTTATTGAATTCAAATCTGGTGACCAAGTTAAACACACAGATAATATTCCAGATTTTATTGATGGAGTATCTGGAAAAATAAAAGATAGTGATAATATTGTCTTTAATATTAATAAAACAATATTTGATGATCCAACAGAGTATTTGGATCAACAATTTTATTTGGTTGTTGATTCTAAAAGTATGGGTATTAATCCTTATCTTGCAACACTTGCAAAACTATCATTACAAGATAATCCATATTTAAACAAAAGCCACGAAAGATTATTTGTTGATGTTTTACCTAAATTAAACAAAGATGACGACAATCAAAGGCATTATAGCGATATAGATGTATGGTATAGTGAAATCTTTGATACATATTTAGAAAAATATTCTATAACTGACTATACTATATAAATAATATATCAAGTCATACATAAGAAATCATATGATAATATTTATTGTGCGAACTAATTTAAGAGCAGGATTACTCCTGCTCTTTTGTAATATAAAAATCTTTTATATTTGTTTTATTTATGGTATGATTAGTAAAGAAAGTATTTTAGGTGATAATATGGGAAAGATTGTGGCAATAGGTGGTGGCGAAAATGGTCATCATAATACAAAAACATGAAACAGCATCTTTCGACAAAGAAATAATAAAGCTTACCGGAAAGACAAATCCTAACTTTCTTTTTATTGGTTTGGCTAATAAATATCCTGAATATTACTTTGAAGTAATGGACGGAATATACAATGGTATGTATGGCTGCAAAACAGATTATTTGCGATATGAAGAAATCAAAGACAAAGAAATCACAAACAAGAAAATAAAGAATACTGATATTATTTATGTTGGTGGTGGCAATACATACAAGTTAATGAGATTACTCAAGTTTTATGGTGTTGATGAAATGCTGGTTAATGCATATAACGATGGCAAGGGCAACTGGCATACAACAGAATATGGAAGAAAAAGAGTATTTGGAGAATTAAAGCGAATTAAAGAGCAAGTGCCTAATGTAAATATTGAATTTATTGAAGAATTAGAAAGGAAAGATGTAAATGAATAAACAAGAAATGATGTCGATAGTTTATAATCAACTCGCTATTGATTATAATTGCAAACCTGAAGATTTTAATAAAGATGGTGTGATATTTACCATAGCAGAAAAGCAAACTGGTAGACGAGAAATGCCTTTTGTTACACCACGACTCGAAGTCATTACAATGGGCAAAAGTACGATTGTTAATGTATCGAAAAATATAATGTCTTATGCGAAAAGAAAATTAGAAGGCAAATCAAGTTACGATATTTTAACAAGCAAAATTGTCTATGGTGTTAATCCATACTACCTACCTGATATTGAAAATCTAAAAGAAATTGAAAATAATTCTTTTCGGTTTGAATTAATTGATAAAAATATTCAATCATTATATGTAAACAAGTATTTTCATAATGCTTTACAATACAATGTTGATAGCAAAAGGCCAGAGGTACTTGCTGCTGTTGCATATGATAAAAATAATTTAGTGGGAATTGCTTGTGCAAGTGCTGATAGCAAAGCAATGTGGCAGATAGGTGTGGATGTGTTATCAAATTATCGTGGCAATGGCATTGCAGTAAAGCTTGTCAATATGCTTACTATTGAAACAATTAATCGTGGAATTGTTCCTTATTACACAACCGACTGTGCGAACATTAATTCACAAAAGGTTGCAATAAAAAGTGGGTATATACCTGCTTGGACACACAGTTTTAAAATGAGATTACCAATAATTAAATTATAATTTAGTTTTATATGGAGAAAATATGGATTTACAAGAAGAATATTTACAGGGAAACGCATTAATATTATTAAAAGGTATATGGTATTCTGAATTACCTCCAGTGATTAATTTTGATGATTTCTCTGATAGAATAATGGATGCTATTGAAGATATCCAAAACAAAAAAACAGATTGCTATATATTAGACGATGATGATTTTATTACAGAATTTAAAAGTATTAACAATTTTAGTAAAAACAAATTCACAATCAAACGATTAATAAAAGAAAAAACAGCATAGCCGAAACTATACTGTTCATTCTCTTTCAAGGGCACCTCTCGGTACACCCTCTTTATGTAGGGTGCACCTTCAGAAACTCTTTTTTTACTATATTTAGATATTGCCTTTTTTTGTGCATTAGTATATAATATATACTAATTATTTATAATGAACTAAGTAGGTTTTAATATATGAACGATAATAAAGAAAATTTATTTTTAGAATTACCGATTATTCCGCTTAGGGGTATTGTAGTATTTCCGAAAATGGTGCTTCACTTTGACGTTGGCAGAAGGAAAAGCGTTAAAGCTCTTCAAAAAGCAATGGATGATGACCAAAGAGTATTTCTTGTATGCCAAAAGGATGCATCGGTGGACGAGCCTAATATTGACGATATGTACGATACGGGTGTTATTTGTAATATCAGGCAAATGATGCGTATTCCCGGCAGCGACAATATGCGTGTTGTAGTTGAGGGCGGTGAAAGAGCAATTCTTTACAGCTTGACCTCTGTAAAACCATACGTTTCGGGACTTATTGAGCTTGCAAGCGAAAATCCGTCTAATCTTGAAATAGATGAGGACGAAAATAGGGCTTATCAAAGAATAATCAAAAGAGAATTTGAACACTATGCCTCATTAATGCCAAAAATCAGTAATGAAGTAATCGCAAAGGTTATTTCTATTAAAGATTCGGGCGAGCTTGCAGATTTTGTTTGCTCAAATACTTTCCTTGATTATTATGAAAAACAGGATATCTTGGCAGCTCTTGACCCGGCAGACAGGATTTGTCAGCTTGTTGCTTATTTAAAGAAAGAAAATACCGCACTTGAAATTGAAAGCGAAATTCAGGAAAAGGTGCAAAATGAAATTGATAAAAGTCAGCGTGAATATTATCTTCGTGAAGAAATGAAGGTTATTTCCGATGCGCTCGGTGAGGGAGATAATCCGCAGGAGGAAGCAGAGGAATACAGGGATAAAATCAATGCGCTTAAATGTAATGAAGATATTAAAGAAAAACTTCTTAAAGAATGTGATAAGCTTTCAAAAATGCCATCAGGCTCACACGAGGGAACGGTTGAAAGAATATATCTTGATAAATGTCTTGAAATTCCTTTCGGAAAATATACTAAAGATTCAATTAATTTAGAAAAGTCGAGAAAAATCCTTGATAAAGAGCATTACGGTTTAGACAAGATAAAGGATAGAATAGTAGATTCTTTGGCTGTTTATAAACGTAATCCTGATTTTACAGGTCAAATTCTTTGCCTTGCCGGACCTCCCGGAGTAGGTAAAACCTCTATTGTTAAGTCCCTTGCAAAAAGTATGGGGCGCAAATATGTACGTATTGCTTTGGGTGGCATACACGATGAGGCTGAAATAAGAGGACACAGAAAAACTTATATCGGCTCAATGCCCGGCAGAATTATCGAGGCTGTTATTAAAAGCGGCGTTATGAATCCGATAATTTTGCTTGATGAGATTGATAAGGTTGGTAATGATTTTAAGGGCGATCCGTCATCTGCTCTTTTAGAGGCGCTTGACCCGGAACAGAATAATTCATTTACAGATCACTATATCGAATTTCCTGTAGATTTGAGCAAAGTGTTGTTTATTACTACGGCAAACGATACTTCGTCAATTTCTGAGCCGTTATATGACCGTATGGAAGTTGTAGAACTTAATTCTTATACCGCACTTGAAAAATTTCATATTGCCAAGGAACACTTGATTAAAAAAGAAATGGCTAAGCATTCCTTAAACGGCAGGGAATTCAAAGTGAGTGATGACGCAATAAACGCTTTGATTGAAAATTATACAAGAGAAGCGGGAGTTCGTAAACTTGAAAAAGAAATTGCAACCCTTTGCAGAAAAGCAACTGTTGCCCTTGAGAGCGGAGCAAAATCGTTTAAGGTAACAAATGATAATATAGAAAAATATTTAGGTAAGAGAAAATTTGAAAAGGATTTGGCAAGTGACGAAGACCAAGTCGGTGTTGTTAACGGTCTTGCGTGGACAAGCGTGGGCGGAACAATGCTTCCGATTGAGGTTTCGGCGCTTGACGGAACGGGTAAAATCGAACTTACGGGTAATCTCGGCGACGTTATGAAAGAAAGCGCTAAAACAGCAGTTTCATATATTCGTTCTAAGTGTGATGAATACGGAATTGACCCTGATTTTTATAAAAACAAGGATATACATATTCATGCACCTGAAGCGGCAATACCAAAGGACGGTCCGTCTGCAGGTTTAGCAATCACAACAGCTATTGTAAGCGAACTTACCGGTATTCCGGTTAAATCAAATGTTGCTATGACAGGTGAGATTAGTCTAAAAGGCAAGGCACTTCCTATCGGCGGTTTAAAAGAAAAGTCAATGGCGGCATATAAAGCACGCTGTGATACAGTTATAATCCCTAATGAAAACGTTAAGGACCTTGACGAAATTTCGGCAGAGGTTAAAAACGCAGTCAGATTTGTAAGTGTTAAATCATTTGATGAATTGTTGCCTGTTGCACTTGTTACGTTACCTAAAAGAAAAAAAGACGTTAAAAATAACAATGTTGTTATAGCGGACAATAAGTCTAAGGCAAATATTGTTACTCAGTAGGTGAAATATGAATTATAATAAGGCAGTCTTTGAAAATGCTTACGGAGTGCTTTCTCAATTACCTGAAAGTGACGAACCTGAAATTGTTTTTGCAGGTAGGTCAAATGTTGGCAAAAGTTCACTTTTAAATAAGCTTTTCAACAGAAAAAATTTAGCAAGGGTAAGTTCCGTTCCGGGCAAAACGATAACTATTAACTTTTATGATGTTGATAATATTAAATTTGTTGATTTGCCGGGTTACGGATACGCCAAAATAAGCAAGCAAGAGTTAAAGCGATTTGGCGAACTTATGGAAGGGTATTTTAAAAGCGGACGCAATATCGCTCTTGTAGTTCTTCTTATAGATATGCGCCATCCTTTGACTAAAGATGATGAGGGTATGATTTGTTTCTTAAAAGAGATGGACATTCCGTTTATAATAGTTATGACCAAGGCTGATAAACTTAAGAAAACCGCTTACAAGGAAAGACTTGATTTATCAGGTAAAGAGCTTGCATTTGCAGGCAAAGTTCCCGTTGTTCCGTTTTCTTCTGTTACAGGGCAAGGAATTAACGGAATAAAAAATTATATAGAAAAATCAGTGATGTGATTTAGGAGGATAAATTAATGACTAAGATACCGTTTGTATCAAAGGAAAAGGTTGAGGAAATTGCGGCAAAATATCCGACGCCGTTTCATCTTTATGATGAAAAAGGAATCAGGAAAAATGTTGAAAATCTTAAAAAAGCATTTTCCTGGAATAAGGGATATAAGGAGTATTTCGCAGTTAAGGCTACGCCTAATCCGTTTTTAATCAATATTCTTCGTGAATATGGTTGCGGTTGTGACTGCTCATCTAAAACAGAACTTATGATGGCTAAAACCATCGGAGCTGTGGGTGATGATATTATGTTTTCATCAAATGATACCCCGCTTGACGAGTTTAGATATTGTAATAAACTCGGCGGTATCATCAATCTTGATGATATTACACATATCGAGGCAGTTGAAAAAGCTTGCGGCAAATTACCTAAAAAAATGAGTTGCCGCTATAATCCCGGTGGAATTTTCAAAATTTCCAATGATATTATGGATAATCCGGGCGATGCTAAATACGGTATGACTACCGAGCAAATTTACGAAGCTTTTAGAATCCTTAAGGAAAAAGGCGTTGAAGAATTCGGCATACACTCGTTTCTTTGCTCAAATACGGTTACTAATGAGTATTATCCTATGCTTGCAAAGCTTCTTTTTGAACTTGCTGCCGATCTTAAAGCTAAGCTTGGCGTACATATTACCTTTATCAACCTCTCAGGCGGTATCGGAATTCCTTACAAACCCGATCAAGAGCCTAATGACATTTTCGTTATTGGTGAGGGCGTAAGAAAAGCATATGAGGAAGTACTTGTGCCTGCAGGTATGGACGACGTATCAATTTATACAGAACTTGGCAGATATATGCTCGGCCCATACGGCGGACTTATTACAAAAGCTATTAACCAAAAGCATACACATAAGGAATATATCGGAGTAGATGCTTGCGCAGTAAACCTTATGCGTCCTGCTATTTATGGCGCATATCATCATATTACTGTTTTGGGTAAGGAAAATGAGCCTTGCGACCATAAGTATGATGTAACGGGTTCTCTTTGTGAAAACTGTGATAAATTTGCAATTGACCGTTTTCTTCCTGAAATTGAAATGGGGGATTATCTCTTTATTCACGACGCAGGCGCACACGGTTTTTCTATGGGATATAATTATAACGGCAAGCTTAAGAGCGCAGAAATTCTTTTAAATCAAGACGGAACGTTCAAACTTATCAGAAGAGCGGAAACACCTAAGGATTATTTTGCAACATTTGATTGTTTCGACTTTTATGATGAGCTTATAAAAGAATAATTTTATTTATAAAATCTCCGATTATTTTATTATTGTCGGAGATTTTTCTTTACTTTCACGATTTAGTGTGTTACAATATGATTGCTTTAAATTATGAGTAATATGTCGAAAGGGCAGATAATATGAATAATAAATTAAAAGACGATAATATTGACTTTCTTTTCAGAGCTATTCTTGAACTTGAAACGGTAGAGGATTGCTATGACTTTTTTGAAGATTTGTGTACTGTTCAGGAGCTTAAAACAATAAGCCAAAGAATAGTTGTTGCAAAAATGCTTTCTGAAAAATGCGTTTATACAGATATAGTCAATGCTACCGGTGCGTCAACCGCTACAATCAGCCGTGTTAATCGTTCACTTCAATACGGTTGTGACGGATATGACAAGATTTTTGAAAAAATTAAACTTGAGGACGAAAGCAAAGCGGAAGAAAACGATGAGTTATAATACATTTGCTAAGTTTTATGATACGCTGACGGAAAATGTTGAATATAAAAAAAGAGTTGATTATATTTCTTCGTTTTTTAAAAGGTATGCCGAAAAATGTGATACTGTTCTAGATTTGGCTTGCGGAACAGGCTCTGTAAGCAAATATTTGAGCGATTTGGACTATAATGTTATTGGGCTTGATTTGTCTGACGAAATGCTCACTGTGGCAAGCTCAAAGCAAATAAAGAATGTAATGTTTATAAAAGGCGATATGACGGATTTTGAATTGCCGCATAAGGTGGATTGTTGCGTCTGCTCTCTTGACTCAATTAACCATTTAAAGGATATTGTTGAGGTTAAAAAGTGCTTTGACTGCGTTTATAATTCTCTTAATGACGGCGGCGTATTTGTTTTTGATGTAAATACCGTTTATAAACATAAAAATGTTTTAGGCAATAATACCTTTGTTTTTGACGAAGAAGATTTTTTCCTTTCGTGGGATAATGAGTATTTGGGCGACAATACAGTCAGAATTTTGCTGGACTTTTTTGTTTATAACGGTAAAAATTATGACCGTTTCAGCGAGGAGTTTAATGAAAAAGCATATTCGGTTAATGAATTGAAAAGCGTACTTGATAATTTTAATATAATCGGAATATATGATGAACTGAATCTTGATGATATAAAAGATGACAGTGAAAGAATTTATTTTGTTTTAAAAAAAGGTGATAATTAAATGGGAAAAATAGTAAGATATATTACAACTGACGGCAGTGCATTTGTTATTGCCGGTGATACAACAGATATGGTAAGCAAGGCTGAAAATATCCATAAAACCTCTGCTGTTACTACGGCGGCTCTCGGACGTCTTATGACCGCAGCTTCTATGATGGGCGTTATGCTTAAAGGTAAGGATGACAGTGTTACATTAAGGCTTAACGGAGGCGGTCCGGCAGGTGTTGTTCTTGCCGTTTCGGACAGTCAGGGCAATGCGAGGGGCTATGTTGAAAATCCTGTTGTTGAAATTCCGCTTAACAATAAAGGTAAGCTTGACGTGAGAGGTGCTGTTGGTACAGACGGCTTTTTATACGTTATGAAGGATATGGGTCTTAAAGAACCTTATGTCGGCAATACGCAGATTGTAAGCGGTGAAATTGCAGAAGATATTACAAATTATTTTGCAGTGTCTGAGCAAACGCCTACAGTATGCGCTCTCGGAGTGCTTGTCAATCCTGATTTGTCTGTTGCAAATTCCGGTGGCTTTATGATTCAGCTACTTCCCGGCTGCCCCGATGAAATTATTTCTAAAATTGAAGCTTCCATTAAGGATATCGATTCTGTCACAACTATGCTTTCGAAGGGTATGTCTCCCGACGATATTGCCAAGAGAGCGATGAGAGGGATTGATATTGAAAAGCTTGATGAAAGTGAAATCGAATACAGATGCAATTGCTCAAAAGAAAAGGTGGAAAATGCTCTTATTTCAACCGGCAGGGAGTCTTTACAGCAAATGGTAGACGATAATGAGGACGTAAATGTTGAATGTCACTTTTGTGATAAAAATTACAAGTTTACACCGTCTGAAATTAAAAAATTGCTGGAGCAAACAACCAAATAAAAAAGTTTAAAAAAGTTTCAAAAAAGTATTGACTTTTCAATTGACTTATAGTATTATATAACACGTCGCAAGTGCGGCGAATATGCGTGGGAGCATAGCTCAGCTGGGAGAGCATCTGCCTTACAAGCAGAGGGTCACAGG
>OGKD01000061.1_pt1 | contig 108492 bp, 98 predicted proteins | sample 1572371 | NCBI WGS metagenome assembly OGKD01 (sample SAMEA2582096, study PRJEB24529) | metagenome | biome: Human gut stool | place: China | collected 2011 | reverse complement strand
GATAAAACAGCTCCCACTCGCAAAAAACGAAATTTATCTCACTTTCTCGAAGTCTTACTCATCGAGGGACAGCTTTTTTATAATGCAGTTTTATTTTTTACAAAAAACTCTTGACATAAAGTCAGCTTTAGGTATTATAATGCAAATAGAAAAAATTCTGTTAAATATATCTTGAAAGGAAATGAAAAATGTATCTCGAAAAGATTAATTCTCCAAGCGATATTAAAAGTTATTCACTTGATGAAATGAAAGAGCTTGCAAAGGAAATGAGAGCGGCTCTTCTTAAAAAGCTCAGTATTCACGGCGGTCATTGCGGCCCAAACTTTGGTATGGTTGAGGCAACAATTGCACTTCACTACGTTTTTAATTCTCCGGTTGATAAATTTGTGTTTGACGTATCTCACCAAACATATCCTCATAAAATGCTTACAGGCAGAGCATACGGTTTTCTTGATGAAAGCCGCTATGACGATATCACAGGCTACAGCTCACCTGAGGAAAGCGAACACGATTTTTTCACTTTAGGTCACACCTCAACTTCTGTATCTCTTGCCTGCGGTCTTGCTAAGGCGAGAGATTTAAAGGGCGAAAAGTCAAACGTTGTTGCAATTATCGGCGACGGCTCTCTCTCCGGCGGTGAGGCATTAGAGGGTCTTGATGTTGCCGCAGAGCTTGGCAGTAACTTTATTATCGTTGTTAATGATAACGATATGTCAATTGCTGAAAACCACGGCGGAATGTACCAAAACCTTAAGCTTTTGAGAGATACCGACGGTAAGGCTGAGTGTAATCTTTTTAAATCAATGAATCTTGATTATGTTTTTGTTAAGGACGGTAACGACCTTGAGTCACTTATCAATGCCTTTGAGATGGTAAAGGATACCGATAAGCCTGTTGTAGTCCATATTGTAACTCAAAAGGGTAAAGGTTTCGCACTTGCAGAAAAGAATAAAGAAACTTGGCATTGGTGTATGCCTTTTGATATTGAAACAGGTAAGCCTAAGTTTACCTTTGACGGTGAGGATTACAGCAGCGTCACACGTGATTATCTCCTTGATAAGATGAAAAAGGATAAGGACGTTATTGCTATCACTTCCGCTACTCCTGCCGTGTTTGGCTTTGATGAAGAAACAAGAAAAATTGCAGGCAAGCAGTTTGTAGACGTCGGCATTGCCGAGGAAACAGCAGTTGCTCTTGCTTCGGGTATTGCCGCAGGCGGCGGTAAACCTGTTTACCCCGTATACAGTACTTTTATTCAGCGTGCATTTGACCAGCTTTCTCAGGACCTTTGTATTAATAATAACGCCGCAACACTTGTTGTTTTTGCCGCATCTGTATTCGGTATGAATGATGTAACCCATCTCGGTATTTACGATATTCCCATGATGTCTAATATTCCAAATCTCGTTTACCTTGCTCCTACAACAAAGGAAGAGTACCTTGCAATGCTTGATTGGAGTGTTGAGCAAAACGAGCACCCTGTAGCAATTCGTATCCCTTGCTGTGAATTTATTTCAAACGGCGAAAAAATCACTAAGGATTTCAGTAAACTTAATAAATATGAGGTTGGGCAGCAGGGAAGTGATGTTGCATTTATCGGTCTTGGCTCGTTTTATCCTTTGGCTAAAGAGGCGGCAAAGCTTTATGAGGAAAAGACAGGCACTAAGGCAACCGTAATCAATCCTTATTATATTACAGGTGTTGACGAGAAACTTTTAACATCTCTTAAATTAAATCATAAAGCAGTTGTTACTCTTGAGGACGGTATTCTTGACGGCGGCTTCGGCGAAAAGATTGCAAGATTCTTCGGCAACAGCAACGTTAAGGTTCTCAATTTCGGTCTTAAAAAGGAGTTTCTTGACCGCTATAATCCCGCCGATATTCTTAAGGAAAACCACCTTACCAAAGAACAGATTGTCGGCGATATTCTCGCATTAGATTAATACACCTCAGGCTTGTCCCATACAAAAGAAAAGGCTTTACAAAACATTGCGCTTTGTAAAGCCTTTTGCTGTTTTTTTATTTTTGTTCACCGCTTCTCTTTTCAACAATATGTTTATGAACATTGTCTGCAAGCTCACCGTGAAGCTTGAATTTCTTTGAAAATACAATAAGCGAAATCAAAATAAGAATAGGCGGAATACCGAAGCATATAATTCCTATTCCTGCCTTTGTGCCGTCATTAATAACCTTTGTGGCACTTGTGATTTGCTTGTTATATCCCATAATTGCAAGGCCGCCGAAAAGAACGATTGTCTGAATGGTATAAGCCATTTTCTGCAAAAAGCCTTTCATAGAAAATGTGATTGACTCGTTTCTTTCACCGTTCTTGTATTCGCCGTAGTCAACAATATCTGCAAGAAAGATTGTTTGACCTACAAACATTGCCGCAATACCTGTTGAAGAAATAATGTAGGCAATGTCAAGCGCAATTGTAATTTTAAGCACAGGACCGAAGATATACATAAGTACATATCCTATAATGGTTGCAATAAGCGAAATTTGATAAATCTTTTTCTTGTTCATCCATTTTGAAAGAACAGGGATAACAACAAGACCCAAAACCGAGCCGACAGCACCGATAGTTTGGAAAAGGCTTTGTGCCTTAGGCTGACCGAGTACGTCGGAGAAATAATAAACAGCCGTGCCTGAAGTGAGATACCAGCCTGCGTTTGAAAGCATAGCAACTACCATAAATACTACGAGCTGGTCGTTGTGTGCAATAACGGAAAAAATCTTTTTGAATGAAAACTTTGCCTTTTCGCCGTAAACAACATTCTTTTCCTTTGTTGAAAGAACACATATTGCTGAGAAAATCACAAGTAAAATTCCGCATATTCCTGCCCAACGTGAAAATCCTGTTGCGCTGTAGCCCTTGTCCGTAGTCATACCTGTTGAAAGCATAGGTAATATGATAGGTGTTGCAACAGTAATGATGCCCTGACCTAAGCCGCTGAAGGTTCTTGCAACGGTTGAAACAAGGTTTCGATCATTAGGGTCAGACGTAAAGGACGGCACCATGCTCCAATACGGAATATCCGCCATTGTGTTTGTCATACCCCAAAGGATATACATAACGCCTATGTATATGTAAAGCTTTGTTCCGCTCATACCGAAGCTTGTGAACAGCAAGAAAAGAACTACTGCGTTGCATATAGCGCCTATAAGTATCCAAGGTCTGTATTTGCCGTGCTTTGTTCTTGTGTTGTCAACAATTGTGCCCATCATAGGGTCGTTAATTCCGTCCCAAATTCTTGCAATAGGGGTGAGAAGAAGTAAAAATGCTTCTTTAAGACCAAGTACGCTTGATAAATAGTAGCTTAAAAACGAATAAAACATTCCGTAACTTAAGTCAAGCCCTATTGCGCCCACACCAAAGCAGATTTTTTCTCTCCAAGAGGTTTTGTATTCCTGCATATTCCGTCCTCCGAAAAATTAATGTTTATCTATTATAACATATTTTTATACATTTGCACAATAACATTTTTGCGTTTTTGTTGCAAATTTATTTTTTTGATGATGTTATATTAAAATGAAATATATATTCTGACTCGGAGGTCATCATGAAAAGAATTTTAAGCTTGCTTTTGTCAGCTGTAATGCTTGTAAGCGCCATGTCACTTGTCGATTTTTCTGCTTTTGCGGCATCAATGCCAACAACAATTACATCAGTAAAGTCACAAAGCAAAGCATTTACAGTTAAATGGAAGAAAAAATCAGGTATTACAGGATACCAAATTCAATATTCTACTAACAGTAAATTTAAAAAGGGAAACAAATCAATAAAAATTAAAAATGCTAAAACAGGGTCAAAAAAAATAACCAAGCTAAAATCAAACAAAAAATACTATGTTCGGATAAGAACATATAAAGGAAAAAAATATTCAAAATGGTCTAAAGTAAAGAGTGCAAAAATCTCAAAAGAATCAAAATCTAATAAAGACAATATTCATAAAGAAATGCATTGCACAAACAATAATGATCATAGTATAAAATGTGGCAATATTGGAAGATGGTTTAATAGTAGAAGTGAATTAGTAGCATATTATAATAGTGAAGTGAGCAAGTGGAATAAAAAGATTGATAATGAAGAAATAACATATGATGAATATTATAAAAATGTACCTTCTGGATATGAATGTTGGTCTTGCAGTTATTGTGGTAAGTGGACAGGTAATCTTAAACATTATTAAAAATCACTTGACAAATACTGTTATAATAGTTAATATAGTATTTGTAAAAACTGAAAAGAAGTTAGGAAATTCCTGACTTCTTTTTGTATGCAAAGAAAGGAGCAAAAAACAACTAAGTATAAGGTTAAAAAGCTCAAGGCTAAGAAAAAGTATTACGTGCGTGTTCGTACATATAAAACCGTCAAGGGCAAAAAGGTTTATTCCTCTTGGTCTAAGGTGAAGAGTATAAAGACAAAATAAAATTACGTAACGAAGGGGCGATTGATAATCGCCCCTTCGTTGTTGGATTTAGATAGTATAAATGAATAAGAATACTGAGGCGGACATTGTTCGCCTCTTTATTATACCTTAAAAGTTACAAAAGTGTTACAAATATTAAAATTTAGTATCGAAGCAATTTGTACTTGACAATACCTTTACACCCTTATATAATGTAATCAATGGTGTTAATTCCATCAAAATCCCATTGATTTCAAGTTAATCCCATTAAATTTCAATCAAAATTCACGAAAGGAGCAGAAATTATGCGTTTGTTTGTCGGTACTTTAGACGGTTATAAGCTTGATTCTAAAGGACGTCTTTCTGTTCCTACTAAGTGGAGAGAGCGTCTTGGCAAGGAATTTTATATGGTTGCAGTAACCGTTAGGGGCTGCAAATGCCTTACTCTTTATCCTGTTGAGCATTTTGAGGCTACGTATGACGCAATGCAGCAGGGAACGGAAAATCAAAAATATGACGCTACAACAAGCTTTCTTGATAATGCCGAGGAGGGCGTGCTTGACGCTCAGGGCAGATTCACAGTCAATCAAAGGCTTAAGGAGGCTGCCGCTCTTACTAATGAATCAACTGTTGTATTCAAGGGTAAAGGCGAGGTAATCGAAATTTGGAATACGGATGAGTATGAAAGAATTTATAATTCTTACGACCATACGCAGGGCATTTATGACTTGATGGATAAGGTCAAGGGGAATGAGCAGTAATGGAGTTTGTTCACAAAAGCGTGCTTTTTGACGAAGCGATAAAGGCACTTGATTTAAACGAAAATAAAATAATAGTTGACGGCACGGCAGGCGGCGGAGGTCACAGCGGTGAGATTGCAAAAAGGGCTAAAAGAGTAATTTCTATTGACCAAGACCCCGACGCAATCGCAGTTCTTAACGAACGCTTGGGTGATAAGGAAAACGTAACTATTGTTCACGATAATTATTCAAATATAAAAAATATTATTTCAAATCTTAATATAGAAAAAATTGACGGTCTGCTTTTAGACCTCGGCGTGAGTTCGTTTCAGCTTGATACTGCCGAGAGGGGATTTTCATTTCATAAGGACGCACCGCTTGATATGAGAATGAGCAAAAGCGGACTTAGTGCTTATGATGTTGTAAATAATTATGACGAAAGGCAGCTTGCGAATATTATTTACAGATACGGCGAGGAAAAATTTTCACGTCGAATTGCCGCAAATATAGTTAAGGCAAGGGCAGAAAAACCGATTGAAACCACTTTTGAACTTGTTGATATAATCAAATCCTCAATGCCGCAAAAGGCAATGCGTGATGCTCACCCGGCAAGACGTACGTTTCAGGCTATCAGGATAGAAGTTAATGCAGAACTTGATGTGCTTAAATCAACACTTGAGGACGCATTTGATATTCTTGCACCGGGCGGCAGAATTGCAATTATAACATTTCATTCTCTTGAGGACAGAATTGTTAAAGAGCAATTTGCAAAGTGGTGCCAAGGCTGTACTTGCCCTAAGGAATTTCCTGTTTGTGTGTGCGGAAAAAAGCCAAAAGGAAAGACCTTTAAATCAATTTCACCTTCTAAAGAGGAACTTGAGGAAAATCCTCGTGCAAGGTCGTCACGGCTTAGAATTTTTGAAAAATTTTAGTTGATTAAAATATAGGAATTGAAAAAGTTAGGAGGAGTAAAAAATGACTAATACAGGCGATTTTAGGCGTTATTCATACGGCTCTGATGCGGCTTATGCCGTTCAGGCATTTAACTACCAGCGTAGCTCTGCGGCTCCGGCTTATATTCCAAAACCCGAAAAAGAATTTAAGGTAAGGCAAAGAGGGCAGCGAAAGAGCAAGGCTCAACTTGTTCACGAGCAAAAACTCGGTTTAAAAAAGGCTTTAAGCATTACAACAGTGGCGGCATTGTGCCTTTCTATGCTTTTTGCCGTTCTTTATACCAATGCAAAAACAAATGAACTTACCTTTGAGATTTCAAGGCTTGAAAAAAATTATTCTACCGCTCAAAGTGAAAATACACGTCTTAACAGTGAACTTGACAGCCTTGTGTCAATGAGTATGATTGACCAATATGCAGTCGAGAAGCTCGGTATGACCAAAATGAAATCAAATCAGATAAAATATATTGACGTTTCGCAGTATAAGCAAAAACGTCTTGCTGCCGCACAGGCAGTTTTAAAGCAAAAGCAGGCAAAATCCAAGGCTGAAAAAACGTCTGTTGCTAAGTAATAATATATATTATTTAAGCGTAAGATTAATGAGAGTTAAGAATATACTTAACTCTCTATGTTATTATTAAATAAGAGAACAATTGCGAGGGGATGATTAAAAGTGAATACTTCAAAAAGAATGCTCAAAAGAATTCTTATTATGGCAGTCGTAATCATCTTTCTTATGACAACAACTGTGGCAAGAGTTTTTTATCTTACAATTGTACGTGGCGAGGAACTTTCCGAAAAAGCTGAAACACAGCAGCTTAAGGATACGGAAATCACGGCAATGCGTGGAACGATTTATGATTCAAACGGTAACGTGCTTGCTCAGTCGGCTTCGGTTTGGAATGTATTTATCGACCCGCTCAATATTAAAGACAAGCAAAGAGATTTGATTGTTGATGAATTCGCAAATCTTTTCGGTTATGACGCAGATGAGAAAAAAGAGTTTTATGACAAAACAAATCATCAAAATCATTATGAACTTGTTGAAAAGAAAGTCGAAAATAACATAAAAGAGAAACTTTCAAAATTTGTGTCGAAAAACGAATTGGGCGGCTGTATCGGCACAGAACAAACAACAAAAAGATATTATCCTTACGGCACACTTGCTTCAAGCGTTATCGGTTTTACAGGCGCAGACGATCAAGGTCTTTCGGGTATCGAATCTTATTATGACGAACAGCTTACAGGCACAAACGGAAGAATAATTACCGCAAAAGATGCTAAGTCCAACAATATCGCAAACGACTATGAAACAAGCATTGCCGCAACAGACGGCGATTCAATAGTTCTCACAATCAATCAAACCATTCAGTATTATCTTGAAAAAGGCTTGAGAGAAACGATGAACGAATATCAGGCTAAGGGCGCTTACGGTATTGTTATGAATTGTAACACAGGCGCTGTGCTTGCAATGTCATCCCTTCCTGATTACGATTGCAACGAGCCTTATAAGCTTACATACAGCAAGGATAAAAAAGCAATTAAAAAGCTCAGCGATAAAACAGCAAAGCAAGAGGCTGAAAGTGCTGCTGTTCAAAATCAGTGGCGCAATTTTACAGTATCCGACACATATGTACCCGGTTCTGTTTTTAAAACATTTGTCGCTTCTGCCGCTTTGGAGGAAAATGTTGTAAATTTGAATACAACGTATAACTGCACAGGCTCTATCCAAGTTGACAAATACAAAATGAAATGCCACTATCACCCCGGCCACGGAACACAAACTCTTACTCAGGGACTTGAAAATTCCTGTAACCCGTTTTTTATCACAATCGGTCAAAAATTAGGCGTTCATAATTATTTTAAATATTTTGATGCCTTCGGCTTTACACAAAAGACAAATATCGATCTTCCGGGTGAGGCTTCTCCACAATATTACAAAGAGGACCAATACGGAATAGTTGAGCTTTCGTCTGCTTCTTTCGGTCAGACAAACTCGCTTACTCCTATTCAGGTTTGCACAGGTCTTTGCGCTATCGCAAACGGCGGAAAACTCTTACAGCCTTATCTTGTGTCAAGTATTGCCGATGCAAACGGCAAAACGGTTAAAAAGACTCAAACCAAGGAAATAAGGCAGGTTATCAGTGCAGACACATCAGAAAAAGTCAGAAAAATGATGAAATCGGTTGTTGATAACGGTACAGGTAAAAACGGCTACGTTGCAGGTTACAGCGTAGGCGGTAAAACAGGTACTTCAACAAAGCTTGGTGAGTCAAAAAATGGCGAGGGCGATAAATATATTGTATCGTTTGGCGCAATTGCTCCGAGTGACGATCCTGAGATTGCAATGCTAATAATCGTTGATGAGCCAAACCAAGACTTGGGCGGCGGTGCTCTTTGTGCTCCTATTGCCGCACAGGTTACTCAAGAAGCTATGAATGTTCTTGGTATTGAACCTAAATATAATGACTCTGAAATGAAAGACCTTTCAAAGCAGACTCCTAACGTAGTCGGCAAAAGTCTTGACGAAGCTAAAAAAACGCTTGAAGAAAACAATCTTAACTTCGTTGTTGTCGGCGATGATTCAACCGTTACAAGGCAGTGCCCGTCGGGTGCAGATACGATTCCTAACGGCGGCACGGTTTATCTTTATACCGATGATTCCGAAAAACAAACGGTAAATGTTCCTAATTTTAACGGGCTTACCGTTAACGAGGCTAAGGACCTTGCCTCAAGCAGTAATCTTAATATTCAAATCGCAGGTAACAGTATGTCAAGCGGAACTGTTGTGGCATACAGGCAAAGTGAAGAAACGCAGGCAAAGGTAGAAAAAGGAACGGTAGTTACCGTCACATTTAAAAATACACAGTCTGTATTAGACTAAAAGATATGGGGTTTTAATATGAAGCTTAAAGATTTATTAAAGGGAATTGACGTTAAAAACGATTTTGAAAACGTTGACGTTTTGGACGTTACGCAGGATTCACGTCTTGTAAAAGACGGCTCGCTTTTTATCTGCATTAAAGGAGCTGCTTTTGACGGACACAGCGTTGCGAAAAAAATGCTTGAAAGCGGTGCGGTTGCAGTAGTTGTTGACCACGATCTCGGTCTTGACAATCAAATTATTGTTGAAGATTCAAGAGCCGTTTATTCTCCTATTTGTGCTAATTTCTTCGGTAACCCTGCCGAAAAATTAAAACTTATCGGCTTAACAGGCACAAACGGAAAAACAACTACCACATTTTTGATTAAGCAAATTCTTGAAAATGTCGGCAAAAAAGTCGGACTTATCGGAACTGTTCAAAATATGGTGGGTGATGAGATTTATCCTGCTAAATATACAACTCCGGATCCGTATGAGCTTCAAAAGCTGTTTTCGCTTATGGTAAAAGCAAATTGCGAATACTGTGTTATGGAGGTTTCATCTCAAGCACTCGCACAGGGCAGAGTAAACGGACTTCGATTCACTCTCGGAGCATTCACAAATCTTACTCAAGACCACCTCGATTATCACAAAACTTGGGAAAACTATTTCAATTCAAAGCGTAAGCTTTTTGAAAATTCCGATATCGCAGTAACAAATGCAGACGACGAACACGGCTTAAAAATTATAGACGGTCTTAATTTTGATAAGGTTGTTACTTATGCAGTTGATACAAATAATGCAACATATACCGCCAAAAACGTTAAGTTTAAGTCAAGCGGTGTTGAATACGAAATTGTTTCAAATGATTCTATAGGCAGATGTATTTGTCCAATTCCGGGCAGATTTTCGGTTTATAACTCTCTTTGCGCAGTAACATGCGCTCTTGCACTCGGTATTGATTTTGAGGATGTTCTTTTGGCAGTTGCAAAGTCAAAAGGAGTTAAGGGCAGAATTGAAGTTGTACCAAGCGGCAGAGATTTCACAATCATTATTGACTACGCTCATTCACCTGACGGACTTGAAAATATTATTACCTCGCTTAAGGAAATTGCAAAGGGCAGAGTAGTAACCCTTTTCGGTTGCGGCGGAGACAGAGATAAAACAAAGCGCCCTAAGATGGGTAAGATTGCCGCGGAATTATCCGATTACTGCATTGTAACGTCAGATAATCCGAGAAGTGAAAATCCACGTGCAATCATTGATGATATTCTTGTAGGTATGCAAAATATCAAAACGCCTTACACTGTTATTGAAAACAGACACGAGGCTATTGAATATGCAATTACTCATGCTAAAAAGGACGATATTATTCTTCTTGCAGGTAAGGGTCACGAAACATATCAAATTTTGCCTACAGGCACAATTCATTTTGACGAAAGAGAAGTTATTGCCGAGGTTCTCGGTAAAATGAAATAAATTATGGAAGTTTTAACATTAAAAGAAATTGCAAAAGCGTTAAATACTAAAACTGATTTTGACGTTCAAATAAACGCTGTTTGTATTGATACAAGAAAAATTACAAAAGGTTGCCTTTTTATTTGCATTAAGGGCGAACGCTTTGATGCACACCAATTTGCAAACGAAGCATTGAGCCTTGGCGCCGCCGCTGTAATGATTAGTGAGGATATTGAGGTAAACGGAGCGTTTGTAAAAGTTGAGAATACTTCAAAAGCACTTCTTGACCTTTCAGCCTATTATCGTTCAAAATTTAATATCCCTGTTGTTGCACTTACAGGCTCGGTCGGTAAAACAACTACAAAGGAATTTACCTATCTTGTAGTTAATTCAGAGTTTAACGCAATCAAAACTCAGGGGAACCTAAATAACGAAATCGGCTTGCCCCAAATGCTTTTTCAAATTGATAACAGCACCGAGGCGGCGGTTATTGAAATGGGAATGAACCATTTTGGCGAAATTCACCGACTTGTAACTGCTACTAAGCCTACACTTGCAATGATAACAAATATCGGTGTGTCGCATATTGAAAATCTCGGCTCACGTGAGGGTATACTTAAATCAAAGCTTGAAATTCTTGACGGCTTAGAAGCAGGCTCACCGTTTATCATTAATGTTGATAACGATATGCTTAAAACGACTCTTGATAAAGACGAGATTATGGAAAAATATGACGTAATCACGTTCGGTATTGAAAGCGAGAGCGCAAATTATAAAGCAAAAAATATTAAAGAAGAAAACGGCTCAACCTCATTTGACGTTGAATATATAATCACAAAAATAATTCCTGAAATCGACGGTGTAACAGGTAAGTTTTACTTATGCACGCAACATATCGTAATCCCTACTATCGGTATTCATAATGTATATAACGCTCTTGCGGCTTTTGCTGTCGGTATAACTCTCGGCATTGACTCTCAAAAATCGGCAGACGCTCTTTCAAATTACGTTCCTGCCGGAATGAGGCAAAAAAGCGTAACCGTAGGCGGCATAACCTCTATTGAGGATTGTTATAATGCAAGCCCGGATTCAATGAATGCGGCAATCAAAACTCTTGCCAATACAAAGGCAAATAAAAAAATAGCGGTTTTGGGCGATATGTTGGAACTTGGCGATTATTCAAAAAAAGCTCATTATGAAGTCGGTCAAGCCGTGGCAGATAATAAAATTGATTTTCTTTTGGCTTTTGGCAATGATGCAAAATATATTGTAGACGGCGCTAAAGAAAACGGAATGAAAAACGCATTTTATTTTAATAATAAAGAAGAACTTTCAAATAAACTTTTCGAGCTTGCAAACAAGGGTGATGCAGTAATATTCAAGGCATCAAGAGGTATGAAGCTTGAGGATGTAATAAATAACGTGTATGACAGGTGGGAAAAATAAATGAACAGTACAGCAGCATTAATAATCAGCGTTGTAATTGCTTTTGGCATAACCGCAGGCTTAGGCTTTGTAATTATCCCGTGGCTTCGCAAGTTAAAATTCGGTCAAACTATTCTTGACATCGGTCCTAAGTGGCACAAATCAAAGCAGGGCACACCTAATATGGGCGGTCTTATGTTTATTATCGGTATCGTTCTTTCATTTGCTTTGACTGTATTGATTTATCACCTTTCGGGTGGTAATCTTGAAAGCGAATATTCATCAATAATGAACGGCCGTGAACTTGTTCTTTTGCTTGCCGGTTTAATCTTGGCACTCGGTTGCGGTGCAGTCGGCTTTATTGATGACTTTACGAAAATTAAACTTAAAAGAAATGAGGGTTTGTCACCTAAGCAAAAAACACTCGGTCAACTTATCGTCACCTTGGGATATATAGCAACTCTTTGGATGTCTCATAATACAAGTTGGTATATTCCCTTTATCGGCAGAGTTAATTTTGAAAAGAACATATTTACTGCTGTTGCATTTTGGATTCTTTCAATAATTATCGTTTACGGCTGTGTAAACAGCGTTAATCTTACAGACGGCATTGACGGCCTTTGCTCAAGCGTAACGTCTACTGTTGCAATTGCGTTTATAGTTTTGGGCTATATTCAGGGTTTTGCCGGTCTTACAATTTTCTCAGGCGCTCTTTTAGGCGGTGTTTTGGGCTTTCTTTGCTGGAATTGGAATCCTGCCAAAACGTTTATGGGCGATACAGGCTCGCTTTTCCTCGGCGGAATGGTTGTAGCTCTCGGCTATATGTGCAAATGCCCGATTATACTGCTTCCAATCGGTATTGTTTATGTTTGCGAAACTATGAGCGATATTATTCAAATCGGCTATTTCAAAATCACTCACGGTAAGCGTGTGTTCAAAATGGCGCCTATTCATCACCATTTTGAAATGTGTGGTTGGAAGGAAAAGAAAATCTGCGTTGTATTTTCACTCGTTAATGCAATCGGATGCGTAATCGGTGTTCTTCTTCTCTATTTCGGAAATTTCGCAAAATAATATAAATTAAAAAACTTGAAAGGAGTGTTCTTATGCCAAATAATAATGAGCAAATAGTGGTTAAGCCAAGCAAATGGAAAAGCTTTAAGGATACCTATTTTTTAACCGGCAGCATTGATATTCCGTTTTTAGGCTTAACAATAGCACTTTTAACAATAGGTTTAATAATGCTCTTTTCAGCGTCATATCCATATGCATATTATTATAAGGACAGCTCATATTACTATTTTATTCGCCAAATATTGTTTGCAGTCGCAGGACTTGTTGCAATGCTTTTGATGTCAAAAATAAATTATAAAATATTAAAAGCAATATATAAACCTGTATTCGTTGTAACGATAGCACTTTTGGTAATTGTTCTTTTTCATCATACAAATGTTCAGAACTTCAAACGCTGGATACCTCTCGGACCTGTTAGCATTCAGCCGTCTGACCTCGCTAAGTTTACGATTATATTAACCCTTGCGGTTTATATAAGTAAATATTATAAAAAGATGAAAACAATGAAATACGGCATATTAATCCCTATCGGAATAATTGCAATTTTTTGCGGCCTTATTTATCTTGAACATCATCTTTCGTGCACAATATTAATGTTTTTTATCGGCGCTTGCCTTATGTTTGCAGGCGGAAGCGATTGGAAGCTGTTTGCATTCGGCTTGGCGGTAATTGTTCTTTTAGGATTCCTTGTCGTCAGTTTTCCGACACTTATTGAAAATTATGCGGGCAAACGAATTGTTGCTTGGCTTGATAAAGACTATGACCCTTTGAACGGCAGATGGCAGACAAACAATTCACTTTATGCTATCGGTTCGGGCGGTTTCTTCGGTGTAGGGCTCGGCAATTCAAAGCAAAAATATCTCTATGTATCCGAGCCGCAAAACGACTTTATTTTTTCAATCGTATGCGAGGAACTTGGTTTCTTAGGCGCTGCAATAATTATTGCACTTTTTGCCGCACTTGTTATCAGGGGCTTGATTATCGCTTCAAGATGTAAAGATAAATTCGGCTCGCTTCTTATTATCGGCGTTGTCGCCCAAATAGGACTTCAGGTAGTGCTGAATATTCTTGTTGTTACAGATACTCTTCCCAACACCGGATTCGCACTTCCGTTTTTTTCCTACGGCGGCACGGCAATATTTATGCTCTTGTTTGAAATAGGAGTAGTTCTGTCTGTTTCAAGAAAAACAAATCAACAAAAGGTATAGGTATCAAAAATGAAAATATTATTTGCAACAGGTGGCACTGCAGGCCATATTAACCCGGCTCTTGCAGTAGCGTCATATATAAGAGAAAAATATCCGGATAGTGAAATTTTGTTTGTCGGCACGGCAGACCATATGGAATCACGCTTAGTTCCAAACGCAGGCTTTGATTTCAAAACCATCAAGATTTCAGGATTTCGCCGTTCATTTGCGCCAAAAGCAATCGTGCATAATATCAAAACCGTTTGTCAGCTGGTGACTTCAAACAGTGCCTGCAAGAAAATAATTAAGGATTTTAAGCCTGACGTAGCAGTCGGTTTTGGCGGATATGTATCGGGTCCTGTGCTCCAAACCGCCGTAAGTATGCATATTCCTACTTGTATTCACGAGCAAAACGCTTATCCCGGCATTACAAATAAAACCCTTGCAAAAGAAGTGGATAAAGTAATGCTTACCGTTGAAGATGCTAAAAAGCATCTTGAGCCTAAAAATGAGGTTGTTGTTACAGGGCTTCCTGTTCGTGGCGAACTTCTTAAGGCACGTAAAGATATTTCAAGAAAAGAACTTGGTATACCAAACGGAAAATATCTTGTTCTTTCTTTCGGCGGTTCACTCGGTGCAAAGCCGCTTAATGACGCAATGTTTGATATTCTTCTTGAAAGCGCAAATAACGATAAATATTACCATATTCATTCAGTCGGAACTAACGGCGGCGAATTTCTTGAAAAATTCAAAGAAAACGGTTTTGTTGAAGGCAAAAAAGGCTTAGTAAAGGGAAATGTTGAGGTTAGGCAGTATATTGATGATATGGATACCTGTATGTCGGGCGCTGACCTTGTAATCGGCAGAGCAGGCGCTTCAAGCCTTTCTGAAATTGAGGCGCTCGGTAAAGCTTCAATACTCATTCCGTCGCCTTATGTTGCAGAAAATCATCAGTTCCACAACGCTATGGCGCTTGTAAACCGTGGCGCAGGCTCAATTATTGAGGAAAAGGATTTAACAACCGCTTCACTTAAAGAGGCTATTGATTCAATGCTTTCAAATCCTGCAAAGCTAATTCAAATTGAGGAAAATGCCAAGAATATGGCAATAACCGACGCAAGAGAGAGAATTGCAGATATCATCATATCCCTTGCAAAATAACTAAATAACAAATTAATCGCTTTTGCATAGAATATCGTGCAGAGGTGATTAAATGGAATATTTTAAAATATGCGGCGGTAAAAAGCTTTCAGGGCAAATTTCTGTCCACGGCGCTAAAAATTCTGCCTTGCCAATCCTTGCTTCAACACTTTTAATCAAGGGTGAAAGCGTTATACATAATTGCCCTGATTTAAGCGATGTAAGAGTAACTCTTGATATATTAAAATCTCTCGGTTGCAAAGTCAAAAGAGAAAAAAGTACCGTTTTGGTTGACGCAAGCGTGGTTAATAAAAACGAAATCAGCGAGCACACTATGCGCACTATGCGCTCGTCAATAATATTTTTGAGTGCTCTTCTTTCTCGGCAGGGCTCGGCGTCAATCTTTTATCCCGGCGGCTGTGAAATAGGCACAAGGCCTATAGACCTCCATCTTAAAGCGTTTCACGATTTGGGCGCAGACGTCAGCGTAAACGGTTCGTCGATTAATGCTTGTGCAACTTCAATTATAGGCACTAAAATAATATTGCCTTTTCCGAGTGTCGGTACTACGGAAAATATAATTATTGCCTCGGCAATTTCAAAAGGAAAGACAATTATTGTAAATCCTGCACGTGAGCCTGAAATAAGCGATCTTGCCGATTTTTTAAACCATTGCGGCGCTAAAATATACGGCGCAGGTGAGTCAACTATAGTTATTGACGGTGTAAAAAGGCTTGATGCGTGCGAACATACAATTATCCCAGACAGAATACTTGCTTCAACGTATATGTCGCTCGGAGCTGTTTGCTCAAAAGAACTTACTGTTAATAATATAAGACAAAGTCATTTATCTCCCGTTTTCCCCGTGTTTACAGAAATGGGTTGTAAAATATATTTGTCGGATAATTCATTGACTCTTGTTTCACCCAAAAAGCTAAAGCGGGTAAGAAGTATTAAAACAATGCCTTATCCAGGCTTTCCTACCGATTCTCAATCGCCTGTGGCAGTTGCTCTTGCACTTGCTAAAGGGACTTCTATTTTGCAGGAAACAATATTTGAAAATCGATTCAGATATGTGAGTGAGCTTAACAGATTCGGTACAGATATAGAAATTAAGGATAATATCGCCGTTATTAACGGCGTTGATAAGTTACATTCGGCAAACGTTAATGCAACTGATTTACGTGGCGGAGCCGCACTTGTTGTTGCAGCTCTTTGCGCAAACGGGGAAAGCAATATATATGGTATAGAGCATATAGATAGAGGATATGAAAATCTTGAAAACGCACTTTCATCAATAGGTGCTGACATTAAGAGGAGTAAAAATGAAGGAGAAACCAAGGCAAAAGCAAGCAAAAAAGAAACTGAATAACAGAAATTCAAAGCCGTCAAAAATTGATGATGAATTTTTTGATTTGGGTATTGAGCCTCCAAAACTATATAGGGAGTCTCAAAACAAGATTATTCAGGCTCAGCAAAAAAAATCACGTCAAAGTGAGAAATACGGTATGACGAGGGTTGAACGGCGCCAAAGGGAAACAAAAAGGCGTGAAAAGAAAAATAAGCTCAGAAAAACGCTTAGTTGGATAGGTGCAATTCTTGTTATCATTGCTATCGGAGCAATACTTTGCCTGACGGTTTTTTTTCAAATAAACAATATAACAAGCTCAGGCAGTAAGATTTATTCAAAGGATAAGATAATATCACAATGTATTATTCAAAAGGGTAAAAATCTTTTTACAATTGATACCGAATCGGCGGCACAAAGGATTGAAGAAAACCTGCCATACGTCTACAAGGCTGAAATCAAAAGAAAATTACCCGATACAATAGAAATTATAATAACCGATGCAAAGCCTTCTTATTCGCTTTTGTGTGATGATAATACATATATCTTACTCGACGATAACTTTAAGGTACTTGAAAAGGGTGCACAAATGGCGACGGGTATAGTTATTAACAAAACGGATATAAAAAGCGCTGTTGCGGGTCACAAAATAGAATTTAAAAATTCCGATGTCGGCACTTGTCTTGCACGTCTTGCAAAAAGTATAAAAGATAATAATTTTACTGAAATTACTGCTATTTACAGTAAAAATATAAGCGAAAATTACGTTGTTTATGACAATAGAATTACGTTTAAACTCGGCAACAGCAAGGATTTAGACAGTAAGATTATGAAAGGACTTACGGCTTGCGATAAACTTAATGATTCAAATCCTAATGCTACAGGTACAATGACAATAACAACTGACAAGGCAATATACTTTACAGAAGAATAGCTGTGAAGAAGTTAGCTTTACACTAAACGTGAATATTGTTGGAATTTGTGCAAAAACAACAAACAATAAAAAATATAACTATAAAACATTGTCAAAAACTTTTAGAATAATTCAAAAAAAGTATTGCAATTTAATTACAATATTGTTACAATATGATAGTAACAAAAGCCTATAGGGGAATATAGACTAAGAATAATAAAATTAAGGAGAATCTTGCAATGGGACGTTATGAAATCGATACAGATGACTCAAAAGTAGTACAAATTAAAGTAGTAGGTGTCGGCGGAGGCGGCGGAAACGCAGTCAACCGTATGGTACACTGTAATATCCAAGACGTTGAATTTGTAGCAGTTAACTCTGATAAGCCTGCTCTTGCAAAGTCAACAGCAACACATAAAATTCTTATCGGCGAAAAAGCTACTAAAGGTATGGGTGCAGGTGCAAGGCCTGAAGTAGGTACTCGTGCCGCTGAAGAGAGCAGAGAAGCTCTTACAGACGTACTTACAGGCGCAGAAATGGTATTTATCACTGCCGGTATGGGCGGTGGAACAGGTACCGGTGCAGCCCCTGTAGTAGCTAAAATCGCAAAAGACCTCGGCATTCTTACTGTAGCAGTTGTTACAACTCCTTTCGCTTTCGAAGGTAACAGAAGAATGAAGCAGGCACAGGAAGGTATCAAGGAGCTCGCTCAGTACGTTGACTCTATCATGGTAATTCCTAACGAAAATTTAAAATATGTTACTGAAGAAAAGATTACTCTTCTCAATGCATTTGAAATCGCTAATGATGTTCTTCGTCAGGGCGTTCAGTCAGTGTCTGACCTCGTTAATGCAACAGGTCTTGTAAACTGCGACTTTGCCGATGTAACTGAGATTATGAAGGATTCAGGCTATGCTCATATGGGTGTTGGCCGTGCTAAGGGTAAGGATAAAGCAGAACTCGCTGCTCAGCAGGCTATTTCTTCACCTCTTCTTAATACTTCTATTGATGGCGCACGTGGTATTCTTATCAATATCACAGCTTCAACAGATATCGGTCTTGAAGAGATTGATGCTGCTTCTTCAATCGTAAGTGCTGCAGTTCATCCTGATTGTGAAATCATCTGGGGTGCTAACTTTGATGAAGAACTTGAGGATGAAATGATTATCACTGTTATTGCTACCCGCTTTGGTGACGAGGGCCCCGGCGCTCCAATCAAGTCAACAACTGCAAACAAGGAAGTTGCTCCTCCGCAGCCTGTAGCTCCTATCGCTGCTCCGGCTGCTCCTGCTCAAAGTTCAGCAGCTGCTACTTCTCCTGTTTCAACATTCAATGATAATGATGACGATGCTTTCAGCGAAATCGTTAATTTCTTCAAGAAATAATTATTAATATATAACAAAAACGCACTTCGTTTTGAAGTGCGTTTTTTATTTATTTGTGTTTTTGTCAATATGTATATTTTATCAAACTCTTGTCTTTTAAGTGGAAAACTTTTCCTGTCAAGTAAAATCCTTTACATTATTAACATTTTCCACATAGTTTTCAACAATTATTTATATCAAAAGCGTCACTTTTCCACATTCTCAACAACGTTTTCCACAGCGTTTTTAACAATTCAAAATTGTAAAGCAAAATGCCATTACAAAAAGCAGCGATTAAATATACATTTTTTGTATATCTAATCGCTGCTTTAAATGTTTACCATTCGCTTTTTGTGTATGAACGGATAATATTGGTTATTATATTATCTCTTAAAAAGCCTTTTCCTTTGCCGCCGTTTCTTTGGTCTTGAATTTTACCTGCACGGATTGTTATCGCCTCTGTTTTATCGGTGATTTTGTCAATCGGAGGAATTTTGCCAAAGTCATAATTATCCTCAACAACGTCAATAACATTTTCTGCAAGATTGGTAAATTCTTCCTTTTGTGCAGAACTCATTGCAAATATAACTAATTTGTTATTGTCCGGAAAACGCAAAATCTTTTTATTCTTAACATTGAGTGAATAAAGATAAATTCTTGCTTTTTTTACGATATTGCCCTCAGGGTGATGAAGATGAGTAAATTCGTATCCGAATGTTGTTTCGTCATCGGTATGAGCCGTCTGGTTTAAGCCGTACATATCCCATTTGCTGTAAGGTGCAGTCATTGATTTGAAATTGACTTTGTATTCTTTTCTGTCAATTTTAAATGTTGCTACTATATCTTCCTCGCTTACCGCACCTGCAAGAATATATATTTGATTATATTTTCCGTCAAGTCTGATTTTTTGACCTCTGCAAGCTACTGCGTCAAATCTTGGAGTTTTTCCTTTGCTGTTGCCGTGAGGAATGTAAAAATCAATTCCGTTTACTTTAATATTTTTGCTGATTAAATCAATCGGCAGAGAGTATCCACCGCCCTGAAGTATGTTGTACTTCATATTCTTGTAGTTTGTAAACGCTTTAATATTGTAATTAAGTCGCATAGGGGAGTAAGTATTGTTGAACTTACACTTTGGTGCTTTTGCAAATTTAATTTTCAATGTTATCGTTTCAAATGGCTTTAATGAAACTCTGATTGTTTTCTTTTCGGCAGGTGTATGCTTTCTTATAAATTCTTCGCTTGTGTTTACTTCATCAACTTCTTCAAATTCTCTGTATACACTCAGCGCCGCATTTTTCTGCTCAATAGCCGTTGCATTATTAAGCCTTACAATTAAAGCATCTTTGTCATATTCGCTGATTTTTACAGCTCTGATAACAATATTGTCGTGCGATAATTTTAAAAGGCTGGCAACTTGAGAAAATTCGCCCTTTTCGCTCTGCTTTTTTACTTCACAGGTGATAAGCTTTCTTGCAAATACCATTGATTCACGGTTAGTACCGTTTTCAATGTCGCCCTCGTGACCGAAAATTCCAAAGCTAAAGCAGTTTCTGCCGAGGTCTTGTAAATCTTGCCTTGTTTCCTTTGTAAATGCTCCGACAGGCGTGTGAATGCAGGTGAGCCTTAATGTGTTGTCGTTAGGCTTATCCCAGCCGTGCTTGCAGTCTGTAAGAATACTTACTCCGAAATTACCGCTTTTGTCAGTTATGTCAGCCCATTTTTGAGCAGGTACTTCATAAAGATTTTCGCTGTTGTTTTCTCTTTGCGTGTATCCTAAACCCGAATCATATTTTGCAACATAATTTGAACTTGCAAGAGGGAATACAGCTTTAAGAAGTGTTCTTCTTGTTCTCCAATCAATTTCGTTGTCAAATCTGATAACCTTGCTGTCAGGATATAGAGAAACAATTTGATTAATCGTTGAATATTCAGCCTCTCTTGTAATTTTTATTGCAATTCGTGCAGGTCCGTTTTCAATTATTTCAAATTCAGGAGTGTTTGCAAAGCAATAAGCGTCCTTGTCGATATCTTCTTTTCTTAATTCCCAAGACGGATAAGCAAGCGAGCCTGTATCGTGAAGCATTGCAAGCTTAATAGGAGAGGTGATAAGCTGCTTGTTCAGTTCTTTGTCAAGTAAAAATGCAAGGTCGCCGTTTTTGTTGAAAATAACTCTATATTTGCTGTTTTCAAGGGTATGACCGCTAATCTTAAGGTCAGTTTTTATTTGGCATTGCTCCTCACTCGGAACAATTGCATAAATGTGAATTGCAAATGACGGCACGTCAGCCTGAAATACTATTTCAAAATGTTTGCCTGTTTTGTTAATAATCTGGCTCGGCACTTCCTTTTTTTGCTTGTCAATGACCTTGACAAAAGGGGTGTTTACGTTGAGCTTAATCTTGGCTTCAACGCTTTCACGTCTTCTGTATTGCGTAGGGTTTGACACTGAAACTGCAACTGCGTTTTCAGGAACCCAGCTTGTGTCCATATTTCTTGAAATTGCCTGTAAAGACGAGGTCAGTTCGCCTTTAAATTGAGCTATAGACGAATAATAATCATCCCAAGCGTCATTGTAAACTTCCATTAATGATGTGCCTGTAATGTCATCGTGGAATTGATGTTTAATTGAACGCTTCCAAGCCTTGTTAAGATTTTCCTTAGGATAATCATATGTACCGCAAAGTGAGGCAAATGAACAAGTGAATTCCGCACTGTGCGCTATTTGTTCGCTTTGATAATCAAGTCTTTTGCTCTGTGTACGTGAGGTGTAACAGCCGGCGCCGTGATTTGTCATAAGCATATCGCCTTTGTATCTCGGAATGAATACGCCGTTTGCACCGTTGTTGTACCTTTTAAGCTTCGTAAAGACCTTATCGCTTCTTGCGCTTATTACTTGGAATAATTTGTTGTCTTTGTTGGCTCTTACACTTTCGTCAACGTTTTTTACGCTTTCCTCTGTCGGCGAGCCACCCCAGTCGCCCGTTCCGTAAAGGTGATTAACCCACGGAAGCTTCATATTGGTTTCAATATAAGCTTTGTTAATTCCGTCAATAACGCTTAAGTCTGCTCGAACGTCACCGTCAAGCTTGTATCTGTAGCTTTTTGCATTAAATGACGCACCAATCTCATTTCCGTCGGCGCCGACCCACATACCTAAGTCAAACGGTATTGGGTAAGCTGAGCCCCAAGAAAGTTTTTGCGTGCTGAATCCTAAAAGACCGGCATCGTTGATAATTTGCGGCAATTGCGCACCGAAACCGAAGCAGTCAGGCAAAAATATATCCTTACTTTTTTTCTTGAACTTTTCATAAAAATAGTTATTTCCAAGAAGAATGTTACGTGTGATAGCCTCCGGTGAAGGAATATTTACGTCGCCGTTTTCGTATTCCGCACCTGCAGGATTCCACCTGTTTGTTTTAACGTATCTTCTGATTTGGTCAAATGCCCTTGGATAGTATTCTTCTATAAGCTCGTATCTGTAAGCACCCTCAAAGTTGAACATATAATTTGGGTACTTCTCAATAAGGTCAAAGTTTTTGCTTAATGTGTCCGGTATAAATTTTTCAACCGTATCGGCAATTGTCCATCTCCAAACAGTGTCAAGATGTGCCGTTGCAACCATATAAGCTGTTTTAGTCAACATAATTATAATACCTGCTTACTTTTCAATAATTTCGTATGTAAATTCGTACTTCTCTTGAAGAGCCTTAACCTTATCCTCGTTGTCCTCAATAAATGTTTCGCTGTAAACACTTTTTCCGTCTACAGAATAATCTTTAACGATTTGGTTGAGTGCTTCCCAAGCCTCAGCCTCCTGTGCATATCCGTCCTCAAATTTAATAAGAAATTCTCTGTGTTTTGGTAAAATAACCTTCATTGTTTTTTTCCTTTCATCTGTAATTATAATATACAAACTTATTATATTATTTTTGTTTATTTATTGCAAGAAATATTTATATCTTTAATAACTATTTTAGCTTTTTCATATAAAAGCTTTTGAGCGTTTTCTATTGCATATTGGGCACTTGTGTTTTTATCGACAAGACTGTACATTTTATCTGCGAGTTTAACATTTTCAATATCTCCGCTTAAAATAATGCATTTTTTGTTATACTTTTTGCAAAGCTCGCTTATTTTATATACAAGCTTTCCCATAAGCGTTTGATTGTCGGTTTTTCCTTCGCCTGTAATTACAATATCGCTTTCCTTTATTTTTTTCTCAAGGGATGAAGCTTCGCATAGTATGTCAAATCCGCTTTTTATTTCTCCGCCGTAAACGGAATAAAGACCGCCGCATATACCTCCTGCCGCTCCTGCACCCTTAACCTCTCTTATATCTCTTGGAAGAAAAGCATTAAGCATTTTCAGTCCGTCGTCAAGTTCTTTTATTTGTTCGTTATTTGCGCCCTTTTGTTTAGCAAAAACATAAGCCGCCCCTTTTTTGCCAAAAAATACATTGTCAACATCGCAAGCGTATGTAAAGTTAATTCCCTTTACAATACCTGTGAAGCCTGCTCCGTAAATATTATTTAAATCCTTGCCGGTCGGGTAATCAATTTCATATCCTTCAATATCTCTGAAAACAGCACCGAGCGCACTTAGCGCACCTGCTCCTCCGTCACAGCATCCGCTGCCGCCCAATCCGAGTATAATGTTGCTAAAACCCTTTGATACAGCGAACTTTATCAACTCACCCGTACCGTAAGATGTTGCATTCATAACGTCTTTTTTCTTTTGAAGTCCGCTTGCAGTTGCACTTTCTATTATTGCAGTGTTTTCATAAGTATATATGTGACCTTTCATACTTTTGCCATATATGTCACTGCAACGAGTGTAAAGTATCTCACCATTACAAAAGCTACTTAAACATTCGCCGAATCCTTCGCCTCCGTCTGCAAAGGGCAGGCAAGTAATATTATGATTTTCAACGCTTTCTATTCCGCTTTTTATACTTTTGCAAACTTCCTTTGACGATAAGCTTCCCTTGAAGCTGTCAGGCACGATTAATATGTTCATTAAGTATCCCTCTCAGTGCTTTTTCAAATTTTTCGTCTTGCTCTGCCGTTCTTTTTGACGGACCTTTCAAATGCTTTCCTGCTCTTCTCGCCTTTTTGGCAAGGTGACGTGATGTTAAAAGTGTATCTATGTTAAAATCGTTAATAATTAATCCGTTTTGATTGATTATTATTGCGCCTTTTGCAAGAGCCATAGCCGATAAGCCGTAATCCTGACTGATGACTATGTCACCGCTTTGCACTTTGTTTACAAGTGCAAAATCTGCGCTGTCAGCACCTTTTCCAACCGTTATTACTCTAACATTCTTGATATTAAATTCGTGGCTTGTGTCGCAAAAAATAATGCTTTCTACGCCGTATTCGTTTCCTATTTTGACGGCTTGCGTTGTTACCGGACAGCCGTCTGCATCAATTAAAATTCTCATAATGCTATAATAACATAATTGTAAAAACTTATCAAATATGTTATTATGAACTCGGTGATATTTATGAAACTTATTATAATCCGTCACGGTGACCCTGATTATGAACACGATACATTGACCCAAAAGGGTGTTCGTGAGGCAAAACTTTTAAGCGAACGTATTTCTAAGCTTGACGTTAAGGCTTTTTATTGTTCTCCGCTTGGCAGAACACAGGATACCGCATCCTATACTCTTGATAAAATGAATAGAAGTGCTCAAACACTCCCTTGGCTTTGCGAATTTGAAGGAAAAATCTTGTCAGGCTTAAAATATATTTCTTGTTGGGACAGATTGCCGAGTGAATGGACAAAATATCCTGAGCATTATGATTATAACGAATGGTACAACTCTAAAATAATGCGCCATGGCAATGTTGAGCGTAAATATAAAACGGTATGCAACGGTATTGACGAACTTCTTAAAAGGCACGGTTACGAACATCAAGGCAATATTTATAAGGTTAATAATTCTAACCACGATACAATTGTTCTTTTCTGCCATTTCGGCGTTGAATGTGTTTTGCTTTCTCATATTATGTCTTGCTCGCCTATGGTTTTTTGGCATAATTTTGTTGCCTTGCCGACTTCTGTAACTACGCTTATTACCGAGGAAAGGGAAAAGGGTATAGCCGCTTTTCGCTGTCAGCAGTTCGGCGATATCAGTCACCTTTATGCAGGAGGGGAGGAGCCGTCGTTTGCTGCTCGTTTTTGCGAATGTTTTGACGATGAAACGAGACATTAATTGGAAATTCTGTTTATTTTCGTATTTTTGTATTAATTATGCTAATTATAGTATTGTAAAAATCATTTATTTATAGTATTATAATTTTGTGAATATTCACTAAAATAAGAGATGGGATTGTAAAATTAATATGAAAAACGACAAAATAGTTAAACCTTTTGGGTTTAAAGACAAAATCGGCTATATGTTCGGCGATTTTGGTAACGACATGACCTTTTTGCTTTCGTCAAGCTTTCTTATGAAATTTTATACCGATGTTATGGACGTTGACGGCTATATTGTTGGTATTATTATGATGATTGCAAGGTTTGTTGATGCATTTACGGATGTAGCAATGGGCAGAATTTGCGATAAAAGCAAAATGACTGCCGCAGGTAAATTTAAGCCGTGGATCAGAAGAATGTGCGGTCCCGTTGCAATTGTTTCGTTTTTGATGTATCAAAGCTCGCTTTCAGGGCTTCCTAAGCCTGCTAAGATTGCATATTTGTTTGTAACTTATATCCTTTGGGGTTCTGTATTTTATACCTCAATCAATATTCCTTACGGCTCTATGGCTTCTGCTATTTCCGATAATCCTAATGACAGGCAGTCGCTTTCAACGTTTAGAACTATGGGCGGTATGTTTGCCGGCGCTATTATTATGGCTGTTGTTCCTCTTATTATTTATAATAAGGAAAACGGAAATGATGTTATAAGCGGTGCTAAGTTTACTATTGTTGCAGGAGTTTGCTCCTTGCTTGCTGTCGTTTGTTATCTTCTTTGCTATGCTCTCACTACCGAGCGTGTAAGGGCACAGGCTACCGATGCTCAACTTGAGAAAAATAACCTTGGCGTAATGCTTAAAAATGCAGTTAAAAACCGTGCGCTGATTTCTATCATTGTGGCATCAATCTTTATGCTTATTTCGCAGCTTACTATTCAGCAAATGGCTAACTATGTATTTCCTAATTATTACGGTAATGCAAAAGTCCAAAGTCTTTCTGTTGTTATGATGGGCGGCGGAATGGTTATTGCCGCTGTTATCGCTAAGCCGCTTGCTGCAAAGTTCGGCAAGGCTGAAATAAGCGTTGTTTCTAATATGGTTGCAGGTGTTGTAAGTTTGCTTCTTTACTTTGTCAGACCTCAAAACGTTTGGGTTTATGTTGCATTGCAATTCCTTTGCTGGTTTGGCTTGGGCGTTTTCTCGATGGTTGTTTGGGCGCTTATTACCGACGTTATAGATTATTCCGAAATTAAAAACGGAATACGTGAGGACGGTTCTGTTTATGCTCTTTATTCTTTTGCACGTAAGCTCGGTCAGGCGCTCACTTCGGGTCTTTCGGGTGCGCTTCTCTCAATGATTGGATATAAAAAGTCAACCGCTTTTGAATCGCAGGTTAAAGAGGGTATTTTCGATATCTCAACTCTCGTTCCGGCAATAAGCTTTATTTTGCTTGCACTTATACTTTGGTTTTGGTACCCGCTTAAGAAAAAACTTGTTGATGAAAATGTTGAATTTCTCAGGAAAAAGCATAATAAAACAGAAGAATAAAATTAAAGCGTTGGAGAAATCAATCTCCAACGCTTATCTTTTGCCTTTATAAATTAAATTTGATTATATTTTCGCAATCTTTTTAATTGCTTCAAAGCTTTCGCTTGAAATAATATGCTCAATCCTGCAAGCGTCCTCAGCTGCAGTTTTAGCGTCAACGCCGAGACTTACAAGCCATTTCGAAAGGGTAGTGTGCCTTTCGTATATTTTTTCGGCAATCTGCCTGCCGGAATCAAGCAATGTGATATAGCCGGACGGGTCAACCTCAATATAGCCGTTTTCTCTTAAATTTTTCATAGCAACACTTACGCTTGGCTTTGAAAAGCCTAATTCGTTTGCTATATCGATAGAACGAACTGCGCCGTTCTTATTTTTTAATATCAATATTGTTTCGAGGTAATTCTCGGCTGATTCCTGAATTTTCATATTGCACCTTCGCTTGTTACATATTACACAATATATTATATCATTATTTCGGATTTTTTTCAAGTTTTATAAAAAGTTATATTTTTTACTTGACAAAATAGTTAGTCGGTGCTAACATATAAGCGGTTAGAGATAGCTAACAATCGTTAGTGGCTTCTAACAATCATTTACTTAAGCGGAGGATGTGTGTATTATGATGCCGATTACTTTAGCAAACGCAGGTGAAGAATTTATAATACAGCGTATTGCAGGCAAGCCGGAGGTTAAAGCTCATTTGGCTGATTTGGGTTTTGTTGTCGGCGGTAATGTAACTGTTATTTCTTCTTATTCGGGTAATGTGATTGTTAATGTTAAAGGCGCTCGAATCGCAATCAGCGAGGGAATGGCGCAAAAGATTTTTGTTTAAAAATTAAATATAAATACAAGGAGGAATAAGAATGAACACTTTAAAGCAAGTAAAAGTAGGTCAAACCTGTACCGTAAAACGTGTCCACGGTGAAGGCGCATTAAGACGCAGAATTATGGATATGGGTATTACCAAGGGTGTTGAGATTTACGTAAGAAAGGTTGCCCCTTTGGGAGATCCTATTGAAATTACTGTCAGGGATTATGAACTTTCGGTTCGTAAAAATGATGCCGAACTTATTGAGGTTGAATGATAGGGAGCTAACCCTATTTTTTTTAGAAATGAGAGTTAGTGAAAACTAATAAAAATTAGCAAAAACTAACACAGCTTGATAATTAATTAAAATGAAAGGATATACATAATATGAGTATTAAAATTGCTCTTGCCGGTAACCCAAACTGCGGTAAAACCACTTTGTTTAATGCGCTTACCGGTTCTAACCAATATGTCGGCAACTGGCCCGGCGTAACGGTTGAAAAGAAGGAGGGTAAACTTAAAAAGCATAATGACGTAATCATTACCGACCTTCCCGGTATTTATTCTCTTTCTCCATATACTTTGGAGGAGGTTGTAGCACGTAATTATCTTATTGATGAAAAGCCTGATGTTGTTCTTAATATTATCGACGGAACAAACCTTGAAAGAAACCTTTATTTGACAACTCAGGTTGTTGAACTCGGTATTCCGGTTGTTGTTGCCGTAAATATGATGGATGTTGTTAAGAAAAACGGTGACAAAATCAATGTTAAAGAGCTTTCAAGGCAACTTGCATGCCCGGTAGTTGAAATTTCGGCATTAAAGGGCACAGGCGTTATGGAAGCCGCTGAGGCAGCTATTAAAGCAGCAGACGGTCCTTCAACAATCCCTCAACACGAATTTTCAGGTGCTGTTGAACACGCAATCGCTCATATCGAAGAGGCAGCTCTTAACGATATGCCTGAAAATCAGCAGCGTTGGTACGCCATCAAGATTTTTGAAAGCGATGATAAGGTTCTTGAAAAACTTAACATTTCAGATGCAACTCTTGCTCATATCCAAAAGGATATTGAAGCAGCAGAAACTGAAATGGACGATGATGCCGAAAGCATTATTACAAATGAAAGATACCTTTACATTTCTTCAATAATTAAAGCAGTATATAAGAAGGCTCACAAAGGTAAGCTTTCAACATCAGATAAAATTGATAGAATCATTACTAACAGAATTTTAGGTCTTCCTATTTTCGCTCTTATTATGTGGGGCGTGTATTTTATCTCAATGCAGTGGATTGGTAAAATGGGAACCGACTGGGTAAACGATGTTCTCTTTGCTGAATGGGTACCGGGACTTCTTGAAAAATTCCTTGAACCGCATCTTGCACCGTGGCTCTTCGGTCTTATTAATGATGGTATCGTAGCCGGTGTCGGTGCAGTTCTCGGTTTCGTTCCTCAAATGCTCGTCCTCTTCTTCCTTCTTGCAATTCTTGAGGGTTGCGGTTATATGAGCCGTGTAGCTTTCGTAATGGACAGAATTTTCCGCCATTTCGGTCTTTCCGGTAAATCATTTATCCCTATGCTTATCGGTACAGGTTGCGGCGTTCCTGCTGTAATGGCTTCACGTACAATCGAAAATGAACGTGACCGTCGTATGACTATTATGACAACAACATTTATTCCTTGTGGTGCTAAGCTTCCTATTATTGGCCTTATCGCAGGTGCATGCTTTGGCGGTGCAAGCTGGGTAGCAACCTCCGCTTACTTCGTTGGTGTTGCGGCAATCATTATTTCGGGTATTATGCTTAAGAAAACTAAGAAATTTGCCGGTGACCCTGCTCCTTTTGTTATGGAGCTTCCTGCTTACCATATTCCTACACTCGGCACAGTTCTTCGTTCAACTTGGGAGCGTGGCTGGTCATTTATCAAAAAAGCTGGTACAATCATCACACTTGCAACAATCCTCATTTGGTTCCTCCAGGGCTTCGGTGTAGAAAACGGTGCCTTTGGTATGGTTGAGGATATGGATAACTCAATCCTTGCTAAGTTCGGTAACTTGTTTGCTTGGCTCTTCGTTCCACTCGGTTGGGGCGGTTGGAAGCCTGCTGTTGCAGCAGTTACAGGTCTTATCGCTAAGGAAAACGTTGTTTCAACATTCGGCGTTCTTTATCACTTCGCAGGCGAGCTTGCTGAAAACGGTGATGAGATTTGGGTTAACTTTGGCAAAGACCTTTCAAATCTCAGCGGCGGTCATGCTGCTCTTGCAGGTTATTCATATCTTATATTCAACCTTCTTTGCGCTCCTTGCTTTGCGGCAATCGGTGCTATCAAAAGAGAAATGAACAATGCTAAATGGACTTGGTTTGCAATCGGCTATCAGTGCGGCTTTGCTTATATCATTTCACTTATTGTATATCAAATCGGTCTTGTTTTTGCAGGCGACATTAACGTTATCGGCTTCATTGCTGCTCTTATTTGTCTTGCAGGTATTCTTTATATGCTCTTCAGAAAGAACAAGTATGATGATAACAGACTCACAATCAACGCTAAGACTTCAAAAAAGAACAAGGTTAAGGCATAATTATTGATTATTTTCAGAAAGGAAGTATTTGTATGCTTGCGTTTTTAAAAGCAAATGTTTATAACATTATTGTAATTGCAATTGTTTTGCTTGTTGTTTTTCTAATCATACGAAAAATTGTTAAAGATAAAAAGGCAGGCAAGAGTGCAGTTTGCGGCGGTGACTGCAGTAAATGTCACGCAAATTGCAGTCACAAAAACTGACCTTTAAATTAGTATAGAATTTTTCGCTTGTATCTGCTATAATGGTGCAAGCGAATTTTTCTTTTATGAGGTGAAAGGTGTAATATGATTAAAACTGTTTTGCTTGATTTGGACGATACTATACTTGATTTTAAAATGAGCGAGAGGGTAGCTTTAACAAAAACTTTAAACGAACTTAGTATTGAACCGACTGAGGAAATTATAAAAAAATACAGCAAATATAACATTTCTCAGTGGAAACGTCTTGAACTTGGCGAAATAAGCAGGGAAGAGGTTAAAGTTAATCGCTATAAACTTCTTTTTGATGATATTAAAGTTGATGCTTCTCCTCAAAAAGCAACGGCAATTTATGAAGAAAATCTTGCACACGGTCATTATTTTGTTGACGGCGCAAAAGAAATGCTTTACTCTATATGTAATGATTATAATCTATATGTTGTATCAAACGGCGCTGAAAAAGTGCAGGAAGGTAGAATGAGTACTGCCGATATTTCTCATTGTTTTAAAGATATATTTATTTCCGAGGTTGTCGGTTTTGAAAAGCCAAACGTTGAATTTTTCAATAAGGTTTTCTCTCAAATTGAAAATTTTAATGCGGATGAAGCGGTAATTATAGGCGACAGCCTTTCATCGGATATTAAAGGCGGCAAAAACGCAAAAATAAAAACCGTCTGGTTTAATCCAAACGGTCTTGAATACGGCGATATTGTTCCTGATTTTCAAATCTCATCATTAGATGAAATAAAGCCGCTTCTTGCAACACTCTGATGACAAAGATTTAATGGGGAAAAATAAGTAGGGGCGAACACTGTTCGCCCGTTTCTCAAACACCAAATTTTCTTCGGTTCATGCAGTTATTTTTAATACAACCTTTTTTCAAGCTCCTCACAGCTAAGGCAATTTGCCTCTTTGAGGAGTTTTTTATATCTGTCCATATTGTACTGCGAATGCTCGGTTTCCTTGCTCCAAAGGTGAATAACCCAACTTTCTTCGCCAAAATATGTAACGATTAAAACGCCCACTATCGCCATTTTTATTTTTGATAAAACATCATAATCGTAAACAGCTGTAAGAAAATATTTGAATAAAAAGTACATTGCAATTTGCTCATTGAAGATTTCGTTTTCAATGGGTTTTTCTTTTTTATTTTTTACTTTTTCAACCCATTGCTGATTTATTACCTCAGGATTGTTAAATACTTCAAAAAAGTCTATATCATCGTCGCCCTCTTTGTATTCCTCTAAATCCTTTTGTATTTCTTTTCCGTATTCAAGAAGTTCCTTGAGCCTGTCACTAATGTGCTTATCTCTGTTTTGCACTATCTCATAAGCCTTTTTCCTTGCTTTTACAAGATAAAAATATGTCTGCGCATCAATCTCGTTAAGCTCAGGCAATCTGTCGTTTGCCTCGTCTTTAAACGTCATTTTTTCTTTTAAATTAAACATCATATCGCTTGCAACGGGGCATGAAAACGATACACCCATTTCTTCCGTACCGCCAAAATCGTTGATAAACCTCGGAAATGTTCGGCAGGTGTAAGGTGTGTGCTCTCCTCCTATCGCAATATGCATATCGCATAAATTTTCATTATTTAAAAACGGACAGCGCTTTTTATCGGCAAGCCTAAAAATTGTATTTCCAAACTCGTCCTTTGTAAGTACGCTGTCTATTTTTTGCCTTATTTCGCCGGATAAGGTTTTGTAATATTCAAGCGATTTTTCATCTGCGTCAACTTCCCAACCTTGGCAGCAGGAGTCGGGGCAGGTACCCGCAATGCATTTGAAATCTTTGTAAAAACTCGGTGTTCTAAGTATCATAATATTTTCCTCAACAATGAAATATATCTTTATTTTATCACTTAATCAGAAAAACGCAATATAATTTTATTGCACAAAATGAATATTAATGGTAATATATAGGTACTATTTTTTATCGGGACTGATTATTTTGACAAAATTTTTAATAAAATATATTAGTGGGAAATATGACGTTTCTTCTGCACTCGGAAGAGAAAAGGTCGGCACAATGAGCGGTATTTGCGGCATTTTGTGTAATGCTCTTTTGTGCATAATGAAATTTGTTATAGGTACTCTTACCGGTTCGGTTTCAATTACTGCCGACGCTTTTAATAACCTTTCTGACGCAGCATCGAATGTTGTTACTATCGCAGGAGCAAAGCTTGCAAATAAACCTGTAGATAAGGAACACCCCTTTGGTCACGGCAGGCTTGAATATATTTCCGCTCTTATCGTTTCATTTATTATTCTTTTAATGGGATTTGAACTCGGAAAAAGCTCAATAGAAAAAATTATTAAGCCTGAAGAGGTTAATTTCAGTATTGTTTCGGTTGTCGTTCTTGTTATTGCAATCAGCGTTAAACTTTGGATGGCTTTCTTTAATAAAAAGCTCTATAAACTTACCGATAACATTAACCTTAAAGCAGTTTGTCAGGATAGCCTTAATGACTGTATTGCAACAGGCGCAACTGTTATTTCTCTTCTTATTTCTCATTTTACGGGCTTTCATCATATAGACGGTATTGTCGGCTTGCTTGTCGCTTTTGCAATTATTTTCTCGGGTATCGGTGTTTTGAAGGACGTTCTCGGTCCTTTGCTCGGTCAACCGCCTTCGGCTGAACTTGTTAAAAGTATTGAAGATTTGATTTTAAGCGAAAAAGAAATAATCGGAGTTCATGATTTAATCGTTCACGATTACGGCCCCGGCAGAATTATTGCTTCGGCTCATGCAGAAGTGCCGTCAAATGAGGATATTGTTCATATCCACGACGTTATAGATAACGTGGAAAAGAAAATTCAAAAGCAACTTAATATTATGATTTGTATTCATCTTGACCCGATTGATATTAATAATGAAGAAGTAAATAAATATAAAGCCATAGCGCAAAAAATCATTAAGGGCTATAATGATGAATATTCGTTCCACGATTTCAGACTCGTAAACGGCGAAACTCACAAAAACCTTATTTTTGACCTTGTAATTCCTTTCGATAAAAATAACGATACAACGAAAATTTTAAACGATATTATGGCTTTGTTTAAGCAATATGACGATAAAATAAATGTTGTAATCACTATTGAACATTCATTTATATGAAAAGTTTATATTTATTTAATAATTTTGTTGACGATTGTCGCATTTGTTGTTATAATATTATCAATAATTAAAGGGGGATATTTTGATGAATGTTCTTATTTTCGGCGGTACAGGTCTTTTAGGCTCTGCTGCTGCTCAAATTTTTATTGACCGTGGTCATAAAGTTAAAACTATTGCTTTGCCTCCTCTTCCGGAAGGCGCTCCTATTCCTAAGGAAATGGATATCGAATTCGGTAACTTCCTTGAACTTAGCGATGAAGAGCTTGAAAAGGCAATGACAGGCATGGACGCTTTTGTTTATGCCGCAGGTGTTGACGAAAGAGTTGAATTTCCTCACCCTGTTTATGATGCCTATAAAAAGTATAATATCAACCCAACCGACCGTTGCTTAAAGATGGCTAAGAAGTGCGGCGTTAAGAGATGCGTCGTTCTCGGTTCATATTTTGCTTGGCTTGCTAAGGAAAGACCTGATATGCAGCTTTGCGAAAAGCACCCGTATATCCGTTCTCGTGTTGAGCAGGAGGAAGTTGCTTTCAAGTATGCCGATGACGATATGGGCGTAGCAGTTCTTGAACTTCCTTATATCTTCGGTACTCAGCCGGGCAGACGTCCTGTTTGGGTTATCCTTATTGAACAGCTTCAGAGATTTAAAAAAATGCCTTTCACTATGTATCCAAAGGGAGGTACTGCAATGCTTACCGTTCGCCAGGTTGGTGAGGCTATCGTAGGTGCGGCAGAGCAGGTTAAGGGCGCAAGAGCATACGGAATTTCTTGCTATAACTTGACTTGGAGAGAATTTCTTAAGATTGTTTACAGAGCTATGGACGGTATTCCTGACCGTAAGATTGTTGACTGCCCTAAGGTATTCTTCCAAATGTTCGGCCACGTAATGCGTAAGGATTATGCTTCCCGTAATGTTGAAGGCGGTATCGACCCTGTAGGTCTTGCTGATATTATGGGTATGAATCTCTTTATTCCTACCGATGATACTAAAGAGCTTGGCTGTACTCCTGATGATATCGAGGCTGCAATCTTCGATTCAATCAAGCTTTCTAAGGCTGCTTATGAGGGCAAGGCAAAGCTTCTTGAAATGAAGGGCGAGTAATTTAATATTACATATATTAAAGAGGTTGTTTCACAAAAATGAAACAACCTCTGTTTTTTTATTCACCCTTTATCCTTAGGTCGGCAGATAAGTGCTACCGCAAGGGCGCTGAGCATTGCAACTGTAACGCCGACTGCGCAGGCTTGAAGCGGACCTGCAACAACTCCCAAAAAGCCGTCCTTTTGTATCGCTTCCTTTACACCTTTTGCAAGGGAAGCGCCAAAACCTGTCAGCGGAACTGTTGCACCGGCACCGGCAAAATCTATTAAATGCTGATAAATCCCAAGTCCGCCGAGGAGTACGCCGACGCAAACGAATAAAACAAGAATTTTTGCAGGCGTGAGCTTTGTTAAGTCAATCAAAAGCTGACCGATAACGCATATCAAGCCGCCTACGATAAATGCTTTTAAAAACATCATTTTATATCACCACTTATAATTTTTGCTTAAAATTATTAATTATTCAAATAAAATTTTATAAGCGCAAAAAATAAAGAATTTTGCGAAATTTTATATAGTTAATTTTCTTGATATGGCTTGACAAGTGTGATATAATGATAATTAAGAGAGGTAAGAAAGATATATCGGAGGGTTTTTATTATGGCAATGACTTATGATTCAGTTGTTCAGGCAACAAGAAAGAAATTTTTAAACGCAGATGTTTCTTCTGTTTCAGGTACTCTTGCTTTCCAGATTAACCTTATCGGCAAGGTTGAGGGTATTTTCTATATTGAAATTAAGGACGGTCAGGTTCACGTTGAGCCTTATGAGTATTATGACAGAAATGCAATACTTACCGTTAATGCAACTAATTTCACAAAGCTTATTAACGGCAAGCTTGACCCTGTAATTGCTTTCACAACAGGCAAGCTTAAGGTTGACGGCGATGTTAATGCCGCTTTAGAGCTTATCAAGTTTATTAAATAAAATTAAAAATCGGGACTGTTATGCAGTCCCTTTTTTATTGAAATTATAGTAGGTGATTTTATGTTTAAAGAAATTAAAGCGACGGATATTAAGGAAAATATCGTTGATTTGCTTAAAAATAATTGGGGTCTTGTAACTGCAGGCAACAGCGAAAAATATAATATGATGACTGTTTCTTGGGGCGCTATGGGCGAGCTTTGGGGTAAGGACAGCGTTACTGTTTATATCCGCCCTCAAAGATATACCGAGGAATTTATGAACGCTTTTGACCATTTTACTTTGAGTTTCTTTTCTCTTGATAAAAAACAGGCTGTTCACGGTGTTTGCGGCTCAAAAAGCGGCAGAGATATAAATAAAACCGAGGCTTGCGGCCTTACACCTAATTTTGACGAGGCAGCACCATATTTTGAAGAGGCAAAGCTTGTTCTTGTTTGTAAAAAAATGGCTAAGAGTAAGTTTGACCCTAAGGAATTTATTGACGATACTGTTGAGGATAAATGGTATCCCGAAAAGGATTTTCATTATATTTATTTTGCAGAGATAGAAAAAGTCTTGATTTCTGAATAAAGATGTAGTATAATACTAACACAAAAGGTAGGGGTTATTCCTTATTTCATAGTGTAGCGTACGGGCCCTGTGCAACGGGATGCTACGAACCTTGTCAGGCGGGGAACCGAGCAGCAATAAGTGGATTATTCTGTGTGCCGCAGACAAGTCTGTGCGTTACATTATGAAATAAGCTGCTTCTGCCTTTTAATTATATTTATTTGATTTTGATTAGCGGGAGTGATGTGTATATGTATCAGGTGTTGTATCGTAAGTACAGACCTAAGGTTTTTGCGGACGTTTACGGTCAAGAGCACGTCACCTCTACGCTTAAAAACGAGATTAAAGAGGGCAGAATTGCTCACGCTTATCTTTTTACGGGCTCTCGTGGTACGGGTAAAACAACATGTGCCAAGATTTTGGCTAAGGCAGTCAATTGCGAAAACAACGTTGACGGCGAGCCGTGCAATGAATGTGAGGTTTGTAAGGGGCTTGATAACGGTACTATTTATGATGTAGTAGAAATTGATGCCGCTTCAAATAACGGTGTTGATAATATCCGTGATTTAAGAGAAGAAGCTAATTACACTCCGAGTAGGGGTAAATACAGAGTTTATATTATTGACGAGGTTCACATGCTTTCAACAGGAGCATTTAACGCTCTTCTTAAAACTCTTGAGGAGCCGCCTGCTCACGTAATATTCATTCTTGCCACTACTGAGGTGCATAAGCTTCCTGCAACTATTCTTTCACGTTGCCAAAGGTTTGACTTTAAACGTATTCAGCCTGAAACAATGTCGATAAGGCTTAAACAGGTTGCCGAGCTTGAGGGAATGGAGCTTAGCGACGATGCCGCAATTCTTATTGCCCGTATTGCCGACGGCGCTCTTCGTGACGGTCTTTCAATTCTTGACCAGTGCGCCGGCAGAAGTAAAAAAATTGATTCTGCGCTTGTAAGCGAGGTTGCCGGTTTGGCAGGCAGAGAAGCGCTTTATAAGCTTACCGACTGTATTAATAATCAGGACAGCTCATCTGCAATGTCAGTCATTTCAGAGCTTTATCAAAACAGCTATGATATGGAGCGCCTTTGCGTTGAAATGATTAATCATCTTCGTAATTTCCTTATTGTTAAAACCGTTAAGGACAGCCGTGGCTTGATTATTTGCACCGATGATGAATATAATTCTATTGTTTCTTCGGCGGAAAACTTTACACTTGAAAATGTTATTTATGCGCTTGACCTTTTTCAGGACACCTTGACTAAAATCAAGTCGGGTGCTAATGCAAGGGTTGAGCTTGAAATGTCTTTTGTTAAGCTTTGCGAACCTAAACTTGATGTTAATATGGATTCGCTTATTGACAGAATATCTAAGCTTGAACGTGCCGTTTCACGTGGGGTTGCAGTTAAGCCTCAGCAAACGGTTGCACCTGTTGAAGCACCTAAGCCTCAGGAAAGTGAAACTGTGCCAAGTGTTGTACCGTCTGCCGCTAAAGCAGAAGAACAAAAGGCTCAATCACCTGCACCGATTTCTCAGCCTGCTGCCCCAACCGTGGCTCAAAGTGTGCCTAAGCCGGCGCCGGAAGTGTCAAAGCAGGAAATGCCTAAGACATCGCAAGGTGATACCGGTCAATATCTTTTTGAGCAGTGGGACGATTTTATGGACGTTATTCATAAGCAAAACATTGCTTTGTTCGGTGTCCTTGCAGGTTCAAAAGGATATATAAGAGGGGAGTATTTCTTGATTGACAGCCCTAATCCGACTATCATTCAGTTTTTGAAAACCCCGACTTATTCAAAGGCGATTAAGCAGGCGCTTTATGACGTGACGGGTCAAAGTTATAAGCTTGGAATATTTAAAAAGAAAGCAACAGACGCACCTAAAAGGGATTTGCTTGAGGATTTAATTCATCAGGCAGAGGATAATATTAAAATAAATTTTGAATAAAATATAGGAGAATTAATTATGAAAGCAAGACTTCCTCAAGGAATGGGCGGCGGACCGCAGAATATGCAAAATATGCTCCGTCAGGCTCAAAAAATGCAAGAAAATCTTGAAAACAAAAAAGCAGAACTTGAAGAAAAAGAATACGTTGTTACTTCAGGCGGCGGTATGGTTGAAATTACCGCTAAGGGTGACCACACAATTAAGGCAATCGGCATTAATCCTGAGGTTGTTGACCCTGAGGACGTAGAAATGCTTGAAGATATGCTTGTAGCCGCTTTCAATGAAGCAATGCGCCAAATTGATGAAGAATCGGAGCGTGAGCTTGAAAAGGTAACGGGCGGTCTCAATATCCCCGGCCTTTAAAGCTAATCTTTTTGTGAAATACAGCGTCATCAATTGCTCGCAGTATATTTATACAGCTTCGCAATTTCTTCCTTGTCTTTCGCAAAAATCTTAAGCTTTTCGACGCCGTAGGGGCGAACATTGTTCGCCTTATTATAAAGAACAAATCAACAGAGGTAATAAAATGAGCTTTGACCTTGCACCGCTTCAAAATTTAATAGACCAATTTGAGCGTATGCAGGGTATCGGGCATAAAACGGCTCAGCGTATGGCTTTTTATGTTCTCGGCCTTTCAGATGAGCAGGCACGTGAATTTGCACAGGCAATCACCGACGCTCATACTAAAATCAAGCAATGCAAAGTTTGTTGCAACCTCGCCGATGATGATTTGTGCCCTATTTGTAAGAGTAAAACACGAGATAAAAGCACAATCTGCGTTGTTCAAGACCCTCGTGACGTTGCCGCAATAGAACGAACCCATGAATATAACGGTACATACCACGTTTTGCACGGCGCTATTTCACCTATGGATAATATAGGACCTGACCAAATTCGTATTAAAGAGCTTGTTTCAAGGCTTGGAAGCGGAGAGGTTGAAGAGGTCATTATGGCAACTAACCCGACTGTTGAGGGTGAGGCAACTGCAATGTATATCAGCCGTTTGCTTAAGCCTATGGGCATTACCGTCAGCCGCTTGGCGTACGGCGTTCCTGTCGGCGCAGACCTTGAATATGCAGACGAGGTTACGCTTTCACGTGCTCTCGAGGGCAGAAGCCTAATTTAGTTTAAAAGGAGTGATAGACTTGGATAAAAATCAAAAGCAAATAATCGCAAATAATAAAAAAGCCTATCACGACTATTTTGTTTTGGAAACATACGAGGCAGGGATAGAGCTTTTCGGCACGGAAATTAAATCTATCAGAAACGGCAGAGTTAATCTTAAGGATAGCTTTTGCTCGGTTGATGACGGCGAAATGTTTGTTATCGGTATGCATATCTCGCCTTATGAGCAGGGCAACCGTTTTAACCGTGACCCTATGCGAAAAAAAAGGCTTCTTCTTCATAAAAAAGAGATAATGAAGCTTTTCGGCGCAAGCCAGCAGCAGGGGCTTTCGATTATTCCGCTTAGGCTTTATATTTTTAAAGGCAGGGCTAAGCTTGAAATAGGTCTTTGCAAGGGTAAAAAACTTTACGATAAGCGTGCAGTTCAAGCAAAAAAGGACTCCGACCGTGCAATTGAACGTGCAATGAAAGGCAATTACTGATGAAAATCAGGTGTGTTCAGTGCGGCAGGGAATTTGAATTGTCGCAAAATGAAATTGATTTTTATTACTCAAAGGGTCTTGATTTGCCTAAAAGATGCAAGTCTTGCCGTGATAAAAACAGCGGCAAATATATAGTGACGTATAGTGAAAAGCATAATATTAACTTGTTTTTCTTTGTTATATTCTTTGCACTTGCCGTATCTGTTGCTTATTTCGATTTTGCGGCGCATACTTTTACAGGTGTTTGGCCTATAATAATTATATCAGCCTCGGCTTTGATATCAATTATTTTCTTGTGCTGCGTTAAAACCTATAAGCGCTACGACGTATCGTTTAGCAATAAGTATAAATTCAATTTCTACGATGCCGAAAATTTGATTAATCATTTTTATAAGCATAAGGATGACGTAGGATCCCGTGACGTTGAATCTTATCTTAAAAAGGCTAACTCGGTCATTTTAGATAAAAAATCAATTCATAAAACTATTGCAAACGGCGATACCGTTTATTATAATAAAAAAACCGAGGATTATGTCGTCCTTGCAAGGGAAGGCTATATCCGCAGTTACTATAAGGCTTCGTATAACCATTATTTGAAACAATAATATGGGGATGAAAGGATTTCGACAGATTTGGTGAGCCTTGGTCAGCGAGTAGAGGAGTTGCACCTCTATAAAAGTAACACTTTAAAATTAACTGACAACAATAGATCAGTAGCTCTCGCTGCGTAATTAGCAGCTTGCGTTCTCCCAAAGAGTGCCACGGCTTTGGACAGAGCGTCGACTTAGTGGCGAACATGAACGGGAGAGTGCCTCGGCTCTCGTCAGGTATTAGAGGATACCGTAGCGTATAGGCTGTTTGTCGCCGATACGTGAGGGGATAACTTAAACGATAAACTACACTCGTAGAACCCTTGGTAAGCCAATTTTGGACGCGGTTTCGATTACCGCCATCTCCACCACGTCGTCACAAGCTATATATCGCTTGTGGCGATTTTTTTTATATTATTTTTAAAAATCGCCACGACACTCATACCGCTGCTCCTCCTTTTCCCCAAAAAGCTTACGCTTTTCGGGGACCCCCGATATTTTATTTTTTTATAATAAGTGAATTTAGCAATATTACCACCATCTCCACCAAAATATTAAAACCCCACATAGTACCTAACTATGTGGGGTTTTACTTATGTTTGCGTACTGTTCACTACTACATACTGTACCACGGTTGGTAACAAGTTGGTAGCACGTTGGTAACAAATATTCTATGTATGAATTGTGTTTACTGCATCAATTTTTGCCTTTAAATAAATATGAGTGTAAACTCTTTCTGTAAACGATTGAGCTGATTTGTGTCCGACTATCTCTTTTATAACACTTTCATTTACATATGTATTGTCATTTGTGTAATGCAAGTGTGCCGTGCCTCGTGCGTAGTGTGTTTCATTGATAACGATTTTAATACACTTTGCTGTTGCTTTCTGTACCATGCTGTATTGATATAATTTGCTTGCGAGGTTTTTCATATCTCTGTTAGAAGTATATCCGCTTTCATTATCATCAATACAATTTTGCATATCACATATTTTTAGTGTGGCGAACACTTTATTGTGGATGATTTCATATTTTTTGTATGCCGCTTTATAACATTTTTGAGCACTTTTTGACAGCTTATCGAATTCTTTTGTTTCTATCTTTGCTATCACCCCTATGACCTTTGGCGAGGTTGTAGGGGCCTTTTTTTATTTAAAATACAACAAAATCTGTAACTTCGGGTGCTTCGTTTGAACCTGTTATTTCAGCTTGGCAAGTGGCATCATAGCTTGCGCCGTAAGCGTTTGTGATTGTTACGCCACATTGAATTCGCCAAGTATCATTGTTTTCGCCAACCATTTGATACCCTTGTAAATCTTTCATATAATGCAATTTGAAACCGAAAGGATATTGTTCTTTGCCATATTTTTCAACAGCTTGACAAGCGTTAATATGACCTAATTTGCTTTCAAGCTCGTTAAGCTGTTTTTGCTTTTTAGCTTCTTTTTTAGTATTTATATATAAATCTACTGTTTTAGTTTCTGCATTTACATTTTCATATTTCGTTATTACATATTTTTTTAATTGTTTTTCGTCTTTTGAAAAGTTATCTTTTACAACATTTGTGTAGTCATTTTTGTACGCTTTGCCGTTATCAAAATAATATGTCGCTGTATAACCCATTTCCTCCATTTTAGAAAGTGCGTTTGATAATGAACCGTCAACAAGTGAAGAAATTTCGGCTTCTGCTTTTTCATTTTTTTCTTTATAATTAGGTTGTGAACCTTGTTCAGAAATAATGAATACCACTGCAATAACAAAAGAAATAGACATAACAACTAAAAATATTTTTAATAGTATATGCTTTTTCTTTTTGCGCACAGGAGGAGCAGGTGCTTGATACGACTGAACTACAGGTTCAGGGGATTCTTCAACTTCTTCTACAGGCACGGTTTGTTTCGGCATATTTTGCTGTAACTTCAAAAAGTAATTTACCATATTGTTAGCCGTTGCTGTATTGTATTGATTTAATTCAAAAGCAACATATTTTGTTTCACCGTTATATTTCCCTTTATAAGTGAAAATTAAATATTGAGTTGCTTGGGTAGTTTCTTTTCCTTTATCGTAAAGCGCAGCGCCGACAGAGCCATAGGGAATAAAATCTAAATTTTCGCTAAGTTTACATTGATTATAAATCTCAACATCGGATTTAATGCATATGTTTAATAAATTGCTAAACGGTAAGTCGTATCTGTTTTCATCAGAACGAAAAACAATTCTGTCATTGCACCAATATGCATTTACTACGGTACCATCATTAAGTGGTAAACCGTTTAAGTGAGCAAATGTGCCCTCAAATAAATATCTGAAATTTATATTGTTTGTACCCCATAATTTTTCCTCCTCGATTTATATTAGTTTAATAAACTTGTAAAGCCTACAGCCTTATATAATATTCTAATGTTATTCATATCCTCCTTTGTATATACAAAAGGGGGATATTTTGTATTTTCAGGCTGAAGTACAACCTTATCTTCATATATGTAAACCCTTTTGAGTGTAGCCTCGTTGTCAATCAGAACGGCAGCTATTTTGCCATTATCAACTTGACTTTTTAATGCTAATTCTTCTTGTTACATTTCTTTTTAAATTCTTAATCTTTTTATACGGTCATACATTGTTTCGGACGTTTAATCACTTCTTTTGTCATCAATATAGCACAATGTTGACTGAATATCAATAAAATTGAAAAAATTCAAAAAACTGTTGACAGACAGCCAACAAAAAAGATTGGAGGTGTATATTGATGGTCAATGTTAATATGTTGAAAGCGAAAATTATTGAAAAAAACATTGAAAAAAGAAGATTGCTGAATGTCTGGGCATTTCGTTGCCATCTCCACCACGTCGTCACGGACTGCATATCGTTCGTGACGACTTTTTTATTACTTAAAGAAAAAGTCATCAGCTCACTCATTTCGTCGTTCCTCCTTTCCCCCAAAAAGCTCACGCTTTTCGGGGACCCCGATATTTATTTTTTCTGTTTATATAGACACAAGGCATGGTGAACAGCGCCGCCGCTTCATCCGAGGTGCAGGAGCGTAACCGTGCCGTACTTTGATGACGAATACTCCAACCTTTTCAATAACGGCTCAATGAGAGCCGCAAGGAACGAGGACGACAAAACTTACTATGTTCCTGCTGATATGAACTACAGAGAGTGGGAAAAGCAGTTTGTAGTTCAAAAGTCTAAAGGCAAATCTTCGGGTAAAGGCAATGACTTAAATAAAACAAAATTGCCTAAACTTATTAAAATAATTGATTTTAATGATAAAATTGCTATAATGAAAGAGATAGAGGACTTTGAAAAGAAAGCTGTTGAGTTACCGTATGAAACAAACTGTACAGTTACAGCCGACGGTAAGGTTTGGAATATTGACGGTTCAGATGGTTTTGTGGATGCGGAGCTTATTCAAACACAGAATAATGGTTCTAATCTCAATGGCCTTATGCTTATCATAATCATACTAAAGAGAATACACATTTTTCGTTCAGCGGTGAAGATGTTGGCTTTTTTTGGAGCTTGGCGAAACATTTTCAAAAGCCTCCGATTACAAGTATTCGTATGTTATGAAAAGAACAGCAGATACATTAAGTGCTAAATATAGTGACATAGTATCCGAATTTACAAAAATATATCAATCAACAATTTATGAGAAAAGCTTTGAAAATCTAATTGACATTGACGAAGATGGTTTTCATGAAGTGTTGAAAATTTTGTCAAAAAAATATAATTTTAAATATAAGAGGGAAAAGAATGATAAATAAAAACCATGAGGATTATTTAAAATATAAAGAAGCATTTGATATTCTTGTTGCTAAAGAAAAAAACGAAATTCAAAATGTTAAACCATCAAATGTTAAACGATTTGATGGGGAATATTCAAAAATACATAAAAAATATGCATTAAAAATCAAAGCGTTACAAGAAAAATATAATTATTTATTCGATTAAGCACTTTACATTTTTGTAAGGTGCTATTTTTATGCCCAAAATCAGTAAAAGAAGCTGACACTTAATTGTGTCGGCTTCTTTTTATATTGACCTGTCGGAAGTCGAGAAAAGCCGAAAATTCAAAATTCTGATGGTGAAAGAAACACCGAGAACAAACCGAAAGGAAGATTGATTATGATTAACTTTTGAAAAATAAAATGTTGATATTGAAAGAAAAATTGTTTATAATGTAATAGCAAAATTTATGAACTTCTATTTGAAAGGGCTTATATGATAACTTCAAAAGAAATTGAGCATAATTACATAGAAATCGGTTATAACAAATGCAATATGAATATTGCAAAATGCTTTATTTTGGCTATTCTTGCAGGTATATTTATTGCGTTCGGCGGGCTTAGTTCCTCCGTTGCGTCTTGTATGATTGAAAATTCATCGCTTGCAAAGCTGATTCAAAGTGTTGTCTTTCCGGCAGGCCTTGCAATGGTTGTCGCAGTCGGCGCAGAGCTTTTCACGGGCGATTGCCTTATTACAATATCTGTGCTTGAAAGAAAAACAAATGTGCTTAAATTCATCAGAACATTAATAATTGTTTATATCGGAAATCTCGTTGGAAGTATTCTTGTGGCTTTGATGGCGGTATACGGGCATACATTGTCTGCTTTCGACGGTGCGCTTGCGCAGAATATAGTTGATATTGCGGCTAAAAAATGCGAAATAGGCTTTGGCGACGCAATAATCAGAGGCATTTTGTGTAATGTTTTGGTTTGCTCAGCTGTTTGGATGTCAATGACGACAAAGAGTGCAGCAGGCAAAATTGTCGCTTTGTTTATGCCGATTATGGTCTTTGTAATCAGCGGCTTTGAGCATAGCGTTGCAAATATGTTTTATATCCCTGCGGGCATTATGGCACTTAAGGAATATGGCGTAGAAGCTGAAGGTCTTAATTGGTTTAACTTTTTTATCACTAATGAGCTTCCCGTAACTATCGGCAATTTAATCGGCGGAATTTCCTTAAGCGTGGCGCTTTGGTTTACTCAAAGTCAAAAAGCAAAAAATAATATATAATAAAAACACCTTTCGGCACTGCGGCTTGAAAGGTGTTTTCTATATTGAGTATTTATTGACAGGCAATTATTTTGTATGATATGATTATAAAAAGCTATGCCTTAAAACGAAAAATTATTTAGAAAGATTTTTGAAGTATTTGGAATAGGCAATATTTCATTTTTACTTGGATGTATTTAATAAACGGAGCGAACTATGTTAATGAATTTGGAAGTAATAGATTGGTTTAACGTGAGTGATATGGCAGGATATTTGTTGCTTTTACCCATATTTCCTTTTAGTGTAAAAGCTGCTATTGTGTATTTTAAGGTCGAACGTAAGGACAGCGGCGAAAAATTAAAATCTACTAAATATTATCAATTGTTGATTTTAGAGCTTGTCATTGTTATTGCCTTTATTTTGTGCATTTGGCAGCTTGCGATTATTATATCTGTAATAGCTGCTGTTGTTATATTTATTACGAACAAAGTAATGAATAATAAATATTCAAAATCCGAGCCTGATGAATACACTTCTGATATTGCTATGAAATTAAAAGATATATTAATTGAATTTGTATTTTCTGTTTTTGAAGGCTTTGCAGTTAGCTTTCTTTTTATTAATGAAAACACAAGTATATTGAACGGCTTAAAATAGCAAAAAACTGTTCTTATACAAATATTGACAATCGTATTATTTCCTGTTATTCTTTTAATACTAATAAAAAACATTACGAGGTTACGGTTACGAAAAAGTTGTTTGAAAAGCTGAAAAATAAATTTATTAATTTTTGCAAATGGGTGTGGAGCGAGTGCAAGGATTGGCATACACTTGCGCTTTTTGCTATAGTTGTTGTTTTGATGTATGCTCCCGTTTGGCTCGGATATATCCTTTATTTTGTGTTTAAATCAAAATGGGCAATGGGCGTTGCAAGCGCTTATTTGGTATTTTGGGCAGGTCCGTTTACTCCGTATTTTCCCCTTTGCATTGCGATTACATTGAGCTTAAAAAAGCTTATTGAAAAAATTAAGGGCAGGGGAGATAAAACTTCCGACGACAACAAGGAAAGTAAATAATTTTTTTAAGATTTTGAGAAGGGAATTGTATTTTCTTTTTCAAAGTCTTTTTTTATTTACAAAATATGATAGAAAGCACTTGACAAGGGTGTTATTATATTCTTGTAAAAATAAAGGAGATGTTAAAAATGGTAAATAAGAAAAAACAAATTCCTGTTACTCTTTTAACAGGTTATCTCGGAGCAGGCAAAACTACTCTTCTTAATCACGTTCTTGCAAACCAAGAGGGATATAAGGTAGCTGTTATTGTTAATGATATCGGCGAAGTTAATATCGACGCTTCTCTTATCGCCAAGGGCGGCAATGTTACTCAAAAGGACGAAAATCTTGTTCCGCTTTCAAACGGCTGTATTTGTTGTACACTTAAGGTTGACCTTATGAAGCAGATTATTCAGCTTGCAACAAGCGGCAGATTTGATTATATTCTTATCGAGGCAAGCGGCATTTGCGAGCCGGGTCCTATTGCAGGCTCAATTTGTATGCTTGACGGAACAGATCCGAGAAGCGAACTTCCTGCAGTTTGTTATCTTGATAATATCGTTACGGTTGTTGACTCTCTTAGAATGGTTGACGAATTTCTTTCGGGTGACGCTCTTCTTAAAGAGGACAAGGACGAGGACGATATCGAAAATCTTCTTGTAGAACAGATTGAATATTGCACAACAATCGTTCTCAATAAGGTTGACCAAATCAGTGACGAGGATAAGGCAAAAGTGCTTAAGGTTATTAAAACCTTACAGCCTGAGGCTAAGATTATTGAAGCAACTTTCGGCGACGTTCCTGTTTCCGATATTCTTTCAACAGAAAGTTTTGATTATGAGAAAATTCTCAATTCACCGGGCTGGCTTAAGGCTATGGAGGGTGAAGAAGAGAACGAAGAGGAAGGCGAGAGCGAGGAATACGGTATCGGCACATTCGTTTACGAGTCGCTTCCTCCGCTTGACCAAAAGAAGTTTGAAAACTTTGTTTTTGCTCACTATCCTAAAGAGGTTATCAGAGCAAAGGGACTTTTTTGGATTGAAAATGACCCTCAAACAGCTTATATTTTCGAACAAAGCGGTAAGCAGAAAACCGCAACAGATGACGGTAAATGGATTGCTTGTATGCCAAAGCATCAGCAAGAGCAAATCCTTGCAATGAATCCTGATATCGCTGCCGCTTGGGACGAAAAGTACGGTGACAGGGTTAACAAAATTGTATTTATCGGTCAAAATATGGATAAAGAGGCTATCACAAAGGCGCTTGATGCCTGCAAGGCTGAATAAGGATAAAAAAGTAACAGGACTGCGATTGTTTTTTCGCAGTCCTGTTTTTATGCGGATTTTTAATCGGGGTCCCCGAAAAGCGTTAGCTTTTTGGGGAAAAGGAGAAAGGAATGGAGTGTTTATTGTGAATTTTGCAAAAATTCATTCAAACACGGAATTTCTTTCGACGTAGTGTAGGGGCGACCATTGGTCGCCCGCAATCAGTTATTTATTATCTTTCAGCATTAATAAATACCCTGAGCCATCATGGCTTCTGCAACCTTTTCAAAGCCTGCAATGTTGGCGCCGGCAACAAGGTTGTAGCCAAGGCCATATTTCTCGGCAGCTTCAACGGAATGTTTGTGAATGTTAATCATAGCATTGTGGAGCTTTTCATCAACCTCTTCTGCTGTCCACGAAAGTCTTTGACTGTTTTGGCTCATTTCAAGACCTGAAACGCAAACACCGCCTGCATTAACAGCCTTTGACGGAGCAACAATAACACCGTCCATATCCGAAAGATAATTGAGCGCTTCCTCTGTTGTCGGCATATTTGCAACCTCAATGTAGTATTTTGTGCCGTTTGCAATGATTTGCTTAGCCTCTTTAATACCGATTTCATTTTGAGTTGCGCAAGGCATTGCTACGTCTACCTTAACGCTCCACGGCTTTTGAGCTTTATAAAAAGGAACGCCGAATTTGTCGGCATAATCTTCACATCTGTCTCTGCCAGAGGCACGCATTTCAAGTAAATAATTTATTTTTTCCTCGGTAATAATTCCGTCCTTATCGTAAATATATCCGTCAGGACCTGAAATTGTAACGGGAATTGCACCAAGCTCAGCAAGCTTTTTGCAAGCACCCCAAGCTACGTTGCCGAATCCCGAAACTGCAACAGTTTTGCCTTTCAGCTTGTCATTCTCGTGTTTTAAAACCTCACAAAGATAATAAACTGCACCGTAACCCGTAGCCTCAGGTCTTATAAGCGAACCGCCGTAGGAAAGCCCCTTGCCCGTTATAACGCCGTTTTCAAATGCGTCTGATATTCTTTTGTATTGACCAAATAAAAAGCCTATTTCACGAGCACCGACACCGATATCACCTGCCGGAACATCAACGTTAGGCCCTATGTGACGATAAAGTTCTGTCATAAACGCTTGGCAAAATCTCATAATTTCGCCCTTGCTCTTTCCTCTCGGGTCGAAGTCGGAGCCGCCCTTTGCGCCACCCATAGGTAAGCCTGTAAGCGAGTTTTTAAATGTTTGCTCAAATCCGAGGAAATACATAATAGAACTGTTTACGCTTGGATGAAAACGCAATCCGCCTTTGTAAGGACCGATGCTTGAATTAAACTGAACACGATAACCTCTGTTAATTTGTGTTCTTCCGGCGTCGTCAACCCAAGCGACACGGAATGTAATAAGTCTGTCCGGCTCAGCCATTCTTGTAAGCAAATCATCTTCAACATATTCCGGGTGCTGTTCAATTACTTTTTCAAGCGAACGAAAAACTTCCTTAACACACTGTATGTATTCCGGTTTTGCATTATCTCTTCTTTCAACGGTTTTGATTACATTTTCAATGTATTCATTCATTTTCATTTACCCCTTTTTATGAAAATTTTCTGAGTGAGTAGCCACTCACTCTATAATAATATTAACATTAATAAATGAAAATTCAAGATGCTTTTTGTAATTCTGTTGAAAATATATAAAAATATTTATGAAACTAATGTAACGGCAAAAAAAGAAAGTGCCCAAATTAGGACACTTTCTAATTCTTTATTACAGTTAATTCTTATTCGTTTTTTGTGCAATTTTAAAATACACCGAGTGCCTGGAGCAAGAGTACTGCAAGAAGCACAGGAGCAACTACTTTTACCATACCGATATAGATATATTTTCTGCCAAATTTCTCTCCGTTTTTCGTAACCTCATCAATAACGGTTTTTGGCTTTGCAACCCAACCGATAAGAATACATGTGAAAATTGCAACAATCGGCATAAGAATATTGTTGCTGACGTAGTCAAAGACATCAAGAATTTGACCTACAGCACCGGTAGGAAGCTTTAGTTCAAAGTAGAATACGTTGTATCCAAGGCAAATTATTATGCCGAAAATAACAGTATAAACCGTAACAAGAACAGAACTCTTTTTTCTGCTCAATTTGAATTTGTCCATAATACTTGCAACAATAGCTTCCATAATTGATACAGACGATGATACCGCTGCAAAAATAACCATTAAGAAGAAAATTATGCCTATAACTGTTCCGACTTTGCCCATTTGATTAAATACTTTAGGAAGCGAAATGAACATAAGTCCCGGTCCGGCACTCATGCCCTCTGTTCCTGCAAATACGTAAACAGCAGGGACAATCATAAGGCCGGCAAGTATAGCAACTACAGTGTCAAAAATTTCAATTTGGTTAATCGATTTGTTGATATTTGTTTTGTCAGGAACGTATGAGCCGTAAGCAACCATAATACCCATAGCAACGCTGATTGAGTAGAACAGCTGACCCATAGCATCCATAATTACCAAGAAAAATTGCTTAAATGTAACTCCCTCAAAATTAGGAATTAAATAAAGCTTTAATCCCTGAAGTCCTGTTCGTGTAATTCCTGTTGCTTCGTCTGTATATTTAAGAGTAAGAGAAAAAACAGAAATGCCTATAATAAGAATAACAAGTATCGGCATAAGAATTTTGCCCATTTTTTCAATACCCTTGTCAACACCGCCGAGTACAACACCTGCCGTTGCGGCAATGAATACCAAAAGCCAAATTATAGGCTCACTTTTGCCTGAAATAAAGTTGCTGAAATAGCCGTCTTGCGCCGCAAGCGTACCTTTGCCGGAAATAAAATCTATGAAATATTTAAATACCCAACCGCCGATAGCACAGTAGTAAGGTAAAATAATTATGGGTACGAGCGTTGCAAGTGAACCCAAAAATCCGAATTTCTTATTAATTTTTCCGTAAGCCGTAAGCGGACTTTGCTTTGTTTTTCTTCCTATTGCAATTTCGGTCATAAGAAGTGTAAAACCAAATGTAACTACCAAAATCAGATAACAGAAAATAAATAAGCCACCGTTATCCTTTGCCGCTAAATAGGGAAATCGCCAAATGTTTCCAAGTCCTACCGCACTTCCTGCCGCTGCAAGAACAAAACCGATAGAGCCTGAGAAACTTCCTCTCTTTTTCTCAGTCATAATTGTCTCCAATCAAAATATAGAATAATACGTTTATTATACATTAATTAAAAATATTTATCAAGCCACCGCAGTAGCACTTTAAAGCGATAACTTTATAAAATATTAAATAAAAAAGGAATTGAAAAAATGCACTAATCATTAACTTCAATTCCTTTTATAATTTACAGCTTTATTGAATTTTATTCAAAGCTTTATTGATTTTCGCTGTTAGCCATAAGCTTTTCACGTTTTTCCTCAAGCTCTTTTTGAGCTTGTTCCTTAACCTTACCTGTGTAATTATTAAAGAACATAGGAATGATTGTGAGAAGGAAGCCGACAGCAGGAACGATTGTAACAAGTGCTAAAAGCATCTTTTGAGTATCAACCGATTGCTGGAAGAAAATCTGTCTGCCTGCATTGTCAACAAGTGATTTATCAACTGCCTTAAAGTCTGTGCCGTCAAGGATTTGACCGAATACAAAGGTTGCAACAGCTGCATTAACCTTTGAAAGGAATGTTTGGAATGCGAAGCAAACACCCTCCTGTCTTTCTCCTGTTTTCCATTCAAGATAGTCAACAGAGTCAGCAATGAGTGCGTATGTTATAACGTTGTAAATACCGAGCGGAAGACCCATAAGGAAGAGGAATACCCAAAGAACATAGATATTAGCCTTTGTAACGTCATGAGCCATAACAACATAGCAAAGAGCGTGAACTACAAGACCGAATAATGCTGAGCCGATGTAGATTTGCTTGAGCGAAAACTTCTTTCTGAGCATAGGGAATATAGCCATTGCAGGCACCATTCCTACACCGATTGCGACCGTAAGAGTTGTTACGATAGTTCCACGAGGAATCCAAAAGTCATAAGCAGCTGCTGCGTCAACATTAGGCACAAGCGTTGATTGAGCGCCCGGTAAGAAGTCTTGGAAAATTTGGGTGAAGTTTGTGTAATTCTGAATAATAATGTAGTTGCCGATATAGTCAGCGCACTGGTTTGCAGTTACCATTGTTGAACCTAAAATTGCGGCGAAAATAACAATAATGAGAAGTCTGTTTTTGCCGAGAACTACAAATGTTTCCTTAAATGAAGGAGTATGATCCATCTTTGGTACTCTTTCTTTGGATACAAAGAAAATGAGTATTGAAAGACCGCAACCCAAAAGTGCAAAAATAACACCGCTTACGAAAAAGCCTTTTGTATAACCCATATTGCTTTGATAAAGAATAGGAACAAGAAGAGCAGGAAGTATTCCGCCGAATGTTGAGCCTAAACGAGCAGTAGAGATAAATGATGTTCTTTCACTTTCAAGCGGAGTGATTACCGATGAAAGTCCCCAGAAAGGAACGTCCTGAACAGTAAATGCCACACCCCAAAGAATGTATGTTACAAGAGCCCAAACAAAAGCTGCTGTTGAACCCTCTTTAAACGGAGCAGAGAAAAGAGCAATTGTTGTTATTGCAATCGGAATAGGAGCAAATAAAAGATAAGGCCTCATTTTGCCCCATTTTGATTTTGTTCTGTCAACAATCATACCCATTACAGGGTCATTAAGTGCGTCAAACACACGCCCGATAAGAATAATTGTTGTACCTTGCTTTAATGTAAGTCCCGCACCGTTTTGGAAAAATACGAGTGTGAACATTGACATTAGGGTATAAATACCCGAACGACCGAACGCACCGACAGTAAAGCAAATGCGCTCTTTCATAGTTAAATATTTTTTTGTTTCAGCCATTTATTTTCTCCTTTTAATTACTGCCGGCAAAATAACCGGAGCTTCCTCTTGAGCGTTTTGCATTTGCTTTAAAAGTAAAAACTTAAGCTCCTGCCTTACATGTGCGTACCTTGGATCTTTTATAAGATTGTTTTTCTCATTCGGGTCTTTTTGCAAATCATAAAGATAATTTTCAAAATAAACCTTAGATTTGTGGTGAACATAGCCTGTTATAGCGGCGTCACGCACTTCATATTTGAATCTGTCAGTTCTGACTGCACGTGAATTTGAAGCCTCGCTAATCTGTATAAATACACAGTCACGCTTGTCGTTGGGATTGTCTACCTGTTTGCCGAGGTCAACGCCCATATACGTTCTCGGAATAGGAATATTTGCCATAGAAAGAAGTGTAGGCGGTAAATCAATAAGTGATGAAAGCCTTTCTTCTTTCTTGCCGCCGACAAATTTTCCGCCCTTAATAATCAAAGGAGTGTGAGTTGCGCTTTCGTGGCAGCTTCTTTTGTATTCCGGATTTCTTGTTTTAAAATGACTGCCGTGGTCAGATGTGTAAATGATAATTGTATCGTCATATATTCCGAGTTCTTTAAGCTTTTCAACAAGTCTGCCGACATTGTAGTCAAGCCTGTTAATTGCAGAAATATAATCGGGATACATTTCTTTGTAATTACCCTTTAAAAACGTTAAATCATCCGGCAAAGGATAATCTTTGTATTTTTCAACAGTCGGTTTGTAGCCCTCATACGTGTGATGGTCGTTTTGATGATGTGGCTCTAATTGACTTACAAACATAAAAAATGGCTTGTCTTTATCCCTTTTGTCTAAAAATTCAAGCGCATAATCATTTATGCAGTCAGCCCTGTAACCCTTGAAATCAAGCTTGTTACCGCTTTCGTCAAAGATATAGCCGTCATAACCGTGAGATGTGAATTCAAGAACGTCGGCACCTCTGAAATACTGATATTCTCCCTGCTTTTCTCTCGGAATTGCAGTGCTTTCACAATGCAATCCGACACCCGGAAGCCTGTTTGAAGCCAAGTGCCATTTACCTATGTAAGCTGTTTGATAGCCTGCTTCATTAAAATAATGTGCAAGCGGTTTAATGTCACTCGGAAGCGGAATACCGTTCCAATAACAGCCGCATTGCGTTGCGTAAACACCCGTTTGCAGGCAAGCCCTTGCCGGTCCGCAGACGGGCTGGCAGGTGAAGTTGTTTTCGTACTTTATGCCTTCTTTTGCGAGAGCACAAAGGTTGGGCGTTACCTCTTCATTAACCGTGTCCCAGCGCTGCTGGTCGGAAAAATAGAAGATAATGTTTTTCTTTCCCATAATTTTCCCCTTATATTTTTTATGCTATAAATCCGACAACTGCGTTGTAAAAATTAACAACTGCAATTGCGGCAACAACTGTTGTAAAAACAGTTTTAATTACTTTTTCATTTCCTTTTTTATTCATTTTAGCACCTAAAAGTCCGCCGACTACCGCACAAACAATTGCAACAATAAGCGTTACAATGTCAAATTCTGGTATTGTGTGAGTAACTCCTAAGGTGATAAGTTTTGAAAGCTGGCTGAAAAAAATAGTGCCTACGCTGTAAACTGCCGCTTCCTTAACCGTCATTGAGAAGAAAAGAGCAAGAAATGCAACGTTAATCGGGCCTCCTCCTACACCTAAAAAAGAAGCAATAAAACCAAGCGCAAGACCTACAAGAATAATGCAAATAGGATTTTTAACCTTGAAGCTTTTTGCATTTTTTAAATTTATATAGACAACGGATGCAACAAGCAAAATGCCTAAAATTAAGCCTTGAAGGCTTTTTAATTTACTGTTGTCAAATAATGTAAGAAGATAATCAAATAACCTTGAGCCGAGTATTCCGCCTATAACAGCACCGACAGATAATGAAACAATAAGCTTGAAATCAATTTTCGTTTTAGATTTAATATGCTTAATTGTTGAGCTTATGCTCATACTGAAAACAGCACAGGCTGAATAAAAATTAACAATGCTGATAGGGTCCTTGCCTATAAGGTCGAGAAGCGGTTTTATTATTACTCCTCCGCCAAGACCCACATATGCACCCATAAAAGTGGCAAATATAATAATTATACCATATAATACAGTTGTCAATTTGATTCATCTCACTCTTTGAAAAAATACGCTTTGAATATTATATAATAAAACAATTGTTAAGTCAATCGAATTAAAACATTATCAACTTATTACGGCATAAAAGTTGCTTTCCCATGCAGGAATGTAAACACTGTGCCTGAAATAAAGCATGTATTTATCATTTAAACTTAATATTTTCTTTCCAAGTGCAAATAAATCCTCATTTCTGTGATAAGCGCAAACATAAAGCTTTGGCAAATATGTTTTTATGATTCTTTTTGCACCGTCAAGCGCCTTCATTTCCGAGCCTTCAATATCCATTTTTATCATAGTAACAGGGCAGTCAATTAACGAGTCGATATCAGTTACTTTTACGGGTACTCCGCTTGCCGAAATATGCGAATTTCTGCTCTGCTCCTTTGCAAAAATAAGGGTATCTTTTTCGTTCCAAGCGCCCATATTATAGGTTTCCAAATTCTTCATTTCAGCCGTATTTTTGATTAACTTTTTATAGCTTTTTGCATCAGGCTCAAGCGCAATTATTTTGTTGTATTTTCCCTTTGTGTAGGCGGTAAATTCTCTTATTGTATCGCCGTCATAAGCCCCTAAATCAACGATTGATTCACTATCGTTCAGCTTTAAAATATTCCTATAAATACTCTCTTTGTCACAAAATGAATTTAAAAGATAATCCACCTTGCCCGACACTTTGAAATTGAGTATGTCAATATAGTCTTTTTTGCTTTTTTCGTCTGCTAAATGTTCGTAAACAAAATCAAAATCTTCATTGTGTTCTTTAACATATTCTCTTGTAAAAAGTCCTCCGCCTGCAACGGGAACATCAGGAGCAAAAACCTTGTGCTCACTGTTGATTTTTTTAATGTTTTCGATAACGTTTTCAAGGTGTGTTGCAAATGCCAAAACTACGTTGAAATCATCGTATTTTTCGCAAACCTCGCTGTATTTAAGCACCTTGTAGCCTAAAAATGAATGACCTCTCACAAATTCATCGCTTGCAAATATCTCGCTTACCGTGATTTGGTAGGTGTTAAGCGTTGAAATTATTTTTTCAGCCCCGTTTCCCATTCCGTAAATCATAACGGGTTTGCCGTCTTTTTTTAAAAAATCCCAAACGTTTTCTTCTTTTATTCTTTCAATCATTGCTTTGCTCCGCATATATTTAATGCAATGATTATATCATAAAATATTGCTCTTTACAAATGCTAAAAAGTATTATATAATATTTTTTGATTTAAAAATAACTATTTTAAAATTTGAGGGGGAATATGCCTATATGGGCAGTGCCTTTAAAAATCTGTTTAAAAAAGAAAGTTCAACAGAGGATGAGATTAAACAGCTTGTTGAGGAAGATGAACAGGTAGGTCAGCTTGAAAAAAATCAAAGAGAAATGATTAATAATATTTTTGAATTTGACGATTTGGATGCAGGGGACATAATGACCCACAGAATCGATATAAATGCGCTTGATTGCAATTTGAGTATTGAAAAAGCCGTGGAACTTGCTATTGAGTACGGTAACTCACGCCTGCCTGTTTATGATGAAGACCTTGACCGTATCTGCGGTGTGCTTTATGTTAAAGATTTGCTTAAATTTGTCGGCAAGCCTATTTCAAATTGCGAAAAGCTTTTGTCATATACAAGAAAGCCGCTCTTTGTGCCGGAGTCTATGCCTTGCGGCAAGCTTTTTGCCAAAATGACTGAAGCAAGGGTTATGCTCGCAATAGTTATTGATGAATACGGCGGCACGGCCGGTCTTGTTACTATGGAAGATATATTGGAAAGCATAGTAGGCAATATTTGTGACGAATATGACGGTGATGAAGAGCAAAGTATAACTAAGATTAATGACAGTACATTCACTTTTGACGGTTTTGCGGATATTGACGATGTATCAAAAGCGCTTGGTATTCAAATCCCCGACGGCGATTACGACACGATAGCAGGCTTTGTTATCACTCTTTTGGGTTATCTGCCGAGTGAAGATGATAAAAAGGTACATACTGTTAAATATGATAATCTTGTTTTTACCGTTTTGGATGTAAAGGACAGAAGAATCGGCAAGATTAAAGTTGAAAAAGTAGAAGTTGAAAAATAAGGCGAAAATATGGCAGAACAAATTATAGAATTTGAAGCTATGGAACAGGCAGTCAGCCTATTCGGCAGCTTTGATGAAAATGTTAAACTTATTGAAAATGAATATGACGTTTCAATTATTTCACGTGGTTCTGAACTGAAAGTTATGGGAGACGTCGAAAATGTTGATAAAGCGGCAAGAGCCTTGCGTTCAATGCTTGCTATGATTAATAAGGGTGAAAGCCTGACAGAGCAAAATGTTCGTTATGTTTTAACTCTTGTTAATGAGGGCAATGAAGATAAAATAGCGTCAATGAGCAGCGGGTCTATTTGTATTTCGTCCAAGGGCAGACCTGTTAAGCCTAAAACGCTCGGTCAAAAAAGGTATTGCGACGCTATATCGAATAATACAATTACATTTGGTATCGGCCCTGCCGGAACCGGCAAAACGTATCTTGCCGTTGCAATGGCGGTTACGGCTTTTCGTGCCAAAGAAGTGGATAGGATTATTTTAACCCGTCCGGCTGTTGAGGCAGGCGAGAAGCTTGGCTTTTTGCCCGGTGACTTGCAAAGCAAGGTTGACCCTTATTTAAGACCGCTTTATGACGCACTTTTTGATATGCTCGGCGCTGAAAATTTTCAGAGATATCAGGAACGTGGTGCGATTGAGGTTGCACCGCTTGCTTATATGAGAGGCAGAACTCTTGATGACAGTTTTATTATTCTTGATGAAGCGCAAAACACCACACCTGAGCAAATGAAAATGTTTTTAACCCGTTTGGGCTTTAATTCAAAAATGGTTATAACGGGTGATATAACTCAAATAGATTTGCCTGACGGTAAAAAATCAGGATTAAAAAAAGTAATGCACATTCTTCGCAATGTCAACGATATAGCAATTTGCAAATTTGATAAAAAGGATGTTGTAAGGCATAAGCTTGTGCAGGATATAGTTAATGCTTACCAAAAATACGAGGAGGATAAGAACAATGGACGCAGTTAAAGTAGTAATTTCAAATGACCAAAAAGCAGTTAAAATTCCAACGGGAATAAGAATGTTAATCAGACGTTGCTGTCATGCTGTCTTAGAACTTGAAAATTTTGAAGGCTCGGCAGAAGTGAGTGTTCGCTTTGTTGATAACGAGCAAATAAGAGAACTTAATAAGCAATATCGCAATATCGATAAAGAAACAGATGTTCTTTCTTTTCCTCTCGGTGAAAACGGAGAATATGATATAAACCATGATACAGGCGCTAAGCTTTTGGGCGATATAGTTATTTCCGTTCCTAAGGCAGTTGAGCAGGCTGAAATGTATAATCATCCTCTTCAAAGAGAAATCGGATTTTTAACAGTTCACTCAATGCTTCATCTTTTGGGATATGACCATGAAAACGGCGGTCTTGAGGCGGTACATATGCGTGAAAAGGAAGAAACCGTACTTACACAAATAGGCTGGAAGCGAAATAACAGCTACTATATGGGAGACGAATAATGACAAAAACAGCTTTTGTAGCTATTGTAGGCAAGCCGAATGTAGGCAAATCGTCATTGCTTAATAAAATGCTCGGTCAAAAAATTGCAATAGTATCATCAAAACCGCAAACCACAAGAACTAAGATTATGGGCGTGCTAACTAAAGGCGAAACTCAGCTTGTATTTACAGATACACCCGGATTTCATAAAGCTCATAATAAGCTTGGCGAAAAAATGAACGAAGCAGTCGGCGACACAGTAGGCGGTGTTGATGCTTGCCTTTTTTTGACAGAGCCGAGAGGTGAGCTTAATGAGCAGGAACTCCAGCTTCTTGAAATGTTTAAAAAGCAAAAAATGCCGGTTATTCTTGCTATTAATAAAATTGATATGATAAACGATAAAGAGGAACTTTTTAAAAGAATTGTTTATCTTACCTCGTTTTATGATTTTACGGCGGTCGTTCCTGTCAGCGCTACCGAAGGCGACCATGTTGACGAGCTTATTGACGAACTTGATAAGCTTGCTTTTGAATCGCCTCACTTTTTCCCTGACGACACCTTGACCGACCAGCCTGAAAGAGTGCTTGCGGCTGAAATTATAAGAGAAAAAATACTTCGCTTAATGGATAAAGAAATTCCTCACGGTATCGCAGTAGCGGTTGAAAAAATGCGTGAGCGTGACGATAAAGATATCCTTGATATAGATGCAACAATTTATTGCGAGCGTGAAAGCCACAAGGGTATGGTAATAGGCAAAAACGGCTCAATGCTTAAAAAAGTTTCTACCTATGCAAGGCAGGACCTTGAACGTTTTTTCCAAATTAAAGTTAATCTTCACTGTTGGGTAAAGGTTAAAGAAGATTGGAGAAACAGGGAAGGTCTTATTCATAATTTCGGTCTTGACAATAAATAATAAATTCCAAATTTTCACACGCTTATATTTATCATCGTAGTATAAAATAAAAAGGGTGATATTTTATGATAAACAGCGAGTGGAATGATTTTTGGAATTCGGGCAAAATCGACGATTATTTAAAATTTAAACAGACGGAAAATCAATATTACGGCATTAATCGGGAAGTGCGAAATGGCAAAGACGAAGGGACTTGTAATAAAAGAGCAGACAGTTGGGGAGAGTGACCGTTTAGTTACTCTCCTTACTGCTGATTATGGGCTTGTTAATGCTTTTGTACGAGGTGCTAAGCAACTGAAAAACAGACTTGCCGCTTCAACCTCCCTTTTTGCATACAGCGAATTTTCAATTTATCAGGGCAAAAACGCTAATGTTGTTGACGGCGCTAATCCTATTGAAGTTTTTTTTGATTTGAGAAAGGATATTGAGCGCCTTGCGGTTGCGCAGTATTTTGCTCAGCTTGCTTTTGAACTTGCTAATGAAGGTCAGCCTGAGGAAGAAATGCTCAGCGTGATTTTAAATTCTTTTCATCTTCTTTGCAAAGGAGAAAAGGCGATTATTCAGATTAAATCTGTGGTTGAATTCAGATTGATGTCGCTTTCGGGTTATATGCCCAATATTTTAGCTTGCGCAAACTGCGGTACATATGAAACCGATATTATGTATTTTGATACGCTTGAGGGCTGTATTTATTGCGAAAATTGTCAAAAAATCGGCGCAATTGCCTGCCCTAAAAATGTTATAACGGCAGTAAGATTTATTTGCCTTACCGAGCCTAAAAAAATATATTCCTTTTCACTGAGTGAGAAAAATCTTGAATTACTTTCTAAAATAAGTGAGCAATACGTTTTGTCACGTATTCAAAAACGGTTACCCACTCTTGAATTTTATAAATCAGTTAAATTATAAAAGGTAAATACTTATGAATAAAAACCATAAAACACTTGAACTTGACTTGATTCTTGAAAAGCTTGCCGCCGAGTGCTCCTGCGATGACGCTAAGGATTTGGCAAGAGGGCTTAAACCTGCCTGCGATATGGCAGAGGTTGAAATGCTTTTGCAGCAAACAGAGGACGCATTTTCACTTCTTGCCCGCTTCGGCGGTCCGTCATTTTCTGGACTTAAAAATGTAAATAATTCTCTTCACAGGGCGGCAGCAGGCGGTTCGCTTAACCCTAAGGAACTTTTGGATATTGCTTATTGTTTGCGTGCATTAAGAACTCTTGATGAGTGGCGCAACCATTCAAGCGGGGTTAAAACAAGCCTTGATTTCTTTTTTGAAGGCATAACCTCCAATAAATATCTTGAAACTAAAATATTATCCTGCATCGTCAGCGAGGAGGAAATTGCCGATAAAGCGTCGGATACTCTTTTTGACATAAGAAAGAAAATCAGGTCAAAAGAAAACTCAATAAGGGAAAAACTTGATTCTCTTATTCATTCATCTCATTATCAGCAGTTTTTGCAGGAGGCAATTATTACTCAGCGTAACGGCAGATTTGTTGTCCCCGTTAAGGCTGAATGTAGGGGCAACGTTCCCGGTCTTGTTCACGATACCTCGTCAACAGGCGCAACCGTTTTTATTGAACCTGCCTCTGTTGTTGACGCTAATAATGACATTAAGGTGCTCCAAGGTAAAGAGCGAGATGAAATAATGCGAATTTTATATGAACTTTCGGCTGAATCGGGAGATTTTGCCGAGTCGATTAAGCATTCGTATGAAAGCGCAATAAGGCTTAATCTTATTTTTGCCAAGGCTCACCTTGCATATAAAATGAAGGCTACTAAACCTATTCTTAATAACGAGGGCATAATCTGTCTTAAAAAGGCACGTCATCCGCTTATTGACCCTAAAAAGGTTGTTGCAACTGATATTGCGCTTGGCGACGAATACGATACACTTGTTATCACCGGTCCTAATACAGGCGGTAAAACCGTATCGCTTAAAACGCTCGGCCTTTTAACTTTAATGATTATGTGCGGGCTTCTTATTCCGGTAGCTGATAGGTCAAGAGTTTCTGTGTTTAATAATATTCTTGTCGATATCGGCGATGAACAGAGCATTGCGCAATCTCTTTCAACCTTTTCATCTCATATGGTTAATATCATTGATATAATGAAAAAAGCAGATGATAAATCGCTTATTTTAATAGATGAACTTGGCGCAGGTACTGACCCGGTTGAGGGTGCGGCACTGGCTGTATCTATTATTGAAGCGCTTAGGGAAAAGGGAGCAATTATTGCGGCAACTACTCACTATGCCGAACTTAAAGCTTATGCTCTCGATACTCCGGGTGTTACAAACGGTTGCTGCGAATTTGACATTGAAACGCTCCGTCCGACCTATAAACTTTTAATAGGTGTTCCCGGCAGGTCGAACGCTTTTGCTATTTTGAAACATCTTGGTATGACTCAAGATGTTATTGATAATGCTAAGGCAATTGTAGGTTCCGATAATCGTGACTTTGAAGCTGTTCTTGAAAAGCTTGAAGCCTCACGTCACGCCCTTGAAGAGGAACGCAAGGTTGCCGAGGAAATGACCGAAAGGGCAAGAAAAATTGAGGAAAAAGCGCAGTCTGAGATGGATAAGATAGAAACTCTTAAGGCCCGTGAACTTGATAAAGCTAAGCGTGAGGCGCAAAAGCTTATTGATGCCGCCGAACGAAAGTCAAGTCAATTTCTTCTTGAACTTGATAAATTGAAAAAAGAACAGACATCGTCCAATGCGACTGAAATTGCACGCAAAACACGCAGAGCGGTTAAGGCACAAATGGGTGAAATGGACGACCTTATTAATCCTAATGAGCTTGCTGATAATTGGGATTATGACTATAAATTGCCACGCAATCCCGTACCGGGTGACAGAATTGTTATAAAAGGTATCGGCGAAGGTGAGGTCCTTGAGTTTAAAAATAATAATGTTTTTGTTAAATCGGGCTTGCTTAAAACACGTGTTAAACTTTCGGATATTATGATTCTTGATAAGCCAAAGAAAAAGCCTGTTAAAACACAACATAATGTATATCGCACTTCTTCCCGTGCAGATGCCGATGTTAAAACGGAAATCGATATGAGAGGGGAAACTGTTGATGAAGCTTTATCCGAACTCGGACTTTTTATTGACAGATGTGTGCTTAATAATATTGAAGAAATAAGAATTATTCACGGTAAGGGTACCGGTGCACTCAGGAGTGCCGTTACCGATTATCTTAAAACTCACCCAAATGTGTCGGAATACCGACTCGGTCGATATGGCGAGGGCGAAAACGGCGTCACTATCGCTAAGCTTAAATAACGGAGAAAATTATGGCAGACGAGCTTGAAAATTTAACAGGTGTTGTTGAGGGCATTACTTACAGAAACGAGGCTAACGGCTACGCTGTCATCGAGGTTAAAACCGGTGACGAATTTGTTACCGTTGTGGGCGTTTTGGGCGATATTACTGTCGGGGAACAAATTGTCTTTCAAGGCGAGTGGACTATGCATCCAAACTTTGGCAGGCAGTTTAAATCTGTTCGCCTGACCCGCAGCCGCCCTGCCGATGCTTCGGGTATGCATCGCTTTCTTGCAAGCGGTATTATTAAAGGTATAGGTGAGGCAACGGCAACCAAAATAGTGGAAAAATTCGGCTCAAGTACATTTAATGTGATTGAAAACGAGCCTGAGCGCCTTGCTGAAATTAAAGGAATTTCAAAATCTAAAGCTAAGCGGATAAGCAAGGATTTTAAAATGCAGTTTGCCGCAAGAGACGTTATGAACGGTCTTGCAGAGCTTGGATTTAATCAGCAGGAAGCTTATGATATTTACAGCGTACTCAAAAGTGATTCGCTCGATGTGGTTAATGAAAATCCTTATGCGCTCGTTTCTCTTGTGGGCAGTATTGATTTTGCAAGGGCAGACGAGATTGCAATGAATATGCAGCAGGCACCTCCTTTTGATTGCAGGTGCCAAGCCGGTGTTACATATATTGTCAGGCATAATCTTTTTAACGGCCATACGTGCTTACCGAGAAACAGCATTATAAAGCCGGCAATGCTTCTTTTGGAATGTAATGAGGACGAGGCTGAAATTGCGATTGACAATGCGATTGATGCAAAGCAACTTGTTGAGGAAAATATTGACGGTAAAGCGTTTCTCTTTTTGCCTGAAATTTACGAGGCAGAATCCTCAATTGCCGAGCGTATAAAGGTTATGATTGAATATCCGCCTGCTCCTAAGGAAATTTCACCTGCCGAAATTGACGCTTTTGAAAAGACTAATAATATCACTTTTGATGAAAAGCAAAGAGAAGCTATTGAAATTGCCGTTAATAAAGGACTTCTTATTTTAACAGGCGGCCCCGGTACGGGTAAAACAACGACGGTTAAGGGTATTATCACTCTTATGGAAAACAGAGGGCTTGATGTTGCGCTTGCCGCACCTACGGGCAGAGCCGCTAAAAGAATGACAGAGCTTACAGGTAAAGAGGCTAAGACCATTCACAGGCTTCTTGAGGTTGAATATAAAGACGGCGCCACCGAGCCAAGCTTTGCTCATAATCTTAAAAATCCGCTCGAATGTGACACAGTAATTGTTGATGAACTTTCAATGGTTGATGTTACTGTTTTTTCAGCGCTTTTGGACGCCTTGCCGCTTTCCTGCCGCTTAATTATGGTGGGGGACAAAAATCAGCTTCCGCCTGTCGGCGCAGGAAATGTACTTGCTGATTTGATTAAAAGCGAGTTAATCGGTGTTGTAAGCCTTGATAAAATTTTTCGTCAGGCAATGAAAAGTAAAATTGTTTCAAATGCTCATAGGGTAGTAAACGGCGAGATGCCTGTTTTTGATAACAGCGTTGATTCCGATTTCTTTTTACTTAGGGAAAATTCAAAATATAATGCAGCGGGAAAAATAGTAAATCTTGTAACTGACAGAATACCCTCAGGCTATGGGCTTGACAGTGTACGGGATATTCAAGTGCTTTGCCCAAGCCGTAAGGGTGAGGTTGGAACTGAAAATATAAATGCACTTTTGCAGGCAAAGCTTAATCCGCCGTCTTACGAAAAAAACGAAATTAAATATAAAGGCTATACCTTGCGTGAAGGCGATAAGGTTATGCAAATTAAAAATAATTATGATGTTCCTTGGTTTAAGGACGGCGAAAACGGCACGGGAGTTTTTAACGGGGACATAGGAATACTTACACGTATTGACCGTGCAAACGATATTATTAATGTTCGCTTTGATGATAAAGAAGCTATGTATAGTATTGAAAATGTTAAGGAAATTGAACTTGCTTATGCTATGACCGTGCATAAAAGTCAGGGCAGCGGTGCGATGTGTTCCTAGTTGAAAAGACTAGGCTCTAACACAAGTAAATATAATAATATTTACAATAAAGAGTTAGGGAACTCTTAAATCTAAGAGTCAAATGATAGAGCCGAAAAGAACTTCGGATAACCCTCTTGAAGGACTCTCCCTAATACTCCGACGTGCATAACAAAACGAAAGTTTATATGTACGAAGCTCGGTGAAGTCGGCAGACAGAGTACCTAAGTATTAGTAAAATCTACAAGTAATATTGGTTAAAAAATGGGTTAGAACCCGCCTGTATGAAAATAGATAAGAAAGTATATGGGAAATAATATGCCGGGGGTCTATAAAAATCCATATGATTAGAATGTAGCTAAAGACTACTGACGAACCTTCGAATGTACGGGTCTAAACTGACGATGGCATGAAAGTGCAAGTTCTCCCAAGGGGAGCGTGAGTGAGGTAAAGTAAAAATCGCGAACTATGAAATACCTTATATACGGTAGGCGTATATGAATCTCACAGGCTTATAGAAGGAATCTAAGTGGACGATGGTAAAAGATAAGATTTAAGGGAACGCAGAAAGGTACTGAGTTATCTTATTTAAGATAATAGAATGACGAAGAATAATAAGCGTTCGAATCAGTGCTGAAAAGTAGAGGTCGAAGTGAAGATACCTCCTGTAATGGGAGGAGGAGTGATGGCCTCAAGTCGTTTGTAAACTTTACACATAACAATTCTTAACATAGGATGTTGAGTAAGCCAAAAAGAGGCACCTCTTCAATGATTGGAGGTGATGGACCTATGAATGAAAATGTAGGGACAAGGCTATCCACTGAAGTAACGATAAGTGGAAAAACTAAAAATGTTAAGAAACTCAGGTATGCAGAATACTATAATAATCAAGAACAATATGATAATCTTTATCAAAAAAGTCTTGATGGAGAAACTTTCACCAAACTTATGAAAATAATAACGAGTGAAAAGAATATAGCATTAGCATACAGGAACATTAAAAAAAACTCAGGTAGCAAAACACCTGGTAGTGATGGAAAAACCATAAAGGATATAGAAAAATTTGAAACCGAGCAAGTGATTAAAAGAGTTAGAAATATGCTCAATAACTATCACCCTCGAACTGTTAGACGAAAGGACATACCAAAACCGAACGGTACAACAAGACCGTTAGGGATTCCTTGTATCTGGGATAGGCTGGTTCAACAATGCATATTGCAGGTGTTAGAACCAATCTGTGAGGCGAAATTCTTTCAAGGCAGTTACGGTTTTAGACCTCTAAAGTCAGCAGAAAATGCAATGAATGATGTATATAGATACATCAACAGGTCGCATCTATATTATATGGTAGAAATAGATATTAAAAGTTTCTTTGACAATGTTAATCATACAAAATTGATTAAACAAATGTGGTCGTTAGGTATACAGGATAAACAACTTATATGTATAATTAAAAAGATACTAAAAGCTAATATTCAAATGCCCAATGGAGAAATAATAACACCTAGCAAAGGTACTCCTCAAGGAGGAATTATTTCCCCTCTATTAGCGAACATTGTTCTCAATGAATTTGATTGGCATATGGAAAGTCAATGGTCAGAAAATCCATTAGTATATAAATGGAAAGGTGGTCACGCTCCAAATGGAACCCTATCCAAAGGCTCTGCTTTTAGGGAAATGAGGAAAACAAATCTTAAGGAGTTGCATACTATTAGATATGCAGATGACATAAGAATACTATGTTCCAATAAGTTGGATGCTGAAAAAGTAAAAGACCACGCGATTAAATGGCTGGGTCAAAGACTCAAACTTGAAATATCCAAAGAAAAAACAAGAGTAGTAAATCTCAACAAACAATACGGAGAGTTCTTAGGTATTAAAATAAGAACAAAACGTAAAGGAAATAAGAGAGTAGTAGTATCACATATGTGTGATAAGGCTATTAGAAAAGTTAAAACTTCTCTTAAAGAGCAAATTATTGTCCTTGAACACAGTGGAAGTAAGGCTAAGTTTGAAATAGAACTTGCAAAGTACAATTCTATTGTAAGAGGAGTACATAATTACTACTCAATGGCAACCAATATTACAGAGGATTGTCAGGAAATACATAATTCCATATACAAGAGCCTTTATAACAGACTACATCCTGAAATTGGTAGAAGCATACCCAAAACTTATGCAGACTATAAAAACTACAAAAATTGTAGACGATTTGCAATAGTGCAGGGTAGATATATGTTACCAATATCATACTGTTCATACAGACAAACGTTAGGAAGTAAAAAGAATGCTTGTATATATACAAAAGAAGGAAGAAAAACCAAGCATGATGACTTGACTTTTAATAATAAGTACCTTCTTTCAGAATTATCAGAAAATCCCATCACGAATAGAAGTATAGAATATAATGATAATAGACTGTCACTCTTTTCAGCACAAAGAGGAAAATGTGCAATAACAGGATACGAATTCCTTGCTATTGAGGAAGTTCATTGCCATCATAAAACACCTAGGAAAAATGGTGGAAAGGATAATTATCAAAATTTGATACTTGTCTTACCAGATGTACATAAACTCATTCATGCTAAAAGAGAACAAACTATACTAAAATACCTGAAAATACTTGACTTGAACAATGAACAATTAGAAAAAGTAAACAAGCTTAGAATAAAAGCCGAATTACCAATGATTGTTTCATAAACCTTTCATTATACCATTATGAATTGTTTAAATGTGTAATTTCATTCAAACGATGGAACGCCGTATGAGGTGAAAGTCTCACGTACGGTGTGGAGCGGGGGAAAATCGGGAGATAATTTCAAAAGATTACCTATCGCTATAGTTTGCGGCGGTCGTTTTGCCAACCATTGCAACCCCGCCCAAGCTTTCATATAGAAATTTATTTTATACCGCTTTAACCCGTGCCCGTAATTTACTCATTATTGTCGGGAACGAGGCTTCGGTTAAGGCAATGGTTGATAATGATAAAAAAAGCAGACGTTACAGCGCACTTGTTCATTTTTTATCTGTTGACAATGTTGCTTTTTTTAAGTAACATAATATAAAGTTAAAAATTTGTGATTAATTAGGAATGTTAAATATGTTTGGTTATGATTTGGGAATAGATTTGGGCACAAGCTCTATAGTTATTTCTGTTGTAGGAAAAGGCGTTGTTTTAAGTGAGCCGGCTTACGTTGCCTATGACGTTAATAAGAGCGAAATGCTTTATGCCGGTAAGCGTGCTTATTACCTTGAAGGCAGAGAACCTGTCGGCGTAAGCGTTATTCAGCCTATTAAAAGCGGAAATGTAAGTAATTACGACCTTGCCTGCCAAATGGTAGAATATTTTATGAATAAGGTCCTTAAAAAGAATATATTTAAACCGAGAATAGTTGCGTCCGTTTCGTCTGACAGCACAGACGTTGAAAGAAGAACGCTTATTTCAGTTTTAATTTCGGCAGGTGCTCGCTCTGTTTGCCTTGTTGAGCAGCCTCTTTGCGCTGCTTTTGGCGCCGGTATTGACCCGCTTAATCCCACAGGTGTGTTTGTTATTGATGTCGGTGCAGGCTCAACGGATATGGCAGTTATCAGCCAAGGCGCTATGAGCCAAAACGAAACAGTCAAAATCGGCGGTGATGATTTTGACGAAGCTATTGTAAAATATCTTAAAGAAAAGCATGGACTTCTTGTAGGTCTTAGGACTGCCGAGGATATTAAGAAAACTATCGGTTCTGCCGTAATGCGGGATACGGATGTTACTATGAATGCTAAGGGAAGAAATGTTCTTTCGGGGCTTCCAAAGGTTGTTGAAATAACAGGTAATGAAATTTGTGCTTGTTTTGGCGAACTTCTTGATGAAATTATGACAGTTGCCAAGTCTATGTTTGAGCGTACCTCTCCTCAACTTGTTGCTGATATTACAAATTCAAGCGTTCTTTTAACAGGCGGAATGTCACAACTTTTCGGTCTTGACAAGCTTATTTCTCAAACGCTAAATCTCGATGTAACAATTCCTGTCAGGGCTAATCTCTGCGTGTCAAAGGGATGCGAACTCGCACTTAAAAAGATGCATATTCTTGACGGCTACGGTTATTCGTTTAAAACTAAGGAAGAGGTCAGAATCAGATGATTCAAATTTATTACGGCTTTGGCAAGGGAAAAACAACTGCCGCAATCGGGCAAGGTATGAGAGCCAAGGGCGCAGGAAATACCGTTACCTTTGTACAGTTTTTAAAGGATAATAAATCAAGCGAGTTGTCAGTTTTGCCGTTCGACATTTTCAATGCACCAGATACTTTGCCATTTAATCCGGGTAAAGAATATCAGGCGTGGGTTGACAGTGCGATTGAGTATATAAAAACTTCAAAAAGCAATATGATTATCCTCGATGAATTTCTCGACGTTATTGATTCGTTTGTTCCGGCTGATAAAGCACTTGGTATTCTTGATATGCTCAACGGCCGGGAAATTGTTATCACAGGTCATAAGAAAGTTGAAAAGCTTTTTGAAAAAGCAGACTATATAACCTTTATGGATAAAATAAAACACCCTTATGATATGGGCGTTAAAGCAAGAAAAGGTATTGAATATTAATTTCGAAAGGGGAAGCGCTATGGATAAATTTTCAAATTTTAATCCTAAGGTTTGCTTTCTCTTTTTTGTTTTTGCCGTTTTGCTTATTCTTTTAAATTTTAATCCGATATTTCTCGTCATATCGCTTTTGGCAGGTGTTATTTATAATGCCATGCTTCAGGGCAAAAAGGCGTTTAAAACGTTTTTTGCATTTCTTTTGCCGTTTACAATTCTTATCGGGCTTTTTAATATGGCTTTTACGTCTTACGGAATTGATATTCTCTTTTCAATTTCAAATAAGAATTTTACTGCCGAGGGGCTTGCCTACGGCTTGTGCCAAGGTGTTATGTTTTCAAGCGTAATTGTTTGGCTTTCAAGCTATTCTTATGTTTTGAGCAGCGACAAATTTATGTCTGTTTTTTCAAAACTTGCGCCTAATTTGACGCTTGTTTTGACTATGACGCTTTCATTTATTCCACGTTTAAGAAAAAATGCTCAGGAAATTAACGACGCAAGGCTTAATATAAATGCAGGTCAAAGTAAATTAAAAAAGAGCCTTGATAATTTTTCTGCGCTTGTTTCTATGACGTTGGAGGAAAGCATAGAGGTATCCGATACTATGCGTGCCAGAGGTTTTAATTCCTCACGTAAACCGTATTCTAAATACAGATTTAATTTTAACGACGGTGTTGTTTTAATAATTGTTTTAGGATTGAGTGTAGCTTGCATAGTTCTAAATTCGCTTGATAAGGCTGAATTTATATTCGATCCGGAAATTAAAATTCTTTCCTTTTCACCGATTTTTCTTATTTTATATACATTATATATGTTTTTACCTGTTATAATTAGTATTTCGGAGGGTATAAAATGGCACTTTTTGAAACAAAAAATTTAACATTTTCTTATCCTCTTTCCGATAAGACAGCGCTGAAAAACGTTGATTTAAAAGTGGAGCAGGGCGAGTTTATACTTGTAATGGGCAAAAGCGGAAGTGGCAAATCAACGCTTCTTCGTTTGCTTAAAAAGGAAATTGCTCCGGTAGGCAAAATTGGCGGTGAAATTAATATTAATTGCGACAGTATCGGTTTTGTCGGTCAAAATCCGGAAACGTCATTTGTTTGCGATAACGTTCGCTCGGAGCTTGCCTTTGCGCTTGAAAACGAAAAATATTCAAACGACGAAATAACCGTCAGAATAGGCGAAACCGCTTCGTTTTTTAATCTGAATTTTCTTCTCGATAAAAAGATTGATGAGCTTTCCGGCGGTGAAAAGGCAAGCGTTGCAATTGCTTCGGCGATAATAAGCGATGTTCAGGTACTTTTGCTTGATGAACCGCTTTCTCAGCTTGACCCTAAGGCGGTTACTACCGTTTCTTCTATGCTTAAAAGGATAAACGAAGAACTTGGTGTAACCGTTATTGTCGTTTCACATTCAAGTGAGGAGTTTATTGATTTTTGCGATAGGCTTGTTATACTTGAAAACGGTGAAATTATTTGTAACGATACGCCTTATAATGCAAAAAACAATGCTTCTCTTTTGCCTTATTTTCCTATTTGTACCCGTCTTTTTGATGAAAGGCCGCTTAATATTAAATCTGCCGTTTCTCTTGCAGATAAGCTTAAAGAAAAGCCGCTTGAAAATAAAAATGAAAACAAATCGGAAGTTTGCGTTAATTTAAAAAATATTACATTCGCTTATAATAAAAATCAAAGGGATATCTTATCCTGCCTTGATTTCAAGGCATATAAAGCTCAAATTAACTGTATAATCGGCGCTAACGGCAGCGGCAAAACCACTCTTTTAAAGGTGATTGCAGGTATTAAAAAGCAATATTCGGGCAAGTCGAAAATTTTAGGCAAATGCTCATATATGCCCCAAAATGTAAAATATCTTTTTACAAAGGATTTGGTCAGTGATGAAATAAAGCTTCAAACTGCCGAAAAACTCGGTATTGCCGATTGCCTTAATCAGCATCCGTTTGATTTGAGCGGCGGTCAGGCTCAAAAGCTTGCTTTCGGTATACTTCTTGAGCAGGATGCCGATATTCTTCTTCTTGACGAGCCTACCAAAGCGTTTGACGAATTTTCAAAAAATGATTTGAAATCGCTTCTTTTTGAACTTAAGGCACAGGGCAAAACAATAATTATGGTGTCGCACGATTTGGACTTTGTCGGCGATATTGCTGATTACGTTTCATTTTTAAGCGACGGCATTATTTCTAAAGCAGGCGGCAGGCGAGAGGCGTTTTCAAGCCTTAATTTCTATACAACTCAAATAAGAAGAATTACTAAAAGATATCTTGCTTTTGCCGTTTCAATGGGGGATATCTTATGAAAAAGCTTTATCCCGTTTTTATTTTTGCCGCTTTAATATTTATAGTTTTGTGGCAGCTTTTTTTCAGCAATACAAATTATTATTTGGTTTGCGTTGCGGTTTTAATAATTTCAATGCTCCCTTTTTTCTCCTCGTTTGAAAGAGGAGAGCATACGGCAAAGGATATTACCCTTATCGCTTCCCTGACCGCTCTTGCAGTAGTAAGCCGTGCGGTATTTTATCTTGTTCCTCAGGTTAAGCCGATTGCCGCAGTTGTCGGTGTAAGCGGTGCGGTCTTGGGTGCTAAAAGGGGATATTTAATCGGCGCACTCTCTATGTTTGCTTCAAATTTTATATTCGGTCAAGGTGCGTGGACTCCGTTTCAAATGGTGGCTATGGCAAGTGTGGGGCTTTGTTTTGGTTTGGTGTTTCGCCGTATTAAGCCTACTAAAATCTCACTTGCAATTGTCGGATTTTTGTCAGTGCTTATCCTTTATGGGCTTATAGTTGATTTGTCCTCCGTGCTTTATTTCAACAGCGATATGTCGCTTAAAGGAATATTAGCCGTTTATGCCGCAGGAGTGCCGTTTAACCTCGTTTTCGCCGGCGTCACGGCAGTATTTCTATTTCTGTTCGGCGAAATATTTGTTAAAAAAATTGAAAGAATCAATATCAAATACGGTATTTGCCGTAATGATTAGAAAGGATATATAATTATGGATAACGAAGAAATTCAAACAAATGCTCAAAACAACAATAAAGATTCAAAGGAAAATCCCGATACAATCAATCGCCTTTGTCGCTTTGCTTTTATTATGTCAACAATCGGTGTTTTAACTATCGGTATTTGCCCTGCTTTCGGCGTTATGGGCATTGTTGTCGGCGCAATTTTTAAAAGCAAAAATTTTCCTCTTTCCGATTTGAACGAGGACAGAGTTAAAAAAGCAAAATTTCTCGGAATTGTATCGCTTTTTCTTTTTGTAATCGATATTGTAATTCTTGCAGTATTTTTGCCGAAAATTAAAGGATAGGAGATACTTATGAACGAAATATTATTTGAAAATAAAAATGCGACAGTCAAAAAGGTTTCAAAAGAAATGGAAAACGGTGCGAAGGAATACGTTTACCTTGACCTGCTTGACGAAAACGGAAATATTAAAACTTCAATTCCTCTCAAAGAGCCAAAAAAGGAAGAACAGAAAACAGATAATAAATAAAAGCAGCGAGCCGAATCTTAATTGATTCGGCTCGCTGTTGTTATGAAATGCTATAAATATAAATCAAGATTAAAATCATTATTAAAGTGTAAATTACTAAAAGCAATTTATTTATCTTTTTGCTGATTATATAAAATCGACTGCTTGCTTTTTCGCTTTCGAAAAGTCTTTTTTGACTGTGTATAAACAAAAGTGCAAACGCATAATAGGGAACGGATATTAAAACAAATTTTAAACCGTAGTCGCAGAAAAAGTCAAATAAATTTATTGCTCCTGAATCTAAAGTAAATAAAGGTGCTGTTATTGCTGCGCTGAGCAAAAATCCAAAGCCGCATATAAAGCAAATTACAGTTAATATAAATAAAAATATGCTTATCTTTTTAAACTTGTCGTTCATAAGTTCACCAAAAAGTTTTGTCACCAAATAATGTTGTAAATTCTTACACAACCGATTATAAAAAATAATAACCATATCAAAAACGTTTTTAAAGACATTTGCTTTGTTTCTTTTATGAATTTTTCAGCATTGTTTTTATCGTACTTTTTTATGCCACGGCAGTTATTAATCATTAAAATTTGAGCAATTATATAAATCAAACTCGTAATAATTCTTAAAAATATGTAAAACAAAAAGTCGCTGAAACCTAAAGCTCCGTCGAGCGATGTTACGGCAAAAAGGGGATACAAAATGATTCCCAAAACAATTGATACTATTACGCCTGCAATTGAAATAATATAAAGTTTTGCCTGCTTATCGCTTATGTGATTATAATAATCGTCCATAATGTATCATCCTAAAATGTAGTTATACTTAGTATTATAATAACATAAATAAATGCTTTAAGCAATAAGAAGGTGTTGAAACATAAATTTCAAAATGATATAATATATAATAACTGTTTTTGGAGTGCTCACATTGAAAAATTTGAACGATAAGCAGAAAAAGGTACTCGGTTGGGTGGTTTTAATTGTATCTTTTTTGTGGAATACAATTTACTCATTTTTTATATTTATTTTTGTTTCATTAGGAGAGATTTTTAGATATTTCTATAATGATTCGTTTTTTGGTATGCTTGACAGCGCTACATATCTTTTCCCCGATTTGGAAGTTTGGGGTTGGTATTTTATTATTTCCACGATAGCATTTTTGATTGTATATATCACTTATATAGTGAAATCTGCAAAATATCTTAAAGAAAACGGATTGACGAAAAGTTTATGCCAAAAAGTCATTTTGTTTACGTTTTTGTTTTCCGTTGTTCAAGCTTTGCCGAAAATAATCACAATGCTCGAATGAATAAAAAGAAATAAATCAGATTGTGACGCACTACATAAAAAATATATGAGTTTCGCCTATTGTGCAACTTTTTTGTTTATAATATTGCAAGTAGTTTTTTATTGTGATATAATACGCAAAACGGAAAAAATTATACTTTTGGGAGTAGGGTTAATGTTTAACAGTCTTCACGAGGAATGCGGTGTATTCGGCATTTTTGAAAACAAAACAACTTATGTGGCTCAGTCAGCTTATCTTGCGCTTTATGCACTTCAGCACAGGGGGCAGGAAAGTTGCGGTATTGCTGTAAATGATGACGGTGTGTTTAGGCATCACAGAGGCGACGGTCTTGTTCCGGATGTATTTACAAGTGATAAGCTTGATGCGCTCGGTATGGGCAATATGGCAATCGGTCACGTAAGATATTCAACCACAGGCGGAAAAAATGTTAATAACATTCAGCCTCTTGTTATTCGCCATATTAAGGGTAATCTCGCTGTTGCGCATAACGGCAATCTTGTTAATGCACCTGATTTGAGAAAGACCTTTGAACTTAATGGCGGAATTTTTCACGGCACGTCAGATACCGAGTCTATTGCTTATTCTATTGTTTCAGCTCGTCTTACAAGTAAGAGCACTGAGGAGGCTATTGAAAAGATAATGCCTACCCTTAAAGGCGCTTATTCTTGCGTTGTAATGACTGCTACAAAGCTTATTGCTTTTCGTGACCCTAACGGTTTTCGTCCTCTTTGCCTCGGTAAAACAGAGGGTGGCGCATGGATTGTATCGTCGGAAAGCTGTGCGCTTGATACCTTGGGCGCTGAGTTTGTTCGTGATATAAGACCCGGTGAAATTGTTGTAATCAGTACCGACGGTGTTAAGTCAATTGATACTCATTGTACCCAAAAAGGCCATATTTGCGTATTTGAATACATTTACTTTGCACGTCCTGATTCGGTTATTGAAGGCTCGTCTGTTCAGCACGCAAGAATGAGGGCAGGTAAGTTCCTTGCTGAGGAACATCCCGTTGATGCGGATATTGTTATCGGTGTTCCTGATTCAGGTCTTGATGCGGCACTCGGCTATGCAAATGCAAGCGGTATCCCTTACGGCATTGGTTTTATTAAAAACAGATATATCGGCAGAAGCTTTATTCAACCTACTCAAGGGCAGCGCCGTGACGCAGTAAGAATCAAGCTTAATGTTGTTAAGGAAAATATTAAGGGCAAGCGAGTAATTATGATTGATGACTCGATTGTTCGTGGCACAACCTGTGCAAGAATTGTAGGCCTTTTGAGAGAAGCCGGCGCTAAAGAGGTACATATGAGAATATCATCGCCTCCTTTTAAACATCCTTGCTTCTTCGGTACCGATGTTGACAGTCAGGAAAATCTTATTGCATGTAAGTTTGATACTGTTGAGGAAATCGCTGAGGAAATCGGCGTTGATTCACTCGGCTATCTTTCTGTTGAGGCTACCCATAAGCTTGCCGAAAATACAGATTTTGATTATTGCGACGGTTGTTTTACGGGTAAATATCCTATCGAAGTTCCTAAGGAACAGCCTAAGGATAAATTTGAAGAAAAGCTGAATAAATTTTCAGCATATTATCAGGTTCTTGATTAATTTTAGAGAGGTTAATTATGAGTGACAGTTTAAATAAAGTTCTGTCAAAGCTTGTAACGTCCATTGAAGGTGTTAAGAACGAAAGGGAAATGCTGCTGAGACTTATTATAGGCTTGGCAGTATTTTTGTTGCTTGCTGTGTTCAAAAAGCAAATTTCAAAGGCTGTTGTTTGGCTTTGCACAAAAACTTTGGCAAGAAAAAGCGAACTTGCACAAAAAGCGCTTGTTGACGCTCTTTCAACTCCGCTTTCATTCTTTGTTTTAGTATTAGGAATTTATATCGGTACAGAAATTATTGCCCCAAGCGGTGAAATTCGTAATCCTGTTTTGTTGATTTTTAAACTTGGAATTATTTTCTCAATCGCTTGGTTTTTGATTAATTTTATCAATAGCGATTTTTCGTTTGTTTTAAAGGATGATGACTCCAAAACAAAAAAGACCGCAGTTAATTTTATTTCGAATTTGATTAAAATTATTGTTGTTATTATTTCGGCGCTTCTTATGCTTGAACAGTTCGGTGTCAGCGCTACAAGAGTTTTTGCAGCTTTGGGTATCGGCGGCGTTGCCGTTGCTTTTGCTTGTAAGGATGCTGTTGAAAATCTTCTTTCGGGCTTCATTATTATTTATGATAAGCCGTTTGAGGTAGATGATTTTATTAAGATTGATAATGAGGTCGGTCAGGTTGAGGAAATTAAAATCCGTACTACGAGGCTTAGAATGACTGACGGCAGTCAAAAGATTTATCCTAATACTACGGTTGCCAACAGTGCTATTATCAATCTTTCCCGTATGTCACACCGCCTTGTAAACGAAACCTTGGGCATTGAATATAAACATTGTGCTAAGGAAATTGACGCTTTTTGTAACAAATTAAGAAGTCTTATCAATTCTTATAAAGAGGTCGATAAAACGGATGTCCGTGTTAATTTTGTAAATTATTCCGATTCATCGCTTGATATAGAAGTGTTCTTTTATGCCGATATTGTACCTCTTGCTGAATTTTTCGATTTTAAAACGAAATTCAATTGCGACGTTAAGGCTCTTGCCGAGAGTATGAATATTGATTTTGCATTTGATTCACGCTCACTTTATTTTGCAAATGAACTTAAAATTAAAAATAATGAAAAATAAACATTGATTTTTTTGCTTTGATAAGTTATAATATCAAAGCATTAAATATGCAGATGTGTCCGAGCTGGCCGAAGGAGCACGATTGGAAATCGTGTAAGTCTTTAACGAGGCTTCTGGGGTTCGAATCCCCACATCTGCGCCAAAAATAAAGAGCCGCTTTTGCGGCTTTTTATTTTTGCTGCAAAGAACGGGATTCGAACAGGGCAATCCGAAGGATAGAAACAGTCCGGTGGACTGTTTCGGTGCCCGCGGGCGTGCCGAAGAAAGCTTTAGCTTTCAATGGGCGAAATCCCCACATCTGCGCCATCGTCGTCACGGACTTCATATCGTTCGTGACGACTTTTTTATTGCTTAGATAAAAGTCATCAGCTCACTTATTTACACGAAATGCCTATTTTAAATAAAAAAGAAGATGAAACATTGTTCAAGACTGGGAATAGTCAAAAGACGACACCCAGCAATGTTTCATCTTCTATGTATAGTTTACTCAATAAGTTGCAAAATGTCAATAATACCGATACAAAGTTTTCACTTGACGTTGACAGATTCTCAAACGATTTAAGAAACACTCAATTATGGCAATACGACAGTTATGAATATTTTTCCAAAGCAAAGAAACTTTATCAACAGAAAAGCGATATTTTTCTTTGCCACGCAAAATAAAAACGAGACAGTCGCATTGAACACAAAGGATAGAAATCCAGAGGTTATATTAACAACGAACTGTCTCGCACAGATAATATAGCAAATAATGCTTCAAATGTCAACAATGCCATTTGTTGTTTCGTTTATAGTGAATAAACATACTAATGAAATACAGTCCATAGACGTATTATATGCTGTAAATGCAAAAAAAGAACCAGCTGGGAGTATTAAATCCCCGGAGGTTTCGACACCTCCTACTGGTTCTACAATTAGTATATCCAATTTGTTCGATTGTGTCAATAATTTGCTAATGCTCTTTTTGCTTTAAATAAAAATTCCTTTTCATTATGAGCGTATATTAATTTAGGCTTTTTAGTACTGTCAGGCTGAGGTACATATATTCTTTTTCTTATTTCATAGTCTTTAGCAGGCATAACAATACTCCTTCCATTTAATTACCTACCTAATCTATTGTTACCTTAATATTACAGCCATAATACTTTTTAGGTGGTTCGCCACCGGTGATTTCTACAATTTTAGCTGTGATTTTATGGTCGGAGTTATTATAAATGAGTTCACTTTTTTGAGCGTTAATCTCGCCTAAATCTTCGTCAGTGCGTGTTAAAATTGCAAGGAATACATCTTTTCCGTCCCGGTTGACATATGGTTCAAGATGAATAGGAAAATCTGCGAATGGTTCTGGTGAAAGATAGTCGATATTTTGATTGATTGATTGTAAGAAAATTTGACGAGAATGGCAAAAAATACTGCTGCAGTCGGTAACCTTATCGAGATTTGTATAAAAAGAATTATTTTCGTCTAATAAGCCATAGTTATCATTGATTCTTAATTTTATGTTGTAAAGTAATTGGATGTGTTGAGTAGCTATGTATTCAGTCGGTGTGAAATGCCTCGCAAACCGATTTTCAAATTTTATATAAGGCTCATCGTTAAAAATAATTTGGTCGTTAGGCATATTCGCAATATCTTTTAAATCTTCATATTGAAAAATAAATTTATAATATTCTTCAGGAAAGATTTCTTTCAAATCATCAATTTGACTCTTAATATTAAAATATTCGATAGGAGTAAGGTTTGAGCAAGTATCAAATAAATATTTTTTTAGTGAATTAGATAAGTCTGTTTCTTTTTGCTTAATGTTTAAAATAATATCAGATAGTTCTTTTGCTTTTTGTGAACAAATTTCTTTTATTTTAAGTTGTCCTTTATAGTATCTGTTACGCTTATTATAAACATTGATTTCTAATTCTTTGTCGTTTTGACCGATAGTATATGATACATAAAGTGCTTTTTGATAATCATCCTTTTTAAGTGATATTTTATCAGTGAAGTTGGGAATTAGCCATTTGGCTATTTGATAAATTCCTATCAAAGCAATAGGACCTGCGAGAAGAATACGAGGCTTTCCGTATAACGGTTCGAGTGCAAACGATGCACATAATAGAATTATTAATGAAAGAATTATGCCGAGTATTTCTCTTGCGTTACTGCTTAATTTTTTTGTCGGTTCTGTAAATGCATGGCAGTTATATAAATATAATTTTTCACCTTGATTAAAATTTATTATAGGTTTCATATCAGCTCGAAAAATGTTTCCTGCACCTTTTCCTTTGCTGTCAATAATGCAGTAAGCTGCATAATTTTTAAAATACCTGTCAGTGTCTACTTCTAAATAATAATTGCCGGGTTCGTCTTTTGATAAGACCATTTCATCCTTAATTTCCTCGAAGTTATTTTCATCAATATGAACGAAATGGTCCGCTCCAGACTTTTTATAAAGAAATTCTTGTATTGTTAAATTGTACTCCTCGTTCATTTTATCCCCTTATTGTATTGATTTATAAAATCCTCAAAGTTTGAATAAACTTGTCTTTCTAATTGGCTTGTTAAAAACTTATTTCGCTTATAAAGCAATTCCATACGTTGCGCTCTGTATGTAGCGGCTTGATAAGAAATGTTGCATATCTGCGAAATGTCATTTGCGCTATGTAAGTGAAGCCCCCAAAGGACACAAGCCGGTGCAAGTAGCCGAGCGGCAAACATATCAGCTTGTGTTTCTTCTTCAGGTTTTTCTTTATATTCATTTTCGCTATCGCTTCTGTTAAGCAAGGATATGTGGCCTAAGAATATATGACCGAGTTCATGTGCAATAGTAAATCGTGTAAGTCTTTAACGAGGCTTCTGGGGTTCGAATCCCCACATCTGCGTCATCGTCGTCACGGACTTCATATCGTTCGTGATGACTTTTTTATTTACACGAAGTTGCCTTTAAAAATAAAAAAAGATACAGTTACGCAAGTATCAAATGACGTTGAAAACGTCCCTCAATCCTACATCCGAAACGAGCTTGCTTCTCCTGTATCTAATGACAATGTAACACAAAATAAAGCGTCTGTCAATAATAACGATACAAAGTTTTTACTTGACGTTGGCAGATTCTCAAACGATTTAAGAAACATTCAATTATGGCAATACGACGGTTATGAACATTTTTTCAAAGCAAAGGAACTTTATCAACAGAAAAGCGATATTTTTCATTGCCACGTAAAATAAAAACGAGACAGTCGCACTGAACACAAAGGATAAAATATCCAGAGGTTTAAATAGCAACGAACTGTCTCGCTCAGATAATATAGCAAATAATGTTTCAAATGTCAATAATACCGATACAAAAATTTCGCTTGACGTTGACAGATTCTAAAGAAATTTCAAAAAGACCAAAGGGCAAGCCGGATTATGTGAGCTATTATTTCAATAAGATCGGCAAACGTAAGATTTCAAGTGAATATTGGTACAATGAAAACGGAGTTGTCAGAGGAAGTGACCATTGGGGTGAGGGAATATCAAGCTGGGCAGTAATAAATGTTGAAAAGGAAAAGAACTCTTTTTATTTACACGAAGTGGCTATTTTAAATAAAAAAGAAGATGAAACATTGTTCAAGACTGGGAATAGTCAAAAGACGACACCCAGCAATGTTTCATCTTCTATGTATAGTTTACTCAATAAGTTGCAAAATGTCAATAATACCGATACAAAGTTTTCACTTGACGTTAATTTCTCGTATAACGAATTGATCAAAAAGCCTTATATAAAAAAAGCTATGCTAATAGGCATAGTTAAAAATAGTGTTAATGAGCCGTTTGTTGTTTCGTTTATAGTGAATAAACATACTAATGAAAATACAGTCCATAGACGTATTATATGTTGTAAACGCAAAAAAAGAAGTAGCCGCTCTTGACGAGCCAGAGTTTCGACCGATAAACGGCACAGCTCTTACTACTTCTGCAATTAGTATATTCAATTTGCTCGATTATGTCAATAATTATTTTCCCGATATACTTCCCGAAAGTGTACTTAAGCATTATGGCTAAAGTAGCAGACCTGAGGGAAATATCGGCAAAAGTGCATTGTTTTCTCGTGACGTAGATTATGCCGAATATGCACAGCATATCGTAAGATTTTTAAAACAGATATGAGTAAATATTTGTGCAAAATAATGTATAATCTTTAATTTTGAAAAAAGTTCTTGCATTTTTGATAATCGTTTGATATAATTAAATCATCGATTTAGCGTGGCAAAGCGCTAATGTGAAAAATCGTGAAAGTAGGAATTAAAAATGAAAAAATTTTTATCGGTATTTTTGGCACTTGCTATGATTGCTTGTGTAGTAGCAGGATTTGCAGGTTGCTCAAAATCAGGAAAAGATGATGAGGTTGTGCCTTATTCATCAAGTAAGGGTGATACGACTGTTAAAACAGTTGCAGACCTTGATAAAGTTAAGGATGCTAATAAAATCGTTGTTGGCATTACAGATTATGAGCCTATCGATTATAAGGTTAAAGGAAGCGACGAGTGGGTCGGCTTTGATGCAGACCTTGTAAGAGCAGTTGCAGATAAGATGGGCATTAAAGTTGAATTTGTTGTTATCAATTGGGATAATAAGTTTATTGAACTTAATTCAGGCACAATTGACTGCATTTGGAACGGTATGACTGTTTCTGATTCGGTTAAGAAAAACTGTGATATTTCAGATGCTTATGCAGGTAACAGCCAAGTTGTTGTTATGAAAAAGGATGCTCTTTCAAAGTATAAAGATAAGGATGCTGTCAAAGCTGCTAATTTAACAATTGCTGTTGAAAAAGGCTCTGCAGGTGAAGCAGAGGCTAAGAAACTTTCAAATAACGTTGTTTCTCTTTCAGCCCAGTCAGATGCACTTAAAGAGGTTAAGTCAGGTACGGCAGATGCTTGTATTATCGATTCAACTATGGCTAACTCAATGACTAAAGAGGGCACGGACTTTGCAAATCTCGGTTATTCAATTTCTCTTACAACTGAGGAATATGCCGCAGGCTTCAGAAAGGGTTCAGACCTTACTGCTGAGGTAAACAGAATTCTTGCAGAACTTAAAACAGACGGAACAATGGACAAGCTTTCTGAAAAGTACGGTGTTAACCTTGCTAAATAAGGCACTTATATTTTAAACATTATAATATTTATCAGGCAGAGAGCACAAAACGCTCTCTGCCTAATTTGCTGAATAGACAGCTTTGGTTTTTATGATTATTGGAGGAAATATGTATGGACACATCGTTTTGGGCGATAACGCTTGAGCTTTTTAAGGGCTTTTGGATAAACTTTAAGCTTTTCGGTATCACTCTTCTTTGCGCTTTGCCTTTGGGGCTTATTTTGAGCTTTGGCTCTATGTCGAAATTTAAGCCTCTTAAATATCTTGTTAAGGTACTCGTTTGGATTATTCGAGGTACTCCGCTTATGCTTCAAATTATTGTCGTTTTTTACGGTCCGGGGCTTCTTTTCGGAATGCAGGTCGGAAATGATTATCGTTTTAAAGCGGCGTTAATTGCGTTTATTATTAACTATTCTTGCTATTTTTCGGAAATTTATCGTGGCGGTATTGAAAGTATACCGAAGGGTCAGCAGGAGGCAGGTCTTGTACTCGGTATGACTAAATCGCAAATTTTCTTTAAGGTTACGCTTTTGCAGGTGGTTAAAAATATTGTTCCGCCTATGAGTAATGAAATTATTACTCTTGTTAAGGATACTTCTCTTGCAAGAACTATTGCAATTATTGAGGTTATTCGTGTCGGTGAGGATTATATTACAGGTGCGGGTCTTTTCTGGCCGCTCTTCTACACAGGCGCATTTTACCTTGTATTCTGCGGAATTCTTACTCTTCTTTTCGGTCAAATTGAAAAGAAACTCAGTTATTTTAATTCTTAAGGAGGTTGGGCTTTATGGCATTTTTAGAGGTTAATGATATTAAAAAAAGCTTTGGCAAAAACGAAATACTAAAGGGCATAAGCTTTGACCTTCAAAAGGGTGAGGTGCTTTCCATTATCGGCTCATCCGGCTCAGGCAAAACAACGCTTCTTCGTTGCATAAACTTTCTTGAATTTGCCGAAACGGGTACGATTACCGTAAACGGTGAAACAATTTATGACGGAGTTGTTGATAAAAAAATTAAGGAAAAGGATTTGAGAAAGAAAAGACTTCACTTTGGTCTTGTTTTTCAGGATTTTAATCTGTTTCCTCAATACGACGTTCTTCAAAATCTTACTCTTGCACCCTCTTTGCTTAAAATGGGAACTAAAGAGGAACTTGAAGTTGCGGCGAGAGAAATTATTAAAAAAGTAGGTCTTGAGGATAGAATTAATCATTATCCCTGTCAGCTTTCGGGCGGTCAAAAGCAACGTGTTGCAATTGCAAGAGCGCTTATGCTTAAGCCTGATATTCTTTGTTTTGATGAGCCTACATCTGCACTTGACCCCGAACTTACAGGGGAGGTTCTTAAAGTTATCAAGAGCCTTAAAACCGGCAACAGCACTATGATTGTTGTTACTCACGAAATGGATTTTGCAAAGAATGTTTCCGATAAGGTAATCTTTATGGCTGACGGCGTTATTGAGGAATACGGCGAGCCTAAACAGCTTTTTGAAAATCCAAAAAGCGATAAGCTTAAGGCATTTTTAAATAATGCACTTGATGTATGAATATTACAAAATAAATACAAAATTGTGCAAATTTATGTTAATTGTTGACGAATGATTATATTTATGCTTTAATATAAATATGTTTTACTAAGCGTAATTAAAACATACACAGGAGGTATAAGGATGGATTTAAAAAACATTATTGACAAAAAAAGCGACTATGCCGATTATATGCTCGACGAGATTACCCATATTTGCAAAGATATGGATAAGCGTGACCCCGGCTCACCGGGCGAAAAGCAGGCTTGCGAGTATATGGCTGACGTATTAAAAAAAGATTGCGGCTGTGAAAGAGCAGACGTTGAAAGCTTTAAGGAAAATCCCGGCTCGTTCTTTGGCTGGATTTATTTCACAATCACATTCGTTTTAGCAGCAATTGTTCTCTTCTTCTTCTGTCCGATTGTTTCGGCAATACTTATTGTAGCGGGTCTTACAATTGTTTTGCTTCAGTTTGGTTTTTATAAAAAATGCGTTGACAGATTTTTCCCTGAAAAAACAGGTCATAACGTAACCGCTGTAAAGAAGTGTTCAGGCGAAGTTAAGCGCCGTATATTCTTTAACGGTCACCCTGACGCTGCTTGGGAATGGCCGGTAAACTATGCTTTGGGCGGCGTTGGATTTGAAGGTCACGCTGTTATCTGTGGTATCGGCGCAGTTTATTATCTTGTTATTTCTATTATTTCAACTGTTAAATACGGCGCATTCGGTATGATCAGCCATGATGTAACACTTTTCAAAATGGCTCTTTGGGGTCTTATCTTTGTTCCTTTCCTTATCGGTCTTTACTGGATGTGGAATAAGAACAGAATTGTTGACGGCGCTAATGATAATCTTTCAGGATGTTATATGGGTATCGCTGTTCTTAAGGCTCTTCACGACCAGGGTATTACTCTTGAAAATACAGAGGTCGGCGTTATTCTTTCAGGCAGTGAGGAAGCAGGTCTCAGAGGTGCTAAGGCTTGGTGCGAAGCTCATAAGGGCGAGTTTGACGATGTTCCTACAATCATTCTTTCTTACGACACAATTCACGACCCTAAATATCTTATGACTAATTATCGTGATCTCAATGGTACTGTTAAAGCAGATAAGGCAGTTTCGGATTTATTTATGGAATCTGCCGCTGACCTTAATATTCCTTGTAAAAAGGGTTGGGTTCCGCCTCTCGGAGGTGCTACCGACTCTGCCGCTTTTGCTCAGGCAGGCTTCCGTGCAACAGGTGTTACAGGCCTTAACCATAAGCTTGAAGATTATTATCATACAAGACGTGATACTTATGATAATATGAACCTTAAAGGTCTTGCAGATTGTTTTGCAATCAGCGTTAAGGCTCTTGAAAAGTTCGATAACGGCAAGGAAGTTTAATATTTACTTATATGCTGAAAGGGATACTGATAATTATTATCGGTATCCCTTGTTTTTTTGTAATGTTGTTGTTTAGATTTGTTAAAAATTAATTTTAAGTCGGCTTTATGCTACTGTTAATGTAACTGATAATTTATATTATTTTTAATGGGGTTTTTTATGAGCTTTACGATTAAAGATATGACAATTCGTGATGAATATAACCGTCAGCGAATTTTCAAAGGCGTAAATATTTGCTTTAAGGGCAGGGAAAATCAACACGAGATTTATGAGTTTTTTGATAAGTTTGAAAATGATAAAAGCTTTCGTGATGAGCAGTACGATATGCTTACTTCAAACGGAGTGAATTTGATTAGACTCGGCTTTACTTGGGCAATGCTTGAGCCAAAGAAAAATCAATTTGATGAAAAAATAATTTCATATTTAAAACTTTTTGTCGATGAATGTCAAAAAAGAAATATTTATATTGTTTTAGACCTTCATCAGGATTTGTTTTACAGCAACGGCAAGTACGGCGACGGCGCACCGAAATGGATAACTCGTGATTATAAAGAAAAGCAACCGCTTGCAATTTGGGCTGAAGGTTATTTTTATATGCAAGACGTTCAAAGAGCTTTTAATGATTTTTGGCGAAACAAAAACGGTATGCAGGATGAATTTATCTCAATGTGGAAAAGGCTTGATGATGAATTTAAAGGCTTTGATAATGTTGTTGCGTACGATTATTTCAACGAGCCTATGATAAACGATAATTCAAATAAGATTTTTTGCCTTTTGATAAATAATGCTTTAAAGCAGGGCTTAAATGTTGATTTTGATGCACAAAAGTACTTTGGCTCTAAATTTGAAAGATTAGGCTTTTTTAGAATGGCTTTGGCTGTGCTTTTTAAAATTAAAACCGTTGGACGATTGAAATTGCTTTTGAAAAATTTAGATGATTATAGCGCATTTGATAAGGTGATTGACGGTGCACAGAAATATGTTAAAGAATTTGACGAAAAATATTATCAGCCCTTTATTAATAAAATTACTTCTCAATGTTCGTGCAAAAACGGCTTTGACTTTTTTGAACATAGCTATTATTCAAACCTCGGTATTCCTTTTAGTATTGACCCACCCGATAATTCGATTTATTCTCCCCACGTCTATGATTTGTTTATAGATTCGCCGCTTTATAACAAGTATTCAAGTAACGAGCGAGTTCGGTATATTTTTGATAATGTAAGAAAAAATCAACTTAATATGAACGTGCCTGTAGTAATGGGTGAGTGGGGAGGATTGTGCCCGAAGAAAACGGATTGGTTTTCTCATATTGATTTTGTTTATTCATTGATAGAGCAAAATCAATGGTCAAGCATTTATTGGAATTATTATTTTGAAAATGACGAATTTGTCCGCTTAATGAACAGACCGTATCCCATTGCCGTTTGCGGCGATATAATAAGCTATCGTACCGATTCTGAGGGAAGAAAATTCTTTATGGAATATAAGGTTTCTGATGATTATGTTCTTGCTGAAACGCAAATATATGTTCCGAATAAGGGCGTGCAAAAGTTTAAATCAAATTACGGCATAAATAAAATCGAAATTTCATATTGATATGTTGATGTGTTTTTACCTATATAAAAAAATCACCGTTTCTTCCACGGTGATTTTTTTATATATATTAACTTTTCTTGATTTAAAGCTTTTTGCCGTCGATGCTGATTGTTACAACTTGCCACGGTAAGAATTTTCCGCTTTTTTTGATTGCTTCTTTTGCCGCATGTTCAAGACCGCCGCAGCAAGGAACTTCCATACGGACAATCGTAACGCTTTTAATATCGTTTTGCCTGATAATTTCTGTCAGCTTTTCGCTGTAATCTATATCGTCAAGCTTAGGACAGCCGATAATTGTAATTTTACCACGCATAAATTCATTATGCATATTTGCGTAAGCGTAAGCCGTGCAGTCTGCCGCAATAAGCAGCTCTGCATTGTTAAAATACGGCGCATTAATCGGCACAAGCTTAATTTGACACGGCCATTGACCGAGCTGTGATTTGTTGACTGCGGGCATTTGCTCAATGCTTTCGGACGTTCTGTTAAAGGTATGCATTCTGCTTGACGGACAACCGTGGAATACTTCCTTCTTTTCTGCCTTTGCTTTCATATTCTTTTCAACTGCTTCTCTGTCATATTCAAGCGCTTCTCTTTCAACAAAGGTGATAGCACCGGTAGGGCATGTGGGCAAGCAATCACCGAGTCCGTCGCAATAGTCATCTCTCAAAAGTTTAGCTTTGCCGTTTACCATTCCTATTGCACCCTCATGGCACGCATTTGCGCAAGCGCCGCAGCCGTTGCATTTGCTTTCGTCTATATGAATGATTCTTCTAATCATTTATAACAACTCCTAAAATTAATTTAACACCTAATGTGCGAGGTGATTATATCAAACAAAAAAGAAAATTGCAAACAAAAATCATAAATTATTCCAAAGCAAGTTTTACCATTAAAGCGGCGATACAGGGTGAATGTTGTGGTCGTCATATGGGCTGAAATGCGAAAGCTTTGTGTCAAATAATACCGTTCCACGTCCGATGCAGTAGTTTCCGTATCTGTCTTTTAAAGCATCAACGGCGGTGTCGATTTTTTCAAGCTTTTCTCTTTTTTCAACAGTTTTTGAAAAATCAAATTGCGAACAATAATCAAAATCAAAATCCGTAACGCTTAATCCTAAACTTCTTATCGGCATTTTCCAATCATAGTTTATAACAAATAAAGCCATTGCGCTTTTGATAATTTCACCGCTTACGTTTGTTGCGCTTTCTAATTTGCATTGCCTTACAAAGCTGCCGAGTTCCTTGTCCCTGACGTAGATTGAAAGGGTTGTTCCTTTTAAACCGAGATTTCTCATTCGCCTTGAAACACTTTCTGCCAAAACGGTAAATATTATTTTCACATCATTGTTGTTAACCAAATCTCTCGACGTGGTTGTTGCGTTTCCTATGCTTTTTATATCACGCTCAATGTCCTTGTGCCGGACAGGAGTTCTATCCTCTCCACGTGCATATTGCCTTAGCAAAATTCCGTTTTTGCCGAGTATGCTTTTTATAAATTTGTCATCGCTTTTTGCAATGTCGCCTATTGTATATATTCCGTAATTATTAAGCTTTTTCGTCGTTGCGGTACCGACCATAATCATATCGCTGCATTTAAGCGGCCAAACGATTTTTTGGTAATTCTTTTTTGTTATGACGGTCATGGCATTCGGCTTTTTGTAGTCTGAGCCAAGCTTTGCAAACACTTTGTTATAGCTTACGCCCACACTTACGGTAATTCCTATTTCTTTTCTTATTCTCTCTTTTATTTCAAAGCCGATTTCCCGTCCGTTTTTAAACCAATCACCCGTGACGTCAATCCAGCTTTCGTCAAGACCGAACGGTTCTATCAAATCTGTATAATCTTCTAAAATTTTTCTTACTTTTTTTGAAAATTCAATGTAAACAGGGAAGTTTGGCGGTACGATTATTAAATTTCTGCACTTTTGCTTCGCTTTCCATAACGGCTCGCCGACAACAAGGCCGTATTTTGAAGCGATTTCGTTTTTCGTAAGTATAATTCCGTGCCTGCTTTCCTCGTTTCCTCCTACTGCAACCGGCTTTCCTTTTAATTCGGGATGTAAAAGGCATTCCACACTTGCATAAAATTTGTTGCAGTCAATATGAAGTATTTGTTTTTCCATAATATAATTGTCCTTGATATTTAAAATATTAGAACACTTGTTCTAATAACTATATGATAAAACAAATGTTCTATAATGTCAAGAACACTTTTTCTAAAGTCCGCATTTTGTCACTTGACGTAAATTGATTATTAAGTTATACTTTTTATTGTTGTAGGAATAAATTATTAAGGTGAAAATATGATTTATGATATCGCAAATCTTAAAGTAGAAATAAAGAACGAAAAAGGCAGAACAAAAAAACAGGCAATTCCTTATCTTGCAAAAAATCAGGAAGAAAAAAATATTGATATAACAATTAATGTTGATGAAAAAAGGGTGCAAAACGCTATGAAAGCGCATCCCGAACTTGTTCAGGATGATTGGGAATATATGCTTACGGGTTCTGACTTTTATACGCAACTTATTAAGTATAACGGCTTTTTGCTTCATTCTTCTTGCATAGTTGTTGATAATGTGGCATATGCTTTTTCTGCCGACAGCGGTACAGGCAAGTCAACCCATACCGAGCTTTGGCTTAAGCATTTCGGCGATAGGGCGTATATGCTCAACGATGATAAACCGGCTATCAGGCTTATCGACGGCAAGGTTTATGCCTGCGGCACTCCTTGGAGTGGTAAGTATGACTATTCAACACCTCAAGTGGTTGAACTTGCCGGAATTTGCTTTCTTCAAAGAAGCGAAAACAATTGGATAAAGAAGGCTGAAACAAGTAAAGCTGTTTTTAATATTTTTTCTCAAACCGTTCGTAAGCTTGATGCAGTAAATATGGAAAAGCTTTTTGATGTGCTTGAACAGATTTTTTCAAAAATTCCTATTTATGACCTTGGATGTAATATTTCGGACGAAGCGGTTTTGACCTCATACAATGCAATGAAACCTAAAGAATAATAAATATAAAAAAAGAAGCGAAAGCATAAAAACTTTCGCTTCTTTTTCTATATAAAAATCCACCCAGCCGCCGCCTGCTGACAATAACCTGCTCTCTTAGCAGGTGGGTTATGCTCTCATCACTTTGTGCTACCAACGTCCTTATAAATAAGGGAGGTCTGCATTCCCGTTTCAAAGAAGTCAAATCCCTAAAAAAACGTGTTCGGGTTACTAAAGCTGACGGTTGTCGAGAAGGGTAGATTCTATAAATTATTATTACTGTTCCGGCTCAAAATATTCAACGTCAAATTTTTCCTCAATCTTTTGCATAAGTATATCGGAAATTTGCTCGTATTCCATTTCATCTTCAATTTCAACAAGATATTCGTCGCCGTTGTCGTCAGTTTCAACCTTGAGGGTGATTACCTCATAGTCGCCGTCAACAATGTCCTCGTCAGTCTCATTATATTTTGTAATGGCAACATAAACATCGTTGTCAGTTTCATATCTTTCCAATAGTTCAAAAAGAAGCTCGTTGCCGTCATCATCAGTTACGCTGATAATGTCTGGTTCGTAATATTCTTCGTTTTCAGCCATAAATTAACCTCCTAAATCAAATTACCTATAATATTATATATACTTTTTCTCGTTTAGTCAATAGTATAAACAAAGATTTAACAATTGTTTAATATTACTAAAAAAATACAAAAAAATATAAAAAAACTATTGACAATTAACAATAAGCGTGCTATTATGTAGATGAACAAAAGAGATAGACACAAAGGCTTGAGAGTGAAAGGACTTGAGGTAAGGAAAAGCCAAAAATCTCTATCGCTTAACTTGTTTAGAATACGAAAGGAGGCTTGTCCAATGGATTTAGAACCAGGTCAGACAAGCACCCGAGAAGTAACCCAATAAAATAACGGAAACTAATGTATCGACAGAAGCAAAACGGAATTGCTTACGGGTACAAACTTTATGAAGGATTATTAAAATAGTTATTCGGCAGAATTGGTTAATTACTATCGGGTGCGAAAAACTTAATAGTAAAGGTATATATTTGATTATCCTGCCGATAATCTGTAGCGAAAGCTACATTATAAAATAATTTTACGAGGTACAGTCCAATGGGTTAGTAAGTTAATCTAAATGCTTAAAATTAATATAGGTATTTTAGAATAGGTCATTAAATATACGAGGTATAGACCGATGTACTAATCAATTATAAGATTTAAAAGTTAATATAAAATGATTCGAGGCGCTTAACCTAATAGTAGGTTAAGCGCCTTATGTTATTAAATGATTTCATTTAAATTTATAAATTAATTTGGATTTCACGTTTCTTCATCTAAAAAAGCAATTCTTTTTATATCGCTTTCACCATAAATCTTAATGCCGTGTTCAAAAAGCATTTGCGCAGCTATGCCGTTGCCGTATGTAAGCGTGCCTGAAAACGTTCCGTCATATATTTTACCGAAACCGCACGACGGACTTCTTTCTTTCAAAATTGCTGTTTGACATCCGGTTTCCTCTGCAACGTAAAGGGCTTTTTCCGCTCCGTCATAAAACGCTTCGGTTAAATCCTCGCCGTTTTTTGAATATACCTTGCCGTCCCTAATTTCGCTTGGTACTCTCGGAGTGGGCAGGCAAGCAAAAGTTTCAGGACAAATAGGAATTAACGTGTGCTTTTTCCCAAGTTTTATAACATTTTCATTTTTATTGTTGCCACCGTTGTATTTACAGTTTTCTCCAAGCAGACAGGCACTTACAAGTATTTTCATTTTTTTCTCCTTTTGCTTATAATTATAAAAAATCCTAAAACAAATAACACTAATATTATTGCAAAGATGAATACTAACGGCTTTGAAAGAAAGGGAATTTTACCCGCTAAGCCGATTAACCCTGCCAAAAGTAAAAATATAACTATAAATATGCTTACAATTATTGCGATTTTTTTATTTTCCATAATATCACCTTGCTTATATTATCATATATTTCCCGATTAGTCTATACCTTGGTGTAAAGTGCTTTGCTTTACATATATGCAATATATACAAATATCATACCTAATATATGCCTTGTTTTTAATATAAATAAAGAAAATATTAAAATTTGGTGTCAAATTTAAAAGAATAGTTGCAAAATTTGTAATTTAGTAATAATATATACACACATTATTATTAAACATTATTTTCGGTGGTACAAAGTATGGATTCTTTAAAGCAGAAGATATTAAATGAAGGCGAAGTTTACGAGGGCAATATTCTTAAGGTAGACGGTTTTTTAAATCACAGAATTGATATTCCGTTTATGAGGGAAATCGCAAAGGAATTTCACCGCTTGTTTAAGGACGACGGCGTTAACAAAATCCTTACTATCGAAGCGTCGGGCATAGCTATCGGTGCGCTTGTTGCCGAGGAATTTGGCTGTCCGCTTGTTTTCGCAAAGAAAACAAAAACTAAAAATATTGCCGGCGATGTGTATACCTCTAAGGTTGAGAGCTTCACTCACGGCACTACATACGATATTATTGTGTCAAAACGATTTCTCGATGAAAACGATAAGGTCCTCATTGTTGATGATTTTCTTGCAATCGGCAATGCGCTCAACGGTCTTATCGCACTTGTTAATGACAGCGGTGCATCACTTGCAGGCTGCGGCGTTGTTATTGAAAAAGGTTTCCAGCACGGCGGCGATAAACTCAGGAGCAACGGTATTAAGGTTGAATCTCTTGCTATTGTTGAAAGTATGAACCATGAAACAGGCAAGGTTTATTTCAGAGATTAATCGTTTTTTTATTTTGGTTATTCGGTGTCATCACCTTATAATAAATTGATTTATTTGTACGGAGGTAAGACAAATGAAACTCACAAAGAAAATTCTTGCAGTTGTTCTTTCAGTTCTCTTTGTTGTAGGCGTATTTGCCGGTTGTTCTTCAAAAGACGCAAATACAAAGGATACAACAACTAAGGCATCTGCATCATCAGACATGAAGGTAGGATTTATTTTCCTTCACGATGAGAACTCAACTTACGATAAGAACTTCATCACAGCTGCTGACGAAGCCTGTAAGACTCTCGGAATTGCTGATGAAAACAAGATTTACAAGACTAATGTTCCTGAAGGTCAGGAATGCACAGAGGCTGCTTTAGACCTTGTTGACAAGGGATGCTCAATCATCTTTGCCGACAGCTTCGGTCACGAGCCTTACATTATTGAAGTTGCTAAGAAGCATCCTGAAGTTCAGTTCTGCCATTCAACAGGTACAAGAGCTCATACAGAAGGTCTTGACAACTATCACAATGCATTTGCTTCAATTTACGAAGGCAGATATCTTGCAGGTATTGCTGCAGGTATGAAGCTTAATCAAATGATTAAAGACGGCAAATTTGAAGCTAAAGATGCTAAAATCGGTTATGTAGGTGCATACACCTATGCTGAGGTTATTTCAGGTTATACTTCATTCTTCCTTGGTGCTCGTTCAGTATGCCCAAGCGCTACTATGGAAGTTCAGTTCACAGGTTCATGGTATGATGAAGCTGCTGAAAAGGAAGCTGCCAATACCCTTATTGCTAACGGCTGTAAGCTTATCAGTCAGCATGCTGACTCAATGGGTGCTCCTACAGCTTGTGAAACAGCAGGTGTTCCTAACGTTTCTTACAACGGCTCAACAGTAAGCGCTTGCCCTAACACATTTATTGTTTCTTCAAGAGTTAACTGGGCTCCTTACTATGAATATGCAATCAAGGCTGTTATGAACGGCGACAAGATTGATGCTGACTGGACAGGTACTCTTGCTACTAATTCGGTTCTTCTTACAGATGTAAACGAAAAGGCTGCTGCTCCTGGCACTCAGAAGGCTATTGATGAAGCTAAAGCTAAGCTTGAGGACGGTTCTCTTCAGGTATTTGATACTTCAACATTTACTGTTGACGGCAAAAAGCTTGATTCTTATAAGGCTGATGTTGATACAGATGATAAGTACACACCTGATACAGAAGTTATTAAAGATGGCGCATTCAAGGAATCAAAGTTCCGTTCAGCTCCATATTTTGACGTTAAGATTGACGGTATTAAGCTTCTTAACGAAAAAATGTAATTAAATAAATCTTAGTTATATTTTATAATTAAACCCGTGGCCGTACCCTAAAAAGTACGGTCACGGTAGTATTGTTTTAAGTGATATTAAATTTTTGCGGAGGAAAATATGAGTGATACTTTTGCAATTGAATTAAAAGGCGTCACCAAGGTTTTCGGGCAGATTGTTGCTAATAAGGACGTTAATCTGCAGGTTAAAAAAGGTGAAATTTTAGCCATTTTGGGCGAAAATGGCAGTGGTAAAACCACTCTTATGAATATGCTTTCCGGCATTTATTTCCCTGATGAGGGTCAAATTTTTGTAAACGGTGAGGAAGTAGTTATTAAATCACCGAAAGATGCGTTTAAATATGGCATTGGTATGGTACATCAGCATTTTAAGCTTGTTGATGTATTTACTGCTACCGAGAATATAGTTCTCGGTATTAAAGATAAAGAAAAATACAGCTTAAAGAAAGCTGAACAACGTGTAAAAGAAATTACCGACAAATACGGTTTTGATATTAATCTTGACAGCAAGGTTTATGAAATGTCTGTTTCCGAAAAGCAGACTGTTGAAATTGTTAAGGTGCTTTACAGAGGTGCGCAGACTCTTATTCTTGACGAGCCTACCGCTGTTCTTACACCTCAAGAAACTGAAAAATTGTTTGATGTTTTACGTCGTATGAAAAAAGACGGAAAATCAATTATTATAATTACACATAAGCTCCACGAGGTTATGTCGCTTACCGACAGAGTTGCGGTTTTGCGTAAGGGCGAATATATCGGAACTGTGGATACTAAATCTGCTACCGAGCAATCGCTTACCGAAATGATGGTTGGTAAAAAGGTATCACTTAATATAGAAAGAACGACTCCTGTTAATCCGCAAAACAGAATTGAACTTAAGAATGTAACTACTCTTAATGCAGAGGGAGTTAAGGCTGTTGATGATATTTCATTTGATATCAGAAGCGGTGAAATTCTCGGCATCGCAGGTATTGCCGGAAGCGGTCAAAGAGAACTGCTTGAAACCATAGCAGGTCTTCAAAAGCCTGAAAGCGGTGAGATTTTTTATCATTCCCCTGAGGGCGAAACGGTGGACCTTAAGGCTAAAACCCCTACTCAAATCAAAGAACTCGGTGTAAGGCTTTCGTTTGTTCCTGAGGATAGACTCGGTATGGGCCTTGTAGGAAATATGGACATTATCGATAATATGATGCTTCGTTCATATAAGAAGGGCAATTCCGCTTTTCTTGACAGAAAAAATCCTAAGAAACTTGCCGAAAAAATTATTGAAAGCCTTGAGGTAGTTACACCGGGCGCTACCACTCCTGTAAGACGTCTTTCGGGCGGTAACGTTCAAAAGGTACTTGTAGGCCGTGAGATTGCCGCTAATCCTAAGGTACTTATGGCGGCTTACCCTGTAAGAGGGCTTGATATTAACTCTTCTTACACAATTTATAATCTTCTCACAAAGCAAAAGGAAAACGGCGTTGCCGTTGTATTTGTAGGCGAGGACCTCGACGTTCTTGTTGAGCTTTGCGACAGAATTATGGTTATAAATTCAGGTAAAATTACCGGTATGCTTGACGGCAGAAATGCTACTAAAGAGGAAATCGGATTATTAATGACTAAGACAGAAAGGGAGGATTCATAATATGAGCAATAAACAAAAGGTTCACGAGCCTCTCTTTCATATAAGCAAGAGAGCGTCTATGCCTTGGTATTATTCATGGCTTATTCGCCTTGTCTCAATTCTTGCCGCCCTTATCGTAAGCGGTGCTGTAACAATGCTTTTAACCCATCAAAACCCTATCAGCGTTTATGCCACTATGGTTGACGGTGCGTTTGGTACTTCAAGACGTGTTTGGAATCTTCTCCAAAGCCTTGCAATTCTTCTTTGCGTTGCGCTTGCGTTGACACCGGCATTTAAGATGCGATTTTGGAATATCGGCGGTGAGGGTCAGGTGCTTGTCGGCGGTCTTGCTACTGCGGCTTGTATGATTTGCCTCGGCGGTAAAATTCCTAATGCGCTTCTTATTATCGTAATGATTATATCAAGTATGCTTGCAGGTGCAATTTGGGCTGTTATACCTGCTATCTTTAAGGCTCAGTTTAATACTAATGAAACGCTCTTTACCCTTATGATGAACTATGTAGGTATTCAGCTTGTATCATACTTTGTTATGGTGTGGGAAGTTCCTAAAGGTTCGGGTAAGATTGGTATTATTAACCAAATGAGTCACGCCGGATGGTTGCCTCAGCTTGGAAATCAAGAATATTTACTTAATATTCTTATTGTTCTTGCACTCACAATCTTTATGTATATTTATCTTAAATACAGCAAGCACGGCTATGAGCTTTCTGTTGTAGGTGAAAGTGAAAATACCGCTAAATATATCGGCATTAATGTTAAGAAGGTAATTATCAGAACAATGCTCCTTTCAGGCGCAATGTGCGGCATCGCAGGTCTTCTCCTTGTAGGCGGTACTGACCATACTATCACAACCACTACTGCAGATAACAGGGGATTTACTGCCATTATGGTATCTTGGCTTGCTAAGTTTAACCCTATTTATATGGTGCTTACTTCTCTTTTGCTTGTGTTTTTTGATAAGGGTGCAACAGAGATTGCAACCGTATACAGACTTAATGAATCATTCAGTGAAATCATTACCGGCATAATCCTTTTCTTTATTATCGGCAGTGAGTTCTTTATTAACTATAAGATTAATTTCCGCAAAGCGCATAAGGAGGGTAAATAATATGACTACATTAATTACTTTTATCCAACGTGCGATTATGCAGGGTATTCCGCTTCTTTACGGTTCGACAGGTGAAATCCTTACTGAAAAGTCAGGTAACCTTAACCTCGGTATTCCGGGTATTATGTATGTCGGCGGTATCAGCGGTGTTATCGGTGCTTTTCTTTATGAGGAGTCAATGGGCGCAAATGACCTTAATCCTTTCCTTGCAGTTTTAATTCCGCTTCTTTGCACAATCATTGGCTCTCTTTTAACGGGCCTTATTTACTGCTTCTTAACGGTAACTCTTCGTGCAAATCAAAATGTAACCGGTCTTGCAATTACGACTTTCGGTGTTGGTTTCGGTAACTTCTTCGGCTCATCACTTGTTAAAATTACAGGAAGTGATATTCCGTCTGTTGCCCTTACAAGAACAAGTGCATTTTTCACTAAAAAACTTCCTATCGCTTCAACTACCGGTTGGTTTGGAAAAATATTCCTCGACTATGGTTTTTTAACCTACGCCGCTATTGTAATTGCTCTTTTGGTTGCGTTCTTCCTTAAGAAAACACGTGGCGGACTTCATCTTCGTGCTGTAGGTGAAAATCCTGCAACAGCAGATGCAGCAGGTATTGACGTTTCTAAGTCTAAATATCTTGCTACATCAATCGGCAGCGTTATCGCAGGTATCGGCGGTCTGTTTTATGTAATGGATTATGCTAACGGTGTTTGGTCAAACGAGGGCTTCGGCGACAGAGGATGGCTTGCAATCGCACTTGTTATCTTTGCAATTTGGAAGCCTGATTTCGGTATTTTAGGTTCAATTCTTTTTGGCGGACTTTATATTGTTTACCTCTTTATTCCCGGTCTTAAAATGAGCACTCAGGAACTTTTCAAAATGCTTCCTTACATTGTAACTATAATTGTTCTCGTAATCGTAAGCGTAAGAAAGAAGAGGGAGGATCAGCCACCTGCATCGCTTGGTCTTTCATACTTCCGTGAGGATAGATAATATTTTTAGGATAGAATAAAACGGATAGGGATTTTCCTTATCCGTTTTTTATATGCACTGCTTGACATTTAATACTTTTTTTGCTAATATATTTGCATATTGTAACGGCTGTGAAAAAGAGGAGTAGCTTGCTTATTCTTTCAGAGAGTGCTCGTTTGGTGGAAGAGTGCAGATGCGGTAGGTGAAGGTAGCTTTTGAGCCGGCAAGGTGAAACTAAGTAGTCTTGTCCGTATATCTGCGTTAAGGATTTGAGTGGCATTATGTTTAATTAATGCAATTTGAGTGGTACCACGGAATTTTTCGCTTTCGTCTCAATTTGAGGCGGAAGCTATTTTTTTATAAAATTATACCATATTATAAAGGAGAACGTTATGGCAAAAGAACTTGCAAAGCAGTACGACCCAAGCGAAGTTGAGGACCGTACCTATCAGTTTTGGTGTGATAAAAAGTATTTTCACGCTAAAAGAGAAAAAGGCAAAAAGACTTATACAATAGTTATTCCGCCTCCTAATATTACAGGCCAGCTTCATATGGGCCATGCACTTGATAATACACTTCAGGATATTCTTATCCGTTATCACAGAATGGCAGGCTACGATACATTGTGGCTTCCAGGCACCGACCATGCTTCTATCGCAACAGAGGCTAAGATTGTTGAGGCTATGCGTAAAGAGGGCATTACTAAGGATGACCTCGGACGTGAAAAATTTCTTGAACGTGCATGGGATTGGAAAAAACAATACGGCGGCAGAATTATTGAACAATTGAAAAAAATGGGCTCGTCCTGCGATTGGGACAGAGAACGCTTCACTCTTGACGAGGGTTGCAGTAAGGCTGTAAGAGAAGTATTTGTAGGCCTTTATGAAAAGGACCTTATTTATCGTGGTAACCGTATGGTAAATTGGTGTCCTCATTGTAATACATCTATTTCAGATGCCGAGGTTGAATATGAGGAAAAGGACTCTAATTTCTGGCATCTTCTTTATGAAGTTAAGGAAACAGGCGAAAAGCTTGAACTCGCAACTACACGTCCTGAAACTATGCTCGGCGATACCGCAGTTGCAATTAACGGTGACGACCCAAGATATAAGCATCTCCACGGCTGTCACGTTATTCTTCCGCTTTTAAATAAGGAAATTCCTATTGTATGTGACGAGCATGCAGATATGACTAAGGGTACAGGTGTTGTTAAAATTACTCCTGCTCATGACCCTAACGACTTTGAGGTAGGGCTTCGTCATAACCTTCCTATTATCCGTACATTCACTTATGACGGCCATATGACAGGCAAGGCTGATAAAGAGGCTGCCGATGAAATTATTAAAAGCGGTAAGGCAACTCAAAACGAACCTGAGGTACTCGATTGCGGCAAATATGCAGGTATGACTACTCTTGAAGCAAGAAAGGCTATTCTTGCAGACCTTGAAGCAGGCGGATATATTAAAGAAATTGAGCCGCTTAAACACGATGTAGGTACTTGCTACAGATGCCACACTAATATTGAACCTATGGTTTCAAAGCAGTGGTTTGTTAAAATGGACCCTCTTGCAGGTCCGGCTATTGACGCTGTTGAAAACGGCGATATTAAATTCGTTCCTGAAAGATTTAAGAAAAATTATATGAGCTGGATGCGTGGCTCTCGTGATTGGTGCATTTCACGTCAACTTTGGTGGGGTCACAGAATTCCTGCTTGGTACTGTGATGATTGCGGCGCTACAACCGTTTCCAAAGAGGACCCTTGCAAGTGCTCGCATTGCGGCAGTGAAAATATTCATCAAGACTCCGACACATTGGATACTTGGTTTTCATCTGCTCTTTGGCCGTTCTCAACTCTCGGTTGGCCTGATAAGACAGAAGACTTAGAACATTATTATCCTACCAATACCCTTGTTACAGGCTATGATATTATCGGCTTTTGGGTTTCTCGTATGATTTTTTCAGGCCTTGCTTATACCGATAAAGCACCGTTTGATACCGTTCTTATTCACGGCCTTGTACGTGATGCTCAGGGCAGAAAGATGTCTAAATCTCTCGGCAACGGTATTGACCCGCTTGAGGTTATTGATGAATACGGCGCAGATGCATTGAGATTTACTCTTGCAACAGGTAATTCACCGGGTAACGATATGCGTTTTTCAGACGAAAAGGTTAAGGCGTCACGTAACTTCGCAAATAAACTTTGGAACGCTGCTCGTTTTGTATTGATGTATCTTACAGATGATTTCAAATATAACGGACTTCCAAGTGACCTTGCAGTTGAGGACGAATGGATTGTATCTAAGGTTAATACCCTTGCTAAAGATGTTACCGATAACCTTGAAAAATATGAGCTTGGAATTGCTATTCAAAAGCTTTATGATTTCATTTGGGACGTTTTCTGCGATTGGTATATCGAAATTGCAAAAATCAGACTTCAGGGTGATGACGAAAAGGCAAAGGATACTGCTAAAAGTGTTCTTGTCTATGTTCTTACCGATATTCTTAAGCTTCTTCATCCGTTTATGCCGTTTATTACCGAAGAAATATATCAGGCTATCCCTCACGACTGCGAATCGATTATGATTTCAAAGTGGGTAGAATATGACGAAAGCCTTTGCTTTGCCGAAAATGAGGCTAAGATGGAAATTCTTATGAGTGCTATCCGTGCTATTCGTAACCGTAGAGCAGAGATGAATATTCCTCCAAGCAAAAAAGCTAAGGTTTATGTTGAAACTGAGAAAACAGAACTTTTCTCTGCCGGTGTTGACTTTATTAAACGTCTTGCTTCTTCAAATGATGTTGAGGTTAAATCAAGCTTTGACAATCTCGGCAATACCGTAACAATCGTTACCGATAACGCCAAGATTTATATTCCAATGGGCGATCTTGTCGATTTTGAGGCAGAGCGTAAGCGTCTTGAAAAAGAACTTGCTCAGGCGCAGGATAAGCTTGACTTTATCAATAAAAAGCTTTCTAATCCGGGATTTGTTAATAAAGCACCCGAAAAGGTAGTTAATCAAAACAAAGAGAATGCCGCAAAGCTTGAGGATAAGATTGCAAATATTAAAAATTCTATTGATTCTTTGGGTAAATAAATGAATTACGATAACGCTTTGAATTTAATACTTCAAAAGCAAAGCCTCGGTATTAAACCGGGGCTTACTCGTATTTATGAGCTTTTGAATAAAATGGATAATCCTCAGGATAAGATAAATATTATTCATATTGCAGGTACTAACGGAAAGGGCACTACTGCCGCCGCACTTTCAAATGCACTTATCAAATCAGGTAAAAAGGTCGGTCTTTTTACTTCTCCTTGGACCGAAGATTACCGTGAGCAAATAAAAATTAACGGCAATATGATTACCGAGAAAGAATTTTCATTCTATGTAGAAAAATATATCGATTGCGATGCTACCGAATTTGAACTTGTAACTGCTATTATGTATAAATATTTTGCAGACGAAAATGTGGATTATGCCGTTGTAGAATGCGGAATGGGCGGTAAGGGCGACGCTACAAATGTTGAGAAAAAGAATATTTCGATTATAACATCGGTTGCAATTGACCATACAGCCTTTCTCGGCAACACTCTTGATGAAATTGCGGCCGAAAAATCCGGAATTATTAAGCCTGATTCAGTTTGTATTCTTTATCCCAACCCTAAATGTGAGCGCATTTTTGAAAAAGTGTGCAGTGATAATAATACAAAACTTATTAAAATCAATGATTTTGGCGATGTTTTGAAAAATGATATTGCTTGTGCGCAGGCGGCTTTAAATGAAATCGGCTTAGATATTAAGGCCGAAAATCCAAACCTTCCGGCAAGGCAAAGTAAAGTCGGCAATATCCTTGTTGACGGCGGTCATAATGAGGATGCGGCTCGTGCTCTTGCACCTAAAATTAATAATGAAGTTGCCGTTGTTGCAATGATGCGGGATAAAAATGTTGATGCTTATTTATCATTAATTGCACCTAAGTGTAAAGCGATTTATGCAACGCAGGTTGATAACGTTCGCTCAATGAGTGCAAGTGAACTTGCTTTAGTTGCAAAAAAATATTGTGATAATGTTTTTACGGTCGATAATGCCGAAAAAGCAATCACGCTTGCTAAGCAAAATAATCTCTCACTTGTGTGCGGCTCGTTTTATCTTTATCGGCAAATTAGAAAAGAATTAAATTAAATACAAATTTTGATAAATTATTCAATACCAATCTGTTAGTATTATCGCAGATTGGTATTTTTTTATTGGAGTGACAAATATGAACGTTACGATTGAAAGCAGCGGTAGTGTTGTTATTGCTTATCTTATCGGCGAAATAGACCACCATACGGCAGGCGAGGTTAGGGAAAAAATAGATAATACCCTTATGTTTGTAAAACCGAATACTTTAATTCTCGATTTTAAAAATGTCAGCTTTATGGACTCCTCCGGAATAGGTCTTGTTATGGGCAGATACAGATTGCTTCAAAGCATTAATCCCGCTTGCCAAATCGAAATTAAAAACGTAACCCTGCAAACTAAAAAAATTATGGAACTTGCAGGTCTTTCATCAATTGCAAAAATTAAGGAGAATGAAAATGAATACAAAAAAGCTAATTAATGAATTTAAACTAACAATCGACAGTAAAAGTGTAAATGAAGCCTTCGCACGTGTTGCCGTTTCCGCATTTGTAACCCCTCTTGACCCAACACTTGAGGAAATCGCAGATTTAAAAACGGCAGTCAGCGAGGCGGTGACAAACTGCATAGTCCATGCTTATAAGGATACATACGGCAAAATATTTATATCGGGAAAACTTTTTGACGACAATACAGTAAAAATTGTAATAAGGGACAAGGGCTGCGGAATCGTAGATGTTTCTCAGGCAATGACTCCGCTTTTTACAACAGGTGAGGGTGACCGTGCAGGTCTCGGCTTTACTGTTATGGAAAGCTTTTGCGATAAAATAAACGTTAAGTCTAAGCTGACCTTTGGCACAACCGTAACCCTTTCTAAAAAAATTGAGGGCAAATCAAAATGGTAACAGACCGTGATAAAATGATTGAGAATAATATCGGCTTGGTTCATTCTATTGCCAATCGCTTTAAGGGCAGAGGGGTGGACTATGACGATTTATTCCAAAGCGGTTGCGTAGGCTTGATTAAAGCGGTTGATAATTTTGACGAAAGCCGTGGCTTTGCTTTTTCAACTTATGCCGTTCCCGTAATAATGGGCGAAATCAAACGTATTTTTCGTGACGGCGGCGCAGTGAAAGTCAGCCGAAGCTTAAAGGAAAAGGCTATTAAGGCTCAGTCACTTCGTGAAAAATTTATTAATGATAAAATGCGAGAGCCGACTGTCACAGAATTGTCTAATCTTCTTGATTGTCCGCCTGAGGAAATACCTGAAATCTTGGGCGTTATTGCTCCTATGGTATCACTCAGCACTTCAAGCGATGACGGTGAATATACTATAGATGTACCCGTTGATGAGAGTGATGAGATTTTTAATCGCTTAATTGTTCACCGACTTTTTAAATTTCTTGACGATACGGAAAAGGCAATAGTTGATATGCGCTATTATAAGGGCTTCACTCAAGCCAAAACTGCTGCCGCACTCGGTATATCTCAGGTGCAGGTTTCCCGCAAAGAAAAATCCCTCCTCCAAAAGCTTCGTAAATATGTAGAGTAAAATAAGACACTATGCTTTTTTCAAACATAGTGCCTTTATTTTTTTATGTGAACTTAACGGCGTGAACGACTTGCGTAAAAATCACTCTACACTTCGGTAACATATTGAACTTTTAATATGCGTATGATAAAATTTTTATATTGTAAAAACACAATAAAAATCTGATTATCCGCTAAAATACAGTATCTATCAGCATTTTCAAGGAAACAAACTCATCAATTTACTACTTATTTACTACCAACGAATGAGCCTTGATACGCAAGTTTTCCTAGATATGCAAAGATATGGTACAGCACATCAGTATTGAAACAAGAAAAAATTGAATATTTCATAGACTATGGAACGCCTAAAATGACGTTCCTTTTCTATTTTCAGCCGTTCTTATTGGACGGCTATTTTATTACCCAAAATGAAAGGAGCATTAGATTTATGAAAAAGATATTAAAACGATTGTGTACGGGCTTCTTAGCTCTTGCAACTGTCGTTACTGCTTTACCGACTACACCCGTTCATGCAGAAAGTAAGCAATACTGGACGGAAAGTGCAGAGCGTGTCGGTATCATTGAAAAAGTAATGAATGACGGTTCTATTGGTTCTACATTCAATGAGGGCATGATGAAAGTTGAGGGCGAAACTGCCTATTGTATCGACATCAATACAGATTTTAAGAATGGCTACAAGACCAGAGCTGACGCAAGCTCACGCATGAGTGCCGACCAGATTTCAGATGTGGCGTTATCCTTAGAATATGTCAAACAGTATGGCGAAGCCCACAAGGAACTGAACTACAAACAAGTTTATCTATTGGAACAATGTGTAGTCTGGCAGAGATTGAGCGTACATCTCGGCTGGCAATGTGATAACGTGCGAGCTTCTTATGATGAAATTCCAAAGGCAACGCAGGACGAAGTTTTCTCTGGTGCAAGAGCCTTTGTCAAAGAAAATAAAGGACGCTATGAATGTGGAGGTTATATCTACTCTGGCGAGGGACAGGAATTAGGGCAATTCTGGGCGAAGTTGAATGTCGGAAATGCTACACTTCAAAAGACTTCCAGTAATACCGGCATTACAGACGGTAACGAAAATTACTCTATTGCTGGTGCAACATACGGTGTCTTTGCTGATAAGGACTGCACAAAACAGCTTGCCACCCTTACGACTGATAAAAACGGAAATACAGATGTTGTAGAGGTAAAAGCAGGCACAATCTATATCAAGGAATTATCCGCACCAGCAGGATATAAGGTAGATAAAACTGTATATTCCTTAAAGGTTGAAGCTGGAAAGACAGCGACTTTGAAAGTATCTGATACGCCAAAAGTAACGGACACTTTGATTGAGCTTTTCAAGATTGATATGGAAACACAGAAAGACAATCCGCAGGGGAACGCTTCTTTAGCAGGTGCGGAATTTACATGGAAGTATTATGCTGGCTTCTATAATAAAGACAATCTCCCTGCCGAAGCTACTCGTACATGGGTTACAAAGACAATCGCTGAAACAGACAGCGACGGGACAGCCCACTACATTACAAAATTAGCGGACGCATACAAGGTATCTGGCGACAGCTTCTATATGCAGGACAGCAAAGCGGTTCTTCCACTTGGGACGCTAACCGTAGAAGAAACAAAAGCTCCAAACGGCTACTTGTTAGAGGGTGCATATATGCAGGCTGGCGATAAGTCCGAACAGATAAAAGGCTTATATGTAACACAGATTACCGAGGACGGCGACCTTGCCGTATTATCTGGAAGTAACCAGTTTTCCGTATCAGACAAGGTTATCCGTGGCGGTGTCAAAATTCAGAAACGAGATTTAGAAACGGGCGATACCAAACCACAAGGAAGTGCCACTTTGAAAGATACTGCCTTTGACATCATTTCCTTAAATGATAATGCGGTATTGGTTGAGGGCAAGCTCTACAAGAAAAATGAAGTCGTAAAGACTATTCATACAAACCTTGAGGGTGTCGCTTCCACTTCTGCTGACCTTTTACCTTATGGAAATTTCAGTATCGCTGAAAGTGAAGCTCCAAACGGATATTTGACAGACGGTGCAAAACCGATTGATTTTGCAATCACAGAAAACGGAAAAATCGTGGACTTAATCGACGAAGCCCATTCTATCTATAATCAGATTAAGCGTGGCGATATTGAGGGCGTAAAAATCGGTGCAGGCACACACAAGCGTCTTGCTGATGTTCCCTTTAGGATCACAAGCAAGACGACGGGCGAAAATCATGTGGTGGTAACTGATGATAACGGGCAATTCTCCACTTCTGCTGACTGGGCTTCTCACAAGCACAATACTAACGCAGGCAAGACCAGCGAGGACGGTGTGTGGTTTGGAACTTCTGAACCAGACGACAGCAAAGGTGCATTGCCTTATGATACCTACATCATTGAAGAAATGCGTTGCAACAGTAACAAAGGCTTTGAACTTATCCCACCTTTTGAAATCGTGGTATCAAGAAATAATCTTGTGATTGATTTAGGGACTTTGACTGATGAATACGAAAAAGAAATCTCTATCCATACCACAGCAACCAGCAAGGACGGCGAAAAGACTATCCTTGCAGGAAAAGAGGTTACGATTGTTGATACTGTCAAATTAGACGGACTTACAAAAGGCACAAAATACCAGCTCAAAGGTTGGCAGATGTTAAAGGAAGAAAACGCCGAGCTTATCATTGACGGGAAACGTGTAGAAAACGATTATACCTTTGTCGCTGATGATGAAGAAATGAAAGTGGAAATTTCCTATACATTCAACGCGTCTGCTTTAGGTGGCAAGAACCTTGTTACCTTTGAGGAATTGTATGATTTAAGCAATCCAGACGAACCCGTAAAAGTTGCGGAACACAAGGACATTGAGGACGACGGGCAGACGGTACTTATCACAGAGCGTATCATCAAAATTCATACGACTGCTACCGATAAGGACGGCAACAAAGAGATTGAAGCAGGAAAAGACGTTACAATCATTGATACCGTAACCTTAGAGGGCTTAGAAGTCGGTACACAGTACAAACTTGTGGGCTGGCAGATGTTGAAAGAAGAAAATGCAGAGTTTCTTATCAATGGAAAACGTGTGGAAAGTGATTACACCTTTACTGCTGACAGCGAAAACATGAAAGTGGAAGTTGTCTTTACCTTTGACGCTACTTCCCTTGACGGAAAACAGCTTGTAACTTTTGAGGAATTATACGATTTAAGCAATCCAGACGAGCCGAAGAAAGTTACCGAGCATAAGGATATTGAGGACGAGGGACAGACGATTACTTTTAAGGAAAAGCCAGAAGAACCAGAGAAACCCGAAACACCACCGACACCGGAAAAGCCTAACAGACCTAGCGACAGTCCAAAAACGGGCGACAGTACAAATGTAATGGCATTTATCGTGATGTTGCTTGCGTCTGCTGGTGGACTGGCTGGAACATATCTTTACAAACTCCGTAAAATGAAAAAATCATAAGGCGGTAACGGTATGATGAAAGAAAAATCACGTTCTCCGCCGAAGCGGTCAAACGGCAGATTTTTGCTTATTCTGGCTTGTCTGCCAACAACCTGCAAGAACACGGATAGTCAAGGGTGCGTAAGCATTGATTTTACCCTTTACTATCTGTGGGATTGCTGGTACTTCCCAAACCGCTAGAATAAGAAATCACAATCAATTAACTTATCAATTATCAAAATAGAAAGAAACGAGGTAAAACAATATGGAAATGAAATATGTCGTGCCAGATATGGCACAGTCTTTTGGAACTCTTGAATTTGCAGGGGAAAGCGAGCCTATCTTTGAAAGAGATAAAAACAATCGCAAGGTCATAGCCAGACGAAGCTATAACCTTTATTCTGACATACAGAAAGGCGAAAATGTTGTGGTGGAAATTCCTGTGCAGGCTGGCGAAAAGCATTTCAAGTATGAGCAGAAAGTAAAACTTGTCAATCCGAAGTTATACGGCAGAGGTTACGCAATCGGGGATATGGGACATACCGATTATGTATTAGTTGCTGATGATATTGTAGCAGTTGAAGAAAAGTAAAGGAGTGGAAAATTTATGAGATTATCAAACGGGTTTGTTATTGACAAAGAGAAAACATTTGGAGAATTAAAATTTACAGCGGTACGTGATGTGTTCTTGCAGAATGAGGACGGGACACCGAGTACCCAGCTTAAAAAGCGTATCTATGATTTGAAGTGCAGTCTGCATGGTGGAATTATCCCCGTGTCTGTACCGCCAGAAGTACCGTTAAGGGAATTTCCTTACAATGCAGTTGTGGAGCTTGTCAATCCAGTAGCCGATACGGTATCAAGAAAAACCTATACGGGTGCAGATGTGGACTGGTATGTAAAGGCAGAGGATATTGTATTGAAGAATAAAAGCAACCAGAACGCAGGCAATACACAGAACCATACACCGCAGGGACAACCGAAAAAATAGACTTGCTGAATAGATTTTCGTTGTAGAGGATATACGGAACTGTTATAATATGGGTATGAAGAAAGCGACAAATTAAAATTTTTAGGGAGTGAGAATAGTATATGGACAGTTGGTTTACCGTCGAACAAATAGACCAAGATACATTCGTCATCAGCGAATACAAACACTGGGAAGAAACACATTGTTATCTATTGTGTGGGACAAAAAGAGCCATTCTGATTGATACAGGTTTAGGTGTTTCCAACATCAGAGAGGTTATTGATGGATTGACGAAACTGCCCGTTACAGTAATCACTACTCATGTTCATTGGGATCATATCGGTGGACATAAATATTTTCGGTCTATTGCAGTTCATGAAGCAGAAAAAGAATGGCTATCGGTCAAATTCCCTATACCTTTGCAAGTGGTAAAAAACAATATTATGTGCAATCCATGTGATTTCCCCTCGGATTTTAAGGTAGAGAAATATCAGATTTTTCAAGGGGTTCCGCAAATGATTTTACATGATGAAGATTGTATTGACTTAGGGAACAGAAAGTTGGTAGTTATTCACACGCCCGGTCATTCTCCCGGACATTGTTGTTTCTATGAAGCGGATAGAAAATATCTGTATTCCGGCGATTTGATATATAGCGGTTGCCTTGATGCTTTTTATCCATCAACAAACCCACAAGAATTTTGGAAGTCTGTTAGAAAAATTCAATCTTTAAAGATAAGTCGAATTTTGCCAGGACATCATCATTTATCTATTCCAGTTACTATAATTGACAAGATAGAGACAGCTTTTCACAACTTGTCAAATGAAGGGAAATTAAAACAAGGGAATGGTATATTCAGCTATGAGGGGTTTCAAATCCATATCTGAAATGCAATCTTAGTTTTACAATTTTATATCCCTACACACAAAGCAGTTAGTCTTAGGATTGACTGCTTTTTTCATACCCAGAAAGGAGTGATTGATTTATGCGTATGATTTGGAACAAAGGACACCGTATCAGAGCCAGCGACAAGCACCTTGTTTATCATTTTTCCATAGAGACGCTTCTGTTTGTGTTCGTGGCAGTTCTCCTGCTACTGAATAGCAAACAGCTCATGCGTACCGACTGGGAGCATTTCAGCTTGTTAGAAAACGGCTTGACGCTTTCCCCTTACAACTTCATAACCATATTGATAGCGACTGGTGTTTGTGCATTGGTCGCTTTTGGGTATTACCGCTTCTGTTACGACAGTTTCAAGAAGCTACTGCACCGTCAAAAGCTGGCAAGAATGATACTGGAAAATAAGTGGTATGAAGCCGATACCGTACAAGACAGCGGTTTTTTTACTGACCTGCAAAGCAGATCAAGGGAAAAAATCGTCTGGTTTCCAAAGATTTATTATCAAATGGAAAAAGGACTTCTTCATATCCGCTGTGAAATTACGCTGGGAAAATATCAAGACCAGCTTTTACGGTTGGAGGATAAGTTGGAAAGTGGCTTGTATTGTGAGCTGACAGACAAGACCCTGCATGACGGTTATATCGAATATACCCTACTTTATGATATGATAGCGAACCGCATTACCATTGATGAAGTACGGGCAGAGAACG